>Ga0315336_1001070_pt1 | contig 59432 bp, 47 predicted proteins | sample ASW5metaG_FD_204512 | JGI IMG/M metagenome (GOLD analysis project Ga0315336, IMG submission 204512) | Ammonia-oxidizing marine archaeal communities from Monterey Bay, California, United States - ASW #5 | ecosystem: Environmental > Aquatic > Marine > Intertidal zone | place: USA: California...
ACGACCGCCTTGTCCGTGCGGCGCTCGACGGCACACCCGAACCACTGCCTAAGGGTGGGCTGTTGCCGCTTCGACTGGGAGAGCCCGTGGCGATCGCGGAGTCCACCGATCTCACGTTGCGTCCGCAAGCCGGTGGCAACGCCCTGCTCGTGGGCCAGCACCCTGAAGCGGCAACTGCGGTGCTGACCGGCACGCTAGTGCAGGCAGCACTGCGCATTCCACCAGCGGCAACGCCTGACGACCCCGGTCTGCAAATCTGGCTGATCGATGGCCAATCGCCGGACGCCATGCTCGCGGGTCGCGTGTCGAGTTTTGCCGCCCAAATTCCACACGTCGTGCATCGCCTGACCAGTCGCAATCTCGAGCAAGGCATGGAGGCATTGGCGCAGGTGCTCGCTGACCGCGCTGATGGACGCCGCGAGGGCCGAGCCACAATCCTGGTACTGGGCATCGATCTGCACCGCCTGCGGGACATCCGGGTTCGTGAAGATGACTTCAGCTTCTCATCAACCGAGGAACCTGCAGGTGTGCGGCCTGACAAGATCCTCGCCGACCTTCTGCGAGAAGGCCCCGCCGTAGGCATGCACGCCATGCTTTGGTTCGATGGGACGGCCAATTTGAGCCGAACGCTCGACCGCTCGGCGCAGCGTGAGTTCGAGCAGAAGGTGCTCTTCCAGATGAGTGCCAACGATTCGGGTCAGATGATCGACTCCACCGCCGCTTCAGACTTGGGCCTGCATCGTGGCCTGTTGTACGTCGAGGACACCGGCACGCTGGAGAAGTTCCGCCCTTGGGCATTGCCTGACCAGGATTGGCTTGAGAGTGTGGCCGCAACCCTGCGTGAACAACACGGCAGTGCGTAAAGAGCTCCAGAGCGGTGCGGGGCTGCCGAGGTCCGAGAACCAACCCTCCTGAAGGGCTGGTCCGGCCAGTTCTGCCCGGATGATCCAAAAAGAAGTGAAAGGCCTCAACAGGGACGGTGGTTTTCCCAATAGCCCTGTTGTGGAGCGACATCGTCGCCGGAGATTCCACGACTGCATCCAACAGGAGACCACCCGATGACCGCACCTTTGACCTCAATGACTCCCAAGGCCACGCTGCTGCTCAAAATCGGCTCCGGCTGGGCCGTCTGCACGCTCACCGCTGTCCCGATCATTCTGTCGCGTTTCGAAGATCGCGATGCCGCCGTCCAGTGGCAGCAGGGCCATGAACACCGTGTTCGCGCTGCTGCCTGAGGACCTTGCAGGTACACTCCGGGATCCGTGCGATCCCTGCCCACACTCACCGTACTGCTCGCCGCCGCCGCCCTTGTGGCGGCTGGCTGCAATCCCATTGAGCGTGCCGGCCGACGACCTCGCCCAGGCAACGCGACCCAACACCTTGGTACGCAGAAAGGCCTCGCCGCCATTTATCGCGGCACCGTTGGTGCAGAGTGCGCCATCGTGGGCTGGGACGATCAAAGCAGCCCCACCTACCGCCCCACCGTTGTCCGAGGCTATGGATTAGTCGTCGGACTCGACAGCACCGGTTCCGGTGACATCCCCCCGGATGTTCGGACACACATGTTGCAGGTCATGGGGCGTCGTGGCGTGGGCAGCGAAACTGCGGGCTTTGGTCATCTGGATCCAGAGTTGATGCTCGACTCCCAGGACACGGCCGTTGTCATTGTTGAAGCCATCATTCCGCAGGGCGCCACTGGTCGAAGACGCACACCAGCAGTGTCCGGACGTGTCGCCGAAATTCTTCCCGGCACGACGTTCGACGTCATGGTGACCGCGGACCCCCGCACCAGTACCACCAGTCTTGAAGGCGGACGGCTGTACACCACCGAGATGCGGCCCGGAGCGCTCATGGCCGGCAGCCGACAGGCCGGTGCGTTAGCTGAAGCGTCGGGGCCCCTGTTCATCAATCCCTTCGTCAGAGGCACTTCCACCGGCGCAACCGACATCACACTGCGCACGGGGCGCATTCTCAATGGCGGTCAGGTCACCGAGGACATGCCCATGAAGTTGCTGCTTCTGAATCCAAGTCACACACGCGTGCGACTGATTCAGGACGCTATCAACCGCCGATTCCCGTTCGAACCGGGTCAGGGCCAAGACACCGCACGCGGCGAGAACGACGCTTCCATCGAACTGGCCGTGCCACCATCAATGCGAGACGAAACCGATCGATTCGTCAATCTGGTCATGCGAACCACCTTGGCACAGTCTCGCGCAGAGTTGGTCGCCAACAGTACGCGCCGCCAGTTGCTCTCCGATCCGAGCATTGCGAAGGACGCCTACTGGCGATGGGTCGCGCTGGGCCCGCGTGCCCTTCCGTTCATACGCGAACTGTATGACCACCCCGAAGAAACGCCGAGACTGGTGGCCCTTCGTGCGGGCGCCTCGCTTGAAGACACAACCGTGGGCGAGCCGCTTCGCAGCATGGGCCTGGAAGGCTCACTGGCGGCCAGGCTTGAAGCTGCGGATCTCATGCGTCACCTCCCTTCTGATCCACGCATCGACATGGCACTGTTTGCGATGCTCGAAGATGAAGACCTCGAAGTACGTTTGCGTTCTTACGAAGCGCTTCGAGATCGAGGCAGCAAGCTGCTGCGCACCATGCCCATAGATGCCAAGTTCGGGCTGGATGTCGTGCCGTCCAATCACAGCATGGTCTACATCACGCAGAGCGGTGCCCCGCGAATCGCTTTGCTGGGTGGTGATCTGCCCATTGAGACGCCGTTGACCGTTGAAGCGCTTGGTGGACGACTATTGATTCGTGAAGATCCATCAACCGACGGGCTGGCCCTTCGATACCAGACCGAGGACATGGCACAGAACGTGATTCTGCGGTGCGATGCAAGGGTGTCTGATCTCGTCCGGGCGTTGGCCTACAACCCCCGACGGGTGACCGATCCCGATGGATTGAATCTCTCCTACGGAGAGGCCGTCAGCACGCTGCACGAGCTCTGGAACGCTGGTCACCTGAAAGGTGACTTCAAGGCGGAACAGGACCGCGTGCTGGCTGAATTACGGCGATGGGGTACCTTGACCGACTATCAACGGCGCCCAGACTTTGGCACTGCCGACGAGAACCGTCCTGAGACCCCCACCGGCCCGGCCGCTGGTTGATATCAATAACGCCGATTCTGCCATAAGGCCCCGCATTTTCGGACCCTTCAGGGCCTGAGCAGGCGATACACTCCTCGCAACCACATTGAGCTCAGGAGGGGCTCAAGGACGGGACAGGAGGTCCGCCCCGCATGCGTCTGGCAAAAGTCACTCTCAACGGCTTCAAATCATTTGCGGACCCGGTCGAGTTCACCTTCGACGAGCCTCGGATTGGCATTGTCGGACCCAATGGATGCGGCAAGTCCAATGTGGTCGACGCCATCAAATGGGTGCTGGGTGAACGCTCCGCGAAAAGTCTGCGCGGTGGCGCCATGCTGGACGTCATCTTCGCGGGCTCAGCAGGTCGCAAGCCTCTGGGCATGGCCGCTGTCACGCTCACCTTTGAAAACCCACTGGTCGACCCAAAGGGCAAAACGCCCGGTGACCGCCGCGCGCTCGCCGTGGATACCGACATGGTGAGCGTTGCCCGCCGTCTATACCGCGACGGTCGCAGTGAGTATCTGATCAACGACCGCAAGTTGCGCCTGAAGGACGTGAAAGATGTCTTCATGGACACCGGCATCGGCAATGCGGCGTACTGCATCATTGAGCAGGGACGCGTTTCCGCCATGCTCGAAGCGAGCCCTGTGGAACGCCGCTCCATTCTTGAGGAAGCCGCTGGCGTTTCGAAGTTCCGTGCCCGCCGCACGGAATCCGTGCGCAAGCTTGACCGCACTGAAGTCAATCTCGTTCGTGTACGCGAACAACTCGCATCGACCGAGCGACGTCTGCGACTGGTCCGCAATCAGGCTGAAAAGGCACGCACCTTCCAGGGACTCGATGGCCGTTTCAAGGAACTTCGAGAAGCCGTCGCCTACGACCAGTTCCACGAACTGCAACAGCGACTCATAGGCCTGACCAGCCGACTGGTCGACCTGTCCCGGCAGCGAGAAGCACTGCGACAGGACCTGGCCTCCAGAGAAGCATCCCGTCAGGAAGCTGAACTTTCGCGGCACGACGTCCAGCGACGTCATCATGAACTGGTCCAACGACAGCAGGAGCAGGAGTACACGGTGCAGCAGGCCACGCAGCGTCGTGACATGCTCTCGCGCCAGTTGACCTCGAATCAGGATCAGGAAGACGCCGACCGTGCCACGTTGGCAGATCTCGAGCCACGGCTGGCTGAACTGACGAGTGAGCTTGAGACGCTCTCAACCGCCATCGATGCCGCACAGGTCGCCGTTGCACAGGCTGAGGCCGACGCGGACGCCGGAGTTGCCGAAGCCGCACAGGCGCGGCATGAAGCCGCCCAAGCCACTGCTGATCTTCGCCGCTTCCGTGAGGCCCGTGAGACCGCGGCGTCACGTCGCAGCACGCTGCAGGCCGCCGGTGAACGACTGGGCGCCCGCACACAGTCCCTTGAGGAACAACTCGCCCAGTTGCAGGAGCAACGCTCCACACTGGACACAGAACGGGCCACCGCATGCACCAGTGCTGACGCAACCCGAACCAAACTCGACGATGTCCGACAGGTCATCGCACAGCTGGAAGCACGTCTCGAAGCCGATGAATCCGCCGCTGCACAACTCGATGACGCCCATCGCAGTGCCGCTGACGCTCTGGGCACACTGCGACGCGATGAAGCCTCCACTGGATCACGTCTGCATCTGCTGCAGGAAATGCAGCACGCGTGCGAAGGACTCGCCGACGACGTCAAGACGCTGCTCAATGCTGAGGACTGGGCGGATGATGGCAACACAGACGGGCCCAACGACATACTCGGCCTGTTCGGTGATCTGGTGACACCTCGAGGCACCACCGCGGAACTCGTCGAGACGATCCTTGGCCGCGACATGGAAGTTGTCCTTGTGCGTGATACCGAAGCGCTTCACGCCGTCACACGTTGGTGCCATGAACGCCAGCTTTCGGCGAGCCTCGCTGTGGTCAGCAATGCAGTACATGCCCCCCATGAAGCTCTTCCCGCCGACGTGACGGGCGCCATGCATCTCCTCGACCTTGTGGACATTGATCCAACAGGCCACGGCCTGGCACACCACCGGCTTTCAAAAACAGCCGTTGTTGAAGACCTTTCCACCGCCTTGCAACTGGCCGCAGGCAGTATGCGGGGGTGGCGTCTGGCTACGCGGACCGGTGAAGTCGTGGAACCTGACGGTCGGGTGCGACTGGGACGCCCCGGCGTGGGTGGATGGATTTCGCGACGCATTGAGCTGGACACGCTGCAAGATCGCTCACGTGCGTTGTCGAACAACCGACACGCCGCCGAGCAGCAACTTGCCAATCTCCAGACCGAGTCTGAAGAAGCAGCGCAACGACGACACGCTTCAGGCGATGCCCTGCAAAGTGCCACCGGTGAAGCTGTTGACATCGAGTACGCACTACAGAGCATCGAAACGGACATTGCTCGTCGCGATCGAGCCGCCAATGAACTCGACGGGCGCGTCAGTGCCGTTCTGGATCGACGCCGAACGCTGAAGCAGGAGTCCACCACCCTGCAGACGCAGCGCAGCGAGGTCATTGGGTTGCTGCAGGCTGCCGAGGCAAGCGTGGGTGAAGCCGAGGCGAAAGCTCAGGCGTGCACCGAACGCGCCCACGCGTCGGAACAGCGATCGACTGAACGCCGCGCCGAAGCCAAGCGACTGTCCGAAGGCCGGCAGGCACACCAGCGAGAGTTGGGCCGTGTGCAGGCCGCCATGGAAGACGCTCAGGATCGCCGACGCGAAGCTGGCGAGCGTCTGGCATGCCACGCCGCACGCAATGAACAACTGGAAGCCGCCGTGGACACCGCCGGCCGGGACATCGACCGTGCCTCTGCCGCTGCACAAGGCGCCATTGGTGAACTCCAAAGCCTGGATGACACGACACGTGCTGCTGAACAGGCGGTCCTCGAGTCCGTCGCCTCGCTTGAAGACGGCCGCAGGCAGTCGAACATTCTCGATCGTGACCACAATGCGCTTGAGTTGAGCCGTCGCGAGGCTGAAGTCAATCGCGAAAACCTCGAAGACCGCATGCTCGAGGAGCTCGAACTTGATCTCGGACTGACCTATGCCGCATGGCTCGAAGAGACCGACGTTGACGTCATCGCCGACCGTGAAGGCATGGTCGTGGAAGTCTCGGAACTGCGCGAGCAGATCAAGCAGCTTGGCAATGTGAATATCGATGCGATTGAAGAGGAGAAGCACCTCGAAGAGCGCAACGACACGTTGATCAGCCAAGTTTCGGACATCGACGAGGCTGCCAGTTCGCTCGCATCGCTGATCGAAGAGTTGGAAGTTGCCTCACGCAGCCGTTTCGAAGAGACATTCGACTTGATCCGCGAGCACTTCGCCGGACGCGACGGACTGTTCCGACAGATCTTCGGCGGTGGCAGCGCCGACATCTATCTTGTACCGGACGAAGACGGCAACATCGACATGCTCGAGTCGGGCATCGAAATCAAAGCCAAGCCGCCCGGCAAGGAACCACGCGTCATCTCGCAACTGTCAGGCGGCGAAAAAGCCATGGCTGCGGTCGCATTGGTGCTGGCAATCTTCCGATCACGGCCGTCGCCATTCTGCATTCTCGACGAAGTGGACGCCCCGCTGGATGATGCCAACGTAGGCCGCTTCTGCAAGTCGCTGGAGCAGTTCCTCGAGCACAGCCACTTCATCATCATCACGCACAACAAGCGAACCATGCTGTCCTGTGACCGCCTCTACGGCGTCACACAGCCACAACGTGGCGTGTCGCGGCAGGTCCATGTGCGTGTCGATGAAGTCGGCGATGACGGCCGCCTGAGCCGGTCGGCAGCTGCTCGGGCGAAGTCTGGTCAGACTGAGGACAACACACCTTCGGAAGCACCGCAGACCACCTCGTCAGCCTGACTGGCACCTGTAACCGGACACCTGTTGAGGTCGGTTCAGACCGTCGGCAAGGTCAACAAGAATGCAAGAACCGCTGCTTCGGCATCTGCCAACTGCGGCGAAGGTGCAGCCGTCATTGCAAACGGATTGGGCGTCGTGAAGACATGGTCCGCGTCTTCAACCAGATGCACCTCCACACGGTCTGGCAGGCACTGCGCCAATCGAACCGCATCCGTCGCGGGAACAGTCGGGTCGTCTGTGCCGTGTACGAGCAGCACCGGCGCCTGCACTGCTGCCATTAGTGATGAGAGATCGTGGCCCTCGGGGTCATCCAGTTGTTCCTGCAGCCAAGGAGCCCCCACCCGCAACGCCTGACCGGTGCGGGAAGACGGTGAAGCCAAACTTCCTTCGGCAAGCAACGCGGCAGCAGTCTGGTCGTCCAGGCCGTTCAACCGTGCTGGTGCACTGAGCGCCACCACACCGCGCAGTGCCCCCAATGCACCATCTGTGGCATGACGCCCCGCTGCCGCAAGCACCGCTGCCCCGCCTCGACTGTGTCCCATGAGTATCGTGCCGCGACCGTCGCCGGCAAGATGGCCCTTGTCGACGTTCGCACACAGTACGTGCAGGTCCTCGATCGTCCGATTCCACGTGTCACGTTCGAACAGGTCGGCGTCAAAGTCGCCGTGTCCGTGTTGTATGCCAGAGTGCGACAGATTGATGCGATGCACAATGAATCCGGCGTGCGTCAGCGTGCCGGCCAGATGCGGGAGAAAGCCATAGTCCTTGTAGCCCTTGAAGCCATGCAGCAGCAGAATGGCGCCCAAGGGTACGCCGTCAGGCAGATGCGTGGAACCATGCATGGTCTCACCCTGCGCCCCGGGCAATGTCCAGTCGCTCACAGAAGACATCATGGCTCCTCAGCGTGTGGGTATGACGAGCGTCATGCCGGCACTCAACCGGTCAGGGTCGTTCTTCATGATGGCGCGATTCGCCTTGAAGATCCGCTGCCAGTCATTGGGGGAGCCAAGCAGTCGGGACGCGATCGACGACAGTGAGTCGCCATCTTGCACCTGATACGTGCGCTGCCCGCGAACGGTCTCGGGTTGCGGTGGGACGGTCTCTGCGGAACGTGCAGTCCCCGAGGACACCGGCGTATCCACCGGCAACTTGAGCACGGTGCCGACCGTCATCCGGTCGGGGTCCACGGAAGGATTCAGCAGTGCAATCTCGTGCCATCGCCGCGATGATCCCAGTGCCTTCAATGAGATCTCCGACAGCGTCTCGTGCTTGCCCACCGTCCACCGGTCGAGCTGGCCTGTCTTGCGTGTCGTTCCGGCAACCGCACCCGCTGGTCCGACCACGGCGCGTCGCAGCGTCGGCAGTGGCGTGGGCGTCGGCGGCGTCATGCCCGCGGGCTGCGGCCGGCCCATTACGACATCGGCGAAGCCGGTTGCATTGGCCGGTACCTGCTGTTTCACATGTGGGACTGTTTGCACCACCCGCGTCGACGTGTCGACCGGAGGATTCGACGCCTGCACATGGGCATCAGCAGCTGTTGGCGCCGACAACGACCCCACGACGACGATCACGACCATCGTGGTGATCGTGGCGAACAGAATGCAGAGGCGCATGAATGCGGTCATGGGGACATGGTTCCAAAACGTGGCCGGTGAACAACCTGCTCACACGCCTATCTTCGTCCGGCGCGAGGCCGCTTGTCCAGTCCCGCACGCCGCGGAAACACCAGTCAGGCCGCCGACGGCAGTTCCGGCAGGGCCTCACCCTCTTCGGGTGTCTCAGGAGCCGCCCGCTCCCGACGGAAGACCAACGGCGAGGCGATGGCGATCGATGAATATGTACCCACCGCCACACCCACGACCAGGGCGAAGGCGAAGCCTCGGATCCCGGTCCCGCCGAAGATATAGATGATCAGCACCGCGATCAGCGTAGTGACCGACGTCAACAGCGTTCGACTGAAGGTCTGATTGATGGAGGTATTGACGATGGCCTTGCTGGGTACCGGACGGCGCCCGCGATTTTCACGGATACGGTCGAGGACCACGATGGTGTCATTCAGCGAGTAGCCGATCACGGTCAACAACGCTGCGACGATGCCAGTGTCGATCTGGAATGCTTCAATGAGCAACGTGCCGGACACGAACTCGCTTCCAGCAATAACACCGGTCAGAGCCAACGCACCAAGCACGATGATCACATCATGCAGCAAGGCCGCAATGGCCGCCAGCGAGTATCGCAGCGAACCGAAACGCAGCCAGATGTACAGCAGAATGCCGAAGAGCGACAGGATCACTGCGCCGACCGCATTTGCAGTTCGGGTTGCGGCGACCGATGGCGCGAAACTGCTGACCTGTTCGAAACTGCTCTGACGATCCAGGGCCGTCGACAGGAGCGTCCACTCGCGCGTGGCTACGCGATCGTCTACCAGTGATGCATCGGACCCGAGATAGTTCAGGTCCGGATCCAACACGGCGATGACCACGCTGTCGTACAGGCCATTGCCAGCGGACTGCAGCCCAAGGACCTTGACATCGCGACCGACAGTGTCGCTGAAGTCAGGATCCTGACGCATGCGGTCGATACGCGACGCAACTTCGTTCAGCTCGATCGGCGGCGCGATGTGCTCGGCAAGCACCAGTACACCACCTCGAAAATCGGAGAGGTCGCCGATCGAGGTGCCCGAGTGCAGGACTTCGCCGACCGTATCGGCGTCGATCTGACGGGTATGGGCCGCCCAGTCGCTGGTCCCTGCTCCATCGAAGACTCGCGATGGTGACACACTGAGCTGATCACCGAACTCCGCCAGCAAGGCGGATTCCACATAGTCCTGAATGGCTTCGTCGTTGCCCAGTCCGGCAGGTGCGGCCACCTTCACCTGGAAGGCATCACCCATGGTGCGGCCTGAGCCGTCCACTGACGTCTCGCCGACCGTGAGCACCCGGGCATTGGCGAATTCCCGACGCACACGGGCGTCAAGGTCATCGCCAGTGGCGATGGACAGCGCCTGCACGCGGGCGACCACTGAGTTTGTGCCGGAGTGCGGCAACAGGATCTGAGAACCGTCTGCATTGACGCCGGTCTGCAGTGTGACTGAAACACCACCGCGGAACTCCGTGTCGAACAGGTCGGCACCACGCTGGTTGAACAGCATGATCGACCCGATGATCAGCAGGCCGCTGAAGCCCCAGAACAGGCCCCGCTTTCCCACCCAGTCAATGCTTGGACGCAACGCACGGCCGATGGCCGGAATGGCCATGGGCGCCATCGTGAGCTTGCGGGCACCGAGCACATGCACATAGACGTCGAACACGAATCGAGTGCAGTACAGGGCCGTAAACAGTGTCGCGATGATGCCGATCGTCAGCGTGAGAGCGAAGCCCTTGACCTCGGTAGTCGGCTCCATGAGCAGCAGCACGAGGCAGACGATCAGGTTAGTCACGTTGGCGTCAACGATCGTGGAGAACACGCGGGCGTAGCCGTTGCGGACAGCCTCGCGGAGATCGCGGGCGCCGCCTTCGATTTCCTCGCGAATGCGTTCGTAAATGAGCACGTTGGCGTCCACCGCCATGCCCATGGTCAGTACCACGCCTGCGAGACCCGGCAGCGTGAACGTGCCTTGCATCATGGCCATGACGCCGAAGATGATCAGGCCGTTGAGCAGCAGCGCGAAGTCGGCCACCATGCCCGCGATGAAGTACCAACTGAGCATGAACACGCCGACTACCAGTACGGCCCACAGGAATGCGTCCATGCCGCGGGTGAGGTTGTCTGCACCGATCGACGGGCCAAGAACGCTGACGGCAATGGGCTCCGGCGACAGGCGCGCCTCTAGTGAACCCGCTGCCAACACGCGCGTGAGGTAGTTCAGATCTTCAGGCGTGAACGAACCTGAAATCGTGCCGCTGGCATTGATCTGCCCCCGGATGGTCGGCGCCGAATAGACGCGGCCATCAAGCACGATCGCCATGGGTTCGCCGAGATTCGCCTGCGTCAGGCGACCCATCAACTTGCCACCATTCGTATCCAGACGGAAACTCACGGCAGGCCGGCCGAATTCATCGACCGTTCGACCGGTGCCTTCCAACGCCCACGTCGTACCCTGATGGTGCGTGATGCTGCGGACCGTGTCCGTGTACAGCATGAGGTAGATCGAGCCATCGAGCTCGGCAGCGACAAGGCTTCGTGTGGCTTCAAAGTACCCCTCGGGGTCAGCTTCCATCGCCACCAGTGCTTCGGGCGTTGTCACCCACTGCTGCAGATCGTGGATTGGGTACCACGCGGCAATCGGTGAGTCGGTATTGACTGGACCTCGCTCGGCAAGTTGCCTGCGCAGATCCGTCACATCGACGCCAGCGGTCTCGCCCGACTTGGCAGTGATGTGATACTCCAGCACGCCGGCACCCTGCAGGAGCCGCATGAGATCTTCGGGATCATCGAGTCCTGTGCGACGGGCTTGATAGGCCTTGAAGGCCTCGCCGGTCAGACGCAACTGCTCAGCAACCCCCTGGAACTCCAGTTCCAAGTTCTCCAACGCCACGACGCGCGGTGAAGCCGTGTAGACGGGCCTGCCGTCGGCGTCGGTCTTGACCGAGCCATCGGCATTCTTCACGATCTCACGGGCATCGGTCAGTTCAAGGACGCGGACCACACGACTGCGATCCAGACTCAGCGACAACACCGTACGGCGAAGATCTTCTTCATCAATGCGCGCGTCGGCAAGTTGTTGGCGTGCACGTGCGAGTGCGTCTGCATCCTCACCGGCGGCCGCGACAGCCCGTTTGGCGCTTTGTACGGCGTTCCATGCGGTCTGCAACTGCTCCATGAACAAGTTGCGCTCGCCAGAGCCACCCAGTTCGGCCACCGCTTGACCGGCTGCCAGTGCACGATCGAGATCACCGGGGCGGATTTCCGCCGCCGTCACCAGTGCATCGAGCTCTCCCCGAAAGGCCTTTTGAAGCGCCTTGACCTCTTCGTTGGGCAGCGGCATGACCACTTCGATGCGGTCGGTGCCCAGCGGCGTCATGGCGATGTCCAGCACGCCCTGCGGGTTGACGCGATCGGTCAACACGCTGATCGTCTGGTCCAGAATGGCTCGTCGATCGGCGCCTTCGGGCATGCGCACCGAATACACCAGGCTCACACCGCCGCTGAGGTCACGGCCAAGTCGAATAGTCTCCGACGGTGGCACGAGGGCCCAGATGCAGCTGCCCATGACAGCCAGAATGATGATCAATCTCCAGAGTGGATTCTTCATAGCGCTGTGTTCCGACATCCGAGTCAATCCTCGGTGTCTTCTCCGGAGTCGTCCGCGGCGGCTTCGCCACCTGCGACTTCAAGTGTGGTCTGAATGGCGCTTCGCGTGACGGTGATACGGGCGTTGCTGCCCTCGTGCACGCAGAGCACGACACGGTCGCCTTTAATGTCGACAACCGTTCCAATGATGCCGCCAATGGTCTGCACAACATCGCGTTTGGCAAGCGTGTCCATCATGGCTTGACGCTGCTTCTTCTGCTTGCGTTGCGACATGATCGAGAACCCGAACATGGCAACGACCACCAACACCAGAATCAGGAAGAAGTCGCCACTGAACGGTGACGATGCGCCGCCGGCAGCGCCTCCAGTGGCGTCCGCAGTGCCGGTCGCACCTTCGCCACCACTGGTGCGGCCGGTCGCCACTGAAGGGGTGGCGCTGTAGCCGCCATCCTGTGCGACCACGAGGTCGACGAGCAGGGTCTGAATCATTTCGAAGTCATCTCCGAGCCGTAAAAAACGCGGCTGCAGGGGTCAGGAATCGGACAGACCCGCAGTGGGCCAAGCCTGGGCGAACGCAGACCACGCATCATCCCGGATTGCCACCCGAATGTCCAACATGAGACGCTGGAAGTGCCTGAGGTTGTGCATGCTCAGCAGAATCCCACCCAACATTTCACCTGCGTGGAACAGATGCCGCAGATAGGCCCGCGAGAAGCCTCCGGCACACGCAGCACAGTCGCACCCAGCGTCGATGGGCCCGTCGTCGGCCTTGAAGCGGGCATTGCGAAGCTGCATTTTGCCCTCGCGGGTGAATGCGCCGGCATTTCGGCCGTTTCGGGTGGGCAGTACGCAGTCGAACATGTCCACACCGGCCCTGATCGCCGCGACCAGATCCCGCTCATACCCCACACCCATCAGATATCGGGGGCGGTCCTCAGGCAGGAAGGGCGTGGTCATGGCCACCGTGGACGCGATCTGCTCGGGCGTCTCCCCCACCGCCACCCCGCCGATCGCATAGCCCGGCAGATCGTGCTGCGTAATCTGGGCCGCGCTGCGTGCTCGAAGTTCCGGCACCGCACCACCCTGCACAATGCCGAAGAGGCCCTGCTCGTCCGGGCGTGCATGCGCAGCCACACAACGGTCCATCCAACGGGCCGTGCGTTCCACCGCCTCGGTCAGCCGATGGCGATGGTCTTGGCCAACCTGCTTCTCGTGCGCCTGGGCGAGTTCAGGTCGGTGATTGAGAATGTGCTCGTTGGGCCCGGCGACTGAAGGCGGACAATCGTCCAGCGCCATGATGATGTCCGGCCTGAGATTGTTCTGCACTTCCATCGCACGCTCAGGTGACAACAGAATGTTGCTGCCGTCGATGATCGACTTGAATGCAACGCCGTCGTCGCTCAGTGCATTGATGTCCGCCATGGACCAGGCCTGATAGCCGCCGGAATCCGTCAGGATCGGTCCGTCCCATTGCATGAAGGCATGCACGCCTCCGCGGTCACGTATCGCCTCGTCGCCGGGGCGAAGCATGAGGTGAAAGGCGTTGTTCAGAATGATCTCTGCGCCGGTGTCTCGCACCTGTCCGGGCAGCAGCCCCTTGACTGTGGCACGCGTGCCCACCGGCATGAACGCAGGTGTCTCGAACGAACCGTGCAACGTGTGCACCGTGCCCAAACGGGCAGCAGTCGACGCGCATGTCTTGTGCACATCGAAGCGGACGGGACCAGTCATCCCTGCTCGCCTTCCGACGCGCGCTGCAGCAGCTTCTTTTCTTTGTCAGAGAGGCTTTGTAATCCTTCGCGTGAGATCTTGGCCAGAATCCGATCGACCTCGTCCGTCCCGGCTGTCTTTGGCGCTGAAACGCCCTTGCGGAAGTGCTGAGACGTTGGATCAAACCGTCCCAGCCAGTCGAAGAATCGGTGCAGACGCTCCGGATGACGAATCATCGCCCAGCCGGCAATTGCCCCGCCAAGGTGAGCGGCCTCGCCACCGGCGTTGTTCCATTTGAACAGGATCGACGCCACCGAAATCACGATCAATAATTTAGCCAGCGTGGCCAGACGCATCGGCAGCAGCATGAACACGAGCACACGCGCCTGCGGTGCAAGGAAGGCACCACCAATGAGCACACCGAATACGCCCGCCGAAGCGCCGATCAACGGCGTGCCTGTGGCATTGGTCAACAGCCCCAGAACTTCGCCGCGCCCCAGCTGTTCCACCCAGACATACCCCGCGACATTCAGCAGCAGATACAACAGTCCGCCAGCAATACCGCAGATCAGATAGAACGCCAAATAGCGCTTGCCTCCAAGCACGTTTTCAATCAGGGAACCGAAGAAGTACAGCGCCATCATGTTGAACAGCACGTGGTACATGTCGGCGTGCATGAACTGGAACGTGATCAGACGCCACAACTCCGCACCCCCGACCACTCGCTTGGTTGAAAAGTGCAGACCCTGCATCAACGGGGTGGCTGGAGATGCCTCGGCCACGGCAGCAATGTTGTTGCGGTCGTCGTAGACAGGTAGGCCCTGGATCGTGGTGGGTTGGGCCGTTCCGTCAGGACCCACCAAGTTGACCGTCTCAACAACCGGCGACGAACCCAGACGGGTGTTGTCCGGGCGAATGTTCTCACCGTGATATGGCGTTCCCGAGACTTCGACCCAGGCCGGACCGTCGTAGACCCAGTAGCGACCGGTCTCGATCCAGCCCGATGGGCGGCCGGAGCCTGCCCCTCCGAAGAATCCATCGATGACGAAAACGGCAATGCAGAGAATGATCAGCCAGGCGTTGACTGTGCGGACCCAAGGCCGAAACTGGCCCGGCAGGCCGCCCGGAGGACCCCCGCCGGGGCCTCGGAGGCGAACACCCTTCCGATGACTTCCCCCGGCGAAGTAATCCCTGTCATGGATGCCCATCAGATTCGCTCCACCGTGGTACGGGGGTGTTGCCTGTGCAGCGACTGAAAAACACGGTAACGAACACTCTTTCCGAATCGACGTCGTTCGTCGGAGGTGGAGTCTGAAGTCACCGGTTCACAGTCAATCGCGTGGTCCATGGCGGGTGGGATGATACGTTCCACAGCATGTCCGTCGCAGAATCCAACCCTGAGCCGCTCTTGCAGGTGCGAAACCTGACCAAATGCTTCGGTGCGCTCACCGTGCTGGAGCATGTGGACATGCATGTTGACCAAGGCGAAACGCTGGTCGTGCTGGGCCCGAGCGGTGCTGGCAAAAGTGTGCTGCTCAAGTGCATCGTGGGCCTATTGCGTGGTGATGGCGGTGAAGTGTTCTTTCGACGCAAGCGCATCGACCAACTGTCCGAATCCGACATGGCATTCATTCGCCGGGAAGTCGGCTTTCTGTTTCAACTGGGCGGCCTGTTCGATTCGATGACGGTCTTCCAGAACGTCGCCTTTCCGCTGCGCGAGCATCTGGGCCTCAATGAGAACGACTGCCTCGAACGGGCAACCGACGTACTTCAACTCGTGGGCATGGCAGAGACCATGGACACGTACCCCGCCGATCTGTCCGGTGGCCAGCAACGCCGTGTCGCTCTGGCTCGGGCCATCGTGCTGCAGCCCACCGTGCTGTTGTACGACGAACCCACGACGGGACTCGATCCGATTCGCAGCGATGTGGTAGCCAGGATCATCCGACGCCTGCAACGTGAGCTTGACCTGACCGCCGTGGTCGTGACGCACGACATCGCCTTGGCCAGAAAAGTGGCCGATCGCATTCTGCTGCTGAATGAGGGCGCCGTACATGTGTGCGACACCGCCGAGCGTGTACTGCGCAGCGAAGACCCGATCGTGCGAAGATTCCTAGAAGGCACCAGCCGTGCCGATGCTTTGGAGCGAGCTTGAACACATGAGTGCAATGACCGACAGAACACGTGATGCACTGATCGGCCTGACCGCCATCCTGGCGATGGTCTCCTTGGCCGCGATCCTCATGCTCTTCGGCGAGTTGAACCTGCGCTCGTCCTGGCAGTTGACCATTCTTTCGCCGAGCGCTGCGGGGCTTGGTGCGGGCTCTGTCGTCAGTTTGAACGGCGTGCCTGTCGGCTCGGTGAGTCACATTAAAAACATCGTCGATGACCAATGGCAGGTGCGTATCACTGCAAGCATCAACAGCGGCACGCTGATCGCCGACAACGCGCAGGCCATGGTCTCGTCGACTTTGATCGGCAGCAGTTCCGGGTTGTATCTGGAGACCGCCCCGGGCGCCACAGGAACGCTTCCGGTTGACGGTTCGGCACAACTGGCTGGCCCGTTGCAGTCACTGGCCATGCGCGATCTGGGGCAGGCCATCGACGAACGTCTGGTTCCGGTGCTGTCCTCGATTGCGATCCTGGCCGGTCCGTGGACGGCAGTCGGGGAGAATCTGAACGACTGGCTTGACGATCCGGAACTCAAGACCGGTGCAAAGGACGTCCTGCACCTGGCCGTGGCTTCGCTGGATCGCACGGTCGAGGCCATGGAACGGTTCGCCGCGTTGTCCACATCGATCGACGCCTCCGCCACGGCCCTCTCGACGGAGGTCATGGCATCGGCCCGCCAACTCACCGAGATGCTGACGGAGTCCACATCCGTGCTGACGACGCTGCGTGAAGGCAAAGGCACAGCCGGTCAACTGCTGTCGAATCCAGACCTGTACCGGTCGCTGGAGTCCACCGCCAAGGAACTGGATCGACTGACGAAATCGCTGCGGCTGCTGGTTGAACAGGTTCGCGAAGAGGGGCTGACACCGTTGTTGTCGCCTTGATCACAGCAGCCTGCGCGACACTCGAAGACCGCATTGAACAGGCCGTTTCGGCGAATGCTGAAACGGCCTGTTTGGTTCAGTCAACTGTTCCTCGCCGCAGCAGCGTGCCAAGAAACGTATGAAACACTGCACTCAGTCAGCGACCACAATCTCAACGCGTCGACTCTTGGTCGCGTCGCCTCGCGGGCGATCCGGGCCATAACTGATGATGGCCATGTCGGCTTCACTGATGCCCTTGGAACTCAGGAAGTCCCGCACTGAATAGCCACGCTCAAAGCCAAGGTGGTAGTTGCTCTTGTGACCGCTCTTCTTGATCGGATCGCTGTCCGTGTGACCGGCGATCACGATCTGCTTGCCCCCGTATTGGGAACGAAGAATGGAGGCCACCTTATTGAGCGCCGTCTTGGCCGGACCACGCAGGGACGTCTTGCCCGAGGAGAACAGTACGTCGCCTTCTACCGAGACCGTCACGCTGTTGTCGCCGTAGGTGGCCGTCACACCTTCAATGCCGTCAAAGGCATTGGCGTTGGACGTTGACCATCCGGCACGCTCGGTGTCGAAGATCTCCTGCGCATCACGAAACTCTCGATTGGCACGTCGAAGTTCGTCGTTGGCTGTCTCAAGCGCGGTGTCACGCCCGTCGAGCTGACCACGCAGTTCAGTGTTTTCGTTGTTCAGAAGTGCGATCTCGTCCTTGAGCTTCTGCTCGTTGCAGCCACCTGCTGCAAGCATGCCAAGAACTGCCGCCACCATTGAAATCCGCGTTAAAACCATGTTGCTGTGTCTCCTTACAGGCTTCCATCTCGCAGCCCGATATCCATCCCGGGCTGCCGACATTGAACCGTGTTCATCGTCCACTGTCCACCAGATCCACCAACTGCATCGGAAAGTGCATCAATTGCGGACGGTTGCGTCTGGTCCCCGACGGCCGGCACCAGCCCTCGGGCCGGAGGATCCACCGTTGGCAGGATGGCCTCCAACCCCGCCAGTACCAACGGACGGCATAGAAACACTGCCACCACCGCCACTGCCAAGTGTGGTCCGTATGGAAGTTCTCGACGCGTTCCGCCCACGCGGCCCCAAATGGCCGTACCCGCTGCCCAGGCCAGCCCCAAAAATGGCGCAATGAAGAAGGCGATGACCGGTACGAACCAGCCCAGCACGGCGCCGACCGCCGCCAGCAGATGTACGTCGCCGAGCCCCATGGCCTCTCTGCCGAACCCAAGCGTGCCCAGAATCCGGACCGACCAGACCAGCCCGCCGCCGACGATGTAGCCGAACATGCACGTACCAAGCGCCTGGATCCAACGCGGCGGGGCGCCTTGGAGCGTGGACCCCCACCACCATCCGATCAGGATGCCGGCGATGCACGGCACCAGAAAGAGCAACTCTCGTCCCATCTCCCGGCGTGCGTGCGGATAGTCGCCCAGCGTCTCCCCCTCGGGAACGTACTCCTCGTAATCGGCGAAACTCGGCTTGAACCGGCCCATCCACAAAAGCGCCGTTGCACCCAACACGCCTGCCAGACCTAGGCCCCCCGCCAGGGTCATGGACCAATCCGCCCCCGGCAGCGGCCACAGCGTGCCAAGATTGCGTGCGATGCCACCTTCGATCGTCCACAGCATCATTCCTGCGATGGACGCAAACACGGGAATCTGTATCGGAATAAGAAACGTCTTCGCGTCGATCACCGTCGTGGCCCACAGCGCCGCCAGCAACACCGCGATCGCGCTGTATGCCGGCCAGGCCATCGCGAAGCCCTGCTTGCCCCACCACGGTCCGGCTACCTGAAACCACCAACCATCGCGGTCCGTCGTCATGAACAACACCGCGTACAGTCCGACCAGCAGCACGGCCACGGTCAACTCGACGATCGGATACACCGGCGAAATGGACGCCCTGCACCAGCGGCACTTGCCGCGTAACAGCACCCAACCGAAGACCGGCAAGTTCTCGCGGAAGAACCGCAGTCTTGCCCCGCAGTGGGGACAGGAACTGGGTGGATTCACCAGCGAGATCCCACGCGGCAGTCGATACACAACCACGTTCAGGAAGGAACCGATGCATGCCCCGAAGCAGAATGCAAACACCAGCCACGGCCCGTGCCGAAGCAGGTCGAACGGGCCCTCCATGGCCTCGAGCATCATCTGATCAGTCACTCTCTTCGGGTGACGCACCCGCGCTAGGCAGATCTTCAACGGCGACGGACTCAAGTTCCTGCTCAGCAGCATCCAGAATGGTGCGGCAGCGCTGTACCAACGCCCGGCCACGTGTGTGGCTGGCCATGGCACCTTCCAGTGGAAACTCGCCGGACTCGATGCCTCGAACAATGCCCTCGAGTTCGGTAATCGCGGCTTCGTAGCCGAGATCGCCCACGGGCGTCACTGTTCCTGTTGATTCAGCTTTCTTCGCCATGCTGTGATGGTACTCCCTCCGTGGTGCGCTCCACCCGAGCGTGGATGGAGCCCTGCCCCGTCCGTGTTTCCAGAAGATCTCCCCGCTGTACGTCGCTGGCACGCCGGACCAGCTGGCCGTGCTCGTCCAACGTCAGGCTGTAGCCCCGTTGCAGCACGGCCTGTGGCCCGACAACACGCAGCGTGCGTTCAAGTACGGTCAACTGACCCGCCACTCGATCCACACGATGCCGCAGGGCGGCTGAGGGCCGAGCGGCGAGCAGACGCTGGCGGGCCGCTCCAACGGCGATGCCCAGTCCAGCGGCACAACGGTGCTGCAACATGGCCACATGGCCACGTCGGCGGGCGAGTTGTGCTTCGGGCTGGCCGGCATGCAGGCGTTCATCCAGCGCCACCAGTGCCATCCGACGACGCCCCACCGCTCGCTCCATGGCTGCATGCAACGCCGCTGCGGCTTGCTCCACGTGCTGTCCGCTCGCCTGCAACAGCGTTGCCACGCTGCGATGCATGGTGCGATCCAGCTGCTGTGCCCGTTCACGGGCTTCGTCCTGATCGGGCAGTAACAGCATGACCGCCTGCGTCGGTGTCGACGCACGTCGGTCCGCCACGAGTTCCACCAGCGTGGTGTCGGACTCGTGTCCAATCGCAGCCACCACGGACAGACTGCAGGCAAGCACGGCATCAGCAGGGCCGGGTTCGTTGAACGCCCAGAGATCTTCGATCGAGCCTCCGCCTCGCGTCAAGATGATGGCATCAAGACCCAGTTGTTCCGCGGCGTTATCGACGCGCCGCACTGCTTCGGCGATGCGGCCGGCAGCCGTGGCGCCCTGCACCGGAATGTCCACGAGCAGCAGCCCACAGGCGGGGAATCGACGCTTGGCGGTAGCGATCACGTCATGCACAGCGGCTCCGGTTTTCGCCGTGAGCACCGCGATTCGGCGGGGGCTGCTCGGTAACGGTTGCTTGCGTGCGTCGTCGAACAAGCCACGAGCCCGGTACTCGTCGCACCTCGCCCGAAACTGGGCCAAGCGTTGGCCCTCGCCGGCCATGGCGACCGTGCGCACCTTCAACTGTGTCCGTCCGCCCGGTCCCCAGTGCACCACCGTGCCGGTCACGACCATGGCCGCACCGTCGACGGCATGCGTTGTGCTGCTCCGTGCATCCGACGCCCACATGACACAGTCAATGCGGGCGGTGTCGTCTCGCAGCGACCAGTAGTGATGCCCATTGCGAATGGTGTGATTGGCCACTTCGCCTTCCACCTGCACGCTGGACGGCAGCCCACTTGCAAGGGCTGCCTCGATCTGCCTGGACAGCGCGGTCACGGTCAGCGGGGACTGCTCCGCCTCGGCGCGGGGGCCGGAGGTTGGGACCATTCCGAAGTCGAAGGGCAAGTTGGGCACGCGTCAATGATACGGTGGTCCACGATGTCCACGACAGCGCTGCAACTGACCACCTTGGTGGACGACCTCCCCGGAGTTGACGTGCAGACGGCTCGCGACCTGCACGCCATGGAAAAACGCTGTGTCGCCGATCTGCTGCTGCATCTCCCCATGCGATACGACCGCATGCGGCATGGACGCACCGTGGCACAACTGCACGACATTGCAGAGCACGGCAGCCTGCCGCGGGAGATCGTGGAGTTGACCGGCGAACTACTGAGTGTGCGACCGGGCTTCCAACGCCGCACACCCACCGAAGCGGTGCTTGACGACGGCACCGGCGCCATCACGCTGACCTTCTTCAACCAGCCCTGGATGGCCCGCAAACTCGAAGCGGGCCGCACTGTCACCGCCACGGGTGAACCACGGCTCCATCGCGGCAGCCTGCAGATGACCAATCCCAAGATTGGCTGGGAAGATGCTTCGCCGTTGTTGAAGGCGCTCGAAGGGGAGACCGCCAACGGCGTTGAACTTGAGCCGGTGTATTCCGCCACGGAGACCGTGCCGTCGCGCGTGCTCGCTGCCGTGATCGGCGCCGTGTTGCAACCGGCAACGGCCCTGCTGGAAGACCACCTGACCGACGCCTTCCGCGCTGAACGCAATCTGGTGGATCTTGCCGCGGCCTATCGCACGCTGCATCGTCCGCAACATGAAGATGACATTGGTCCTGCTAGACGTCGGCTTGCCTTTGATGAACTGCTCCTGTTGCAACTGGGTGTGGCGATGCGCAAACACCATCGTGAACGCACGCTCGAGGCCCCGTCGCTCGACGTCACACCGGAAATCGTCTCACGCATCGAGGCTCGCCTGCCCTTCCCATTGACCACGGCGCAAGATCGCGTGCTCGGCGAGATCGCCGAAGATCTTGCTCGCAGTGTGCCCATGAATCGACTGCTGCAGGGCGATGTAGGATCCGGCAAGACTGCCGTGGCCGTCGCTGCCATGCTGTTGGCCGTGGCCACCGACGCGCAAGCCGTTCTGGTGGCGCCCACCGAACTGCTTGCTGAGCAGCACATGAAGACCATCTGCAGCATGCTCGACGATTCCAAGGTTCGTTTCGAGTTGCTCACTGGATCGACAAAGCCGGCCACACGACGCGTCCTGCTTGAACGACTGCGGGAAGGCGAGATCGACATTCTCGTGGGAACGCACGCGCTGTTCAGCGAGGGCGTCGTGTTCAATCATCTTGCGCTGGCTGTGATTGACGAACAACACCGCTTCGGCGTACACCAACGGGCGCAACTTCGAGACAAGGGAGCCGGTGAACACGACCGACCGCACCAACTTGTCATGACCGCCACGCCGATTCCCCGCACGTTATCGGTGTCCTGGTTCGGCGATCTGAATGTCTCCATCATCGATGAGCAACCGCCCGGCCGACAGGGCATCCGCACTCGGCACGTTTCGAGGCGTGATGTCGCCGAGGTCTACGCCCACCTCGCCGAACGCGCCGGCCGCGGTGAACAAGCATGGATCGTGGTCCCGGTGATCGACGAAAGCGCCGCGGGGCTGACCGATCTGCTGTCGCATCTGGAGTTCCTGCGTCAGGGCCCTCTACGGAACCTGCGTCTGGATGCCATGCACGGCAGGCTGAGCAGCGAAGAACGCGACGACATCATGGTCCGGTTTCATGCCGGCGAACTCGATGCGCTTGTGTGTACGACTGTGATCGAAGTCGGCGTAGATGTCGCCAACGCCACCATGATCGTGATCGAAAACGCCGACCGATTCGGGCTGGCCCAACTGCACCAGTTGCGTGGCCGTGTCGGTCGCGGCGACAAGCCGGGGTTGTGCGTGCTGGTCGCCGAGCTGGGTTCTGAAGATGGACAGGCACGCATCGATGCCATGGTTGAGACGAACGACGGCTTTCGCATCGCCGAGCGTGACCTGCACATCCGCGGCGTGGGCGAACTGTTCGGCACAAAGCAGAGCGGCATGCCTCCCTTCCGCGTGGCAGACCTGCAGCGAGACCTTGATCTCCTGCGCATGGCGCGCACCGATGCGTTCGCCATGATTGAGGCCGATCCAGCGCTGCTCTTACCCGAACACGCGTTGCTCCAGCGGCGCCTGTTTAAGGCGCATGGACAGTGGATGGGACTTGGCGATGTCGGCTAGGCTGAAACCATGACTGCTAATCGCACGCTGGCCGCATGCTTCGAGCAGATCGCAGCGCTGTTGGAGATCACCGGGGCCAACGCTTTCAAGGTGAATGCCAACCGCAAGGTCGTGCGCGTGCTTGAAGATTTGGACCGCGATATCGCCGACATCGCCGCCGAAGGCGCCCTTGAGTCGCTCGACGGCGTGGGGAAGGGCACGGCAGCACGCATTGCAGAGTTTCTGGACACCGGCGCTATCGCTGACCTGGACGCCATGCATACTGAAATCCCAGAGGGACTCATCGGCCTGCTCGACATCTCCGGACTGGGCCCCAAGACGGTCGGCCGACTGTGGCGTGAAGCGGATGTGATTGGCCGCAGCACGTTGCGAGAAGCCATTGCGGACGGTCGACTTGCCGCCATGCCCCGCATGGGGGCCAAGACGATCCAGAACATCACCGACTCGCTCGACTTCGCCGAGTTGGCCGCGCAACGCACACCTTTGGGCAAGGCACTGCCTCTGGCCGAACGGCTGATCGACGAGTTGTCTTTGGTCAAGGGCGTTCGGCGCATGGAATACGCCGGTTCGCTGCGACGCGGTCGCGAGACCATCGGCGATATCGACCTGCTGGCGGTCGCTGACGATCCGGAACACCTTGTCGAGGCATTCACATCGCGACCCGATGTGCTCAAAGTGCTCGTCGCCGGTGACACGAAAGCGTCGGTTCGACTGGAGGGCGGAATACAGGTGGATCTGCGCATCGTGCCGATCGAGGTCTTCGGTGCAACACTCCTGTACTTCACCGGCTCAAAAGAGCACAACGTTGAACTGCGAGAACGCGCTCGCAGCATGTCTCTGCGGCTGAATGAGTACGGCCTCTTTCCAGACGATGGTCTCGATGAACCTCCGCAGAAGCGAAATATTGCCGCCGTCGCCGCTGCCGAAGAAGTCGACATCTACACGGCGCTCGACCTGCCCATGCAGCCACCGCAGTTGCGGGAGTCAGCCGACGATGCCTCGAAAGCGCCGCCTGCATTGATCGAAACGGTAGACATCGTGGCGGAGTTGCACGCGCACACCACTGCCAGCGATGGGCACTTTTCCATTGATGAACTCATTGACGCTGCCAGAGCTCGTGGGCTGTCCGTCATTGCCATCACCGATCACAGCGTGTCCAGTGTGCAGGCCAATGGCCTGTCGCCGCAGCGTCTTCTGAAGCACATTGAAGCCGTGCATGCTGCACGGGATCGGCACCGCGACATGCTCGTGCTTGCCGGCAGTGAAGTGGACATCCATGCGGACGGCCGATTGGACTACGACGATGACCTGCTTGGAGCGTTGGACATCGTGGTCGCTTCGCCCCATGCTTCGTTGAAGCAGAGCAGCGAACTTGCCACAAAGCGCCTGCTGACGGCAATCGAACACCCACTTGTGCACATCATCGGTCACCCAACGGGCCGCATGCTCGGTCGGCGACCCGGTCTGGATCCGGACATGCACGTGCTTGTGCAGGCCGCCGCCGCGCACGGCACGGCGCTGGAGATCAATGCCAACCCGCGTCGGCTGGATTTGAGGGACGCCCATGTCCGCAGTGCTGTCGCCGCGGGATGTCTGATCGCCATCAATACAGACGCACACACGCAGCAGCACTTCGAGTTCCTGCGGTACGGCGTACTCACCGCCAGGCGTGGTCGCCTGACGAAGGCACAATGCGTGAACTGCCTGCCACCGGACGAACTGCTCGCCTGGCTGGCCGACCCGTCGAGCCGGGCAGCTGGGCAGGCCTGCTAGAATCTGCCGATGCTCGATGGTTTGAGTCAACGCATGTCCTCAGCGCTTAAGTCGCTGTCCGGCCAAGGTCGTATCACGGAGAAGAATGTCCGTGACGCCATGGTCGACGTTCGTCGCGGCCTGCTGGAAGCGGACGTCAACCTGAAGGTCGTCGACGACTTCTGCGCTCAAGTTACGCAGGATGCGTTGGGCGAAGATGTCATGCAATCGCTCAAGCCCGGCGAGCAGATGGTGCACATTGTCCATCAGCGCCTCATTGAACTCATGGGCCCCGTGGAAAGCCACATTCCATTCGTGGACCCGGGCCCCACCATTGTCATGGTCTGCGGACTACAGGGCACAGGCAAGACGACGACCTGCGGCAAGCTTGCGGCTTGGTGCAAACGCAACGGCAAGAGTGTGCTGGTGGCCGCGGCAGATCTGCAGCGTCCGGCGGCCGTCGAACAACTGCGTGTAATCACAGAGCAGGTTGCCAGTGAAGCCAGAGGCAATGCCAAAGTGGGCTTTCACGGTGAGCCCGAGCGGTGCGCTGCCTATGGCGAGGCTATTGGCGAAGCGATCACGGTGTGCATGAATGCCGTCCGTGTCGCGCGCAGCAAACGCTACGACGTCGTCTTGCTCGATACGGCAGGTCGGTTGCACCTCAACGACGATCTTATGGGCGAGTTGCGTGGGATTCAGCACGCCGTACATCCGCAATCCATGCTGCTTGTGGTCGATGCCATGGCAGGTCAGGATGCGGTCACTGCAGCAGCAGCCTTCCATGCCCAGCTTGAAGTCGATGGCATCATTCTGACCAAGCTCGACAGCGATACGCGCGGCGGTGCCGCGTTGTCGGTGAAGGCAGTGACTGGGGCACCGATCCGCTTTATCGGTACCGGCGAGAAGTTCGAGGATCTCGAAGCCTTCCACCCCGACCGCATGGCTGGTCGCATGCTTGGCATGGGCGATGTCGTGTCGCTGGTCGAGAAGGCGCAGGATGAGGTCGACGAAGCTGAAGCTGAAGCCATGGCTCAGAAAATGGCCGAAGGCCACTTCACGATGGATGACTTCTTGAAGCAGATCAAGTCACTGCGACGCATGGGGAGCATGAAGCAGTTGCTCGGCATGCTGCCGGGCGTTGGCGGCATGATGAAGAACATGGATGTCGACGAGGGCGCCCTGGATCAGGTTGAAAGCATGGCGAATTCCATGACGCCGTCCGAGCGTGAAGACGTCAGCACCATGAATAAGTCACGTGTTCGACGTGTGGCCAAAGGCAGCGGTGCTGGTCAGCAAGATGTCAACAAGCTGCTCAAGCAGTTCGGCATGGTCAAGAAGATGAGCCAGCAGATGGCTGGTGGTGGCATGAAGGGGCGCATGCAGATGGCCAAGCAGCTGTCCGCTGGGGGTGCGATGGGTGGTGGCATGCCCGGATTGCCGACAAAGGGTTCGACGAAGACGTCTGGGCCCAATCACGGCTTCAAGAAGCGCAAGAAGCGTTAGCGGTGTCCTTGGTGGGCCCCTAGTTGGGACTTAGCTTGAAGACGCTCGCAACTTTGGAATCACCAGATCCACAAGCAGGATCTTCACGCAGGCCGCCACCGGAATGGCGATCAGCATGCCGTACAGGCCCAGCACGGCCCCGCCGGCAAGCACGGCCACGAAGATGGTCACAGGATCCAGGTCGGTGGTCTTGCCCAGAATGACCGGTTGCAGAATCCAGCCGTCGAGCAGTTGGGCAACTGCGAAGACGACGGTCGGCCAGAGCAGCATGCCCCACCAAGCCATGCGTGCTTCGGGGTCCAGATCGAGTTGGGTGGCGGCGAGCAGGCCGATCGCCACGGGCAGCATGATGACACTGATGAATGGCACCAGACACAGCACCGCGGTGATCAGCGATAGGAGCACTGCATACGGCACCCCGGCCAGGCTCCACCCCACTGCAAAGACGATGCCGAGCAGGAATGCAATGAACAACCGGCCGCGCACGAAGCCCGCGACGGCGCGATCGAACCTCGACAGCAGCGGGAGCACCGCGTCGCGACTTGATTCTGGAATCATTGAGTCCACGAACGTCACAACATCTGGGAACCAGAGGCTGAAGAAAAAGAAGTAGAACGGAATCAGGAACAGGAGCAGCCCGATTGAGATGACTTTCTCGCCGACCGCAACTGCGACGGCGCCGGTGCGCCCCGCGATGCCCCAGAGATCCACCTTCTTTGACTGCGCAACAACTTGGCTGCGGACGCTGTGTGTTGAGACGGCAACTGTTGTCGCCGCTGCGTCATCACCAGTGGGCAGGTGATCGATGAACCAGCTGGCTTCATCTTGCAGGTCGACCGGCGTGTAGCGAGTGTTGAGTTGTTCGAGCTTGGTGTGCGTCGTGCCGTCCTCGACAGACCGCACCAGCGTCATGGTCTGTCCCACGACCTGGGGCACGACCAGCGCAACGCCGGCAAGCACGCCGACACAGATTCCCAGCAGCAGAATCGAGACGGCGCCGGTTCGTCCGAACGGAATCCAGCGAGCTCGAGTCATCCATGCGATGGGTGGCTCGCAGAGGTAGGCCAGCAGCAGGGCCACCAGCAGCGGCACGGTGATGTCACGAAGTGCGTAGCCCAGCCACATCAGCAGGGCCAAGGCCACCACCGTCAACACGTCACGAACGGGCCGGATCTGCCAGAGATGGCGATCCCACAGCGGACGTTCCGGGTCTGGGGTGGTCATGGAATGCGTGTTTTCAGCTTGGCTGCGGTTCGCCGATGCGCGACTGCAGGCTGCGTTCGTCGAAGGCTTCGCGGAAGTCGTAGACACCGCAGAAATCTTCGAGTGAATCTTCAGACCGGCGCTGCATTTCGCCCACTTCGATCAGAGCGAACACCATGCGGCCGAAGTCGTCGGTTCGATGGATGTGCCAGAGTTCGAGCACCATCGGTGCAAGCAGGCCGAATCGGTCGATAGCGAAGTCACGCAGACCCAGGCAGAGTTCCTGTCCGGTCACATGACGATCTTGTTCATGCAGCGCCTCCATGTGCTCGTGTACGCGGCGCGCCGTGTCCTGCAGGCCATGGCGTACAAACTCGTACGCCTCCGGCGGCCAAGGGCCCGCCTTGGCGAGGATCGCTTCGTGTTGTTCAAGCAGGTTGGTATCGCTCACAAGATTCAACTCCACGTCCATGATATCGGTCGTTTGCATGAGACGACATGAACAGGCTGAACATTGCGCGTGTTTGAACCAAAAACGTACGTTTTCAGTCGCTTTGTGAGCATTACATGGTGCACGGCACGACGCTGTGCACATGCGTGCCGTGCGCAGCAACCAGCACATGCGGTCGTTTCAAAACGGTCCTGCGGCCCATTGTGGCGCATCGGTTCCGGACAAGACGCCATCCAGCGACTCACCAGGCACCGCCAGAATGCCCGCTGTTGGTCCGCTGTGCAGATTGACCATCGCACGGTCGACACTGAGCGCATCGGCCGAGCTTGTCGTAATCATCGCCAGCAGGTCCAACGCAGATGCCGCGCCGAGTCCGTACAGCACCCGCGCCTCATCGAGCATGCAGATGCGGTCGGGTGTATCCAAACACAACAGTGCATCTGTGCCGAGCACGATGGCCACACCCGCTTCGCGCAGCATGGCGAAGGGGCCCGGTACGTCGCGCCCGAAGTACGCCGTGGCGCGAGGACACAGGCAGGCCACCGCACCCACCGAAGCGAGCGCTTCGGCATGCCGTTGTTCGATGCAGTTCAAGTGCACGCACAACACCCCGGCGAGGTCGTCAATCAACAGGTCGATCGGGTGGACGCCGGCAATGGGCAGTGCCTCCTGAGGCAATCCCACGTCGTCCATGAGAAGCGCACGAAACGGCCCCGTGCCGCCGGCCAGCAAGGCCAACTCTTCAGGCGTTTCGGCGATGTGGGTGGAGACAGCGCCCGCAAGCAGTGCTGCGCCGGCGAAGACGTCGGGCCCGCATGAGTATGGCGCGTGCGGTGAGAAGCCTGCACGAAGGCGGCCGAACTGCTGACCTGCACGACTCGCGAATCGGTCAACGACCGAAGCCTGCATGGTGCCCAGTCCAAATCCTTCGATGAAGGCCTGCCCATGCAACCCGCTGCGGGCAAGGGCTTCCAGGGAGGCGTCCGATGGGTGTCCAACAATGTCCCCTACCGCGACGGTGCCACCTGCGCGAGCAAGGCGTACGCCTTGGGTCACGGCGTCGGAGGGAGATGCTGTCTCGCTTCGGAGTCTTCGAACTCGTCCAATCCAGGCGAGAAAGTCCGCTTCTGGAAGCCACGGGCCCGGCCCGCTGAGATCCAGATGCGTGTGCGCATTGACCAGGCCTGGGAGGAGGATATGTCCGGTCCAGTCGTGCGTGGTCGCGTCGGGAATCGCGCCGATGGCTTGCGGAGTATCGACTGCCTCGATCCGGTCGCCGTCGAGCACGACAGCTGCCGGGCAACAGGTTGTCCCCATTGCATCCACCGCAGCGTCGGCCAGAAGGATGGTTCGGCCTGTTCGTGCGGGGTCGGAAGCGTCGCTGGGGTACGGAGTGTCACACATTGGAAACCGCCCTACACTATCCCCTTGCTCGTCAGTATGCGGGCAGAGAAGGAATCGCGAAGATGACCAAGACCGTTTCAAGTGTGATCATTGGTGGCCTGATGCTGGGTGCAACTGGACTGACTGGCTGTGTGCCGCAGGACAAGTACGACTCACTGCTGCAGGCGAACCGCTCGATGGTAGAGCAGCTCACGTCGGTGAACGAAGAACGCCAGACGTTGTTCTCCCAGATCAAGAGCCGCGATGCTCAGCTGACGCAGGCCAGCGGTGAGATCCGTCGACTGCAAAGCGAGTACGCACTGCTCGGTGGTGAGATGGAAGCGCTCAACCTCAGTACTGAGGCCTTGGCTCTTCGTTTGGCACAAATGCAGCCCGCTGCATTGCCCGCAAACATCGAAGCTGAAATGATGGCACTTGCGGACGCACACCCCGGCCTGTTGAGTTTCGATCCTGACACCGGCATGATCCGTCTGGCTTCGGACCTGACCTTCGGATCGGGTTCGCATGTGCTCAAGACCGGCGCTGACAATGTCATTGGCGAGGTCGCAGCCATCCTGAATGACGGAGACTTGAATGACTATCAGGTGCTCGTCGTCGGGCATACCGACAACGTGCCGCTGGCCCGGTCGAAGCCCAAGTACAACAACAACGTTCGCCTGTCCGCCTACCGTGCGGATTCGGTGCGGCAAGCCATGGTCACGGCCGGCATGAACGCCGACCGATTCCGGATTGCCGGTGACGGCCCTTACAACCCGGTCGCCGAGAACGTCGATGGTGGTACCGAGACCAATCGCCGCGTTGAGATCTTCCTCGTCGCGCGAACGGTCGAAGCCGCCAACCCTGCAACGACCGCAACCGCCGAAGAGAACACGCAGAACTGATTCGTGACCGCCTCTGCGTCAGCGCCGCAACTGCTCGTACGATTCGGGCGTCGAATCCGGTTGGCGCTTGAAGAGGCGGGACAATTCGCAACATTCACCGCCACCGTGGTCCGAACGACCACGGTGGCGTTTCGTACATGGTCTCGCTGGGACCGATTCGGACCTCTACTGATCGACGTGGGCACGCGCTCGATTCCGGTGATCGCGATCACGGGTGGGTTTATCGGCATGATTCTGGCGTTGGAGACGTTCGCGCAGTTCGCTGCGTTCGGGCTTCAAGACCGCATGGGCATGATCATCAACGTGTCTGTCGTCAAGCAGATCGGTCCGGTGCTGGCGGCGGTCATGGTTGCCGGACGCGTAGGGTGTTCGCTGGCCGCTGAACTGGGCACGATGCGGGTGACAGAGCAGATCGACGCCATGCGAGCGCTCGCTGTGGATCCCCTCGCCGTGCTCGTGGTGCCTCGAATCGTGGCGTGCACGATTATGACGCCGGTTTTGACGGTGTTGTCGGACATTACCGGCATCACCGGCGGCTGGTTGTTCACGGTGGTGATTTCCGGCGCCTCACATACGGACTACTGGTCGAATGCCGCCTGGTTCCTGGGGTGGTGGGAGCCCACGACCGGATTGGTCAAGGCCACGGCATTCGGGTTCGCCATTGGCCTGATTTCCTGTTGGAAGGGGTACTCTTGTCGCGGCGGCGCCGCCGGCGTGGGCAAAGCCACGACCAACGCGTTCGTTGTGTCGTTTCTGGCGATTGTCATTCTCAACTTCTTCCTTGCCGACTTCCTCAATGCGCTTGAGTACTTCGTGCTTGGCGGACAACTCAAGAGTCCACTGTGATGCGTGTTTTGATACCGATGCTTGCGCTGTTCGTCTCTGTCCTGGCCGAAGCCCAACTCATGGAACCAGAGGGCCCCTTGCAGCGCGATGAAGTTCGACTGCAGGAGTTTCTGTTCGAGATCACGCTCTGGCAGCTTCCAGAGTCCGGCGCGGATGCCCCGCTGCACCTGCCTTTGGTTGTTGATGGGCCATGGAGCCTGGTCGATCCAGCTTCTTTGTCGATCGAGGTATGGAGCGGCACGACGCTTGCCGAGCGTCGTACGGCTGAGGAGTTCAAGAAGCCCGATGCTGTCGGCGAACTCGATGTGCGCGTGACCATGCCTTCGGAAGGCGGCTGGCCGATGCTCGTGCGTCTGCAGGGGCAGGCTGCGACCTATTCATCGCAGTTCAACGAAACAATTGCCGACCGGATTCCCTGGCCGGTGTCGTGGCCGTCGGCGACAGGTCGGTTCCTGAAACCGCAGACGCTGATCGAGTCGAATGATCCCGCCATCATGGCTGCCGTTGAAGCCACGGTGGGCACTGAGCCTCGTGACTGGGGCTCACCGTTAGCGGTGGCGAAGCGCCTCATTCAGGCGTCTTGTGCCAAGTGGAATACTGATGGCTCTCACCTGCTGTACGGCCCGAATCGCACGGTTCGCGGACTCAATGTCCATGGTGCGGTCGCTGGTTTCAATGCTGGTGGAGGCAGCACGTCCGATCTGGTGTGTTTGTCGGTGGCGGTGCTGCGTGCGGCGGGCATTCCAGCGCGGCCTGTCATTGCATTGGGTGCGCAAGACAGCGAGCAGAAGGATGCCCTGACGGTGTCCGGCGAGTTCTTCCTTCCCGAAGCGGGTTGGATTCCATTCGATCCAGACGTGCTGCGTCGCCGAGGCGTGGGAAGTCGTGAGCTCGGGCAGGTGTGGCGTGGGTTGGGCGACTGTCCCCATCTTGATGATCTTGTGCCATTGTTTTGGACGTTCGGTCCGGATGGCGGCCGTGATGCCTACGAAGCCTGGGCCGGATGGTCTTGGGCTCGCATGGCGCCCCAGGCGCCGTTTCCGTTGCTGGTGACGACTGGAGAGTTTCGACTCGGCGACAAGGTTCTGGTTACGGGTCAAGCGCGACTTCATTCGGCCTTAAATGTGCGGACGTCCAGCAAAGGACGTCCGAAGGAACCCATCATCTCGCCGTGGCGCGCTACGCCGTGAGCCCGGGTGAGGCGCGGGAGGATATGGATGACCTTGGGCCGTCCGAGGCAGACCTTGAACACTTCGGCGACGATGGAGACCATGCGCAACTGGGCTACTGCCCCGAGTGCGGCGTGGAGTGTTGGGACGAGGCGGAGTACTGCCCCGATTGCAGTGCGCCGATCGGTAGTCGTGTGCTGGGCAAGCCCAAGGTGGAGCATGATCTGCAACGGCGCTTCACGGTGGTTGTGGTGGTGCTCGTGCTGATTGCGTTTATATGGATCGTGCTGTGAGGGGAGGGGGCCAGGTTGCAGTCGCCAGCTTCGTAGGTGCCAGTTTGAAGCTGGCACCTGCAACCTGGCAACAAACCCCAAACCTCAATCCTCGTCGTGGAACGACTCCCCTTCACCTTCGCCATCCTGCTCTCGATCTCGCGCATCACTGCGTGCTGCGGACTCATCATCAAGCAATCGACGCAAAAACCGGTTCTCCCGCCGGGTGGCCTCCAGATCAAAGACCACGTATGTCAGCCCCATGCGCAGTGCGTCGAGCGCATCGACAAACTGGTTCGGCGTTTGGGTTGAAACTTCGGTGTCCGCACAACGCATCAGTGACCCCCGCGCTTCCGCAGGAAGATCTCCAATGCCCTCAAGCAGCGATGCAAATCGCTTCAGGAAGGTTCTCTCATCCATGATCCTTCTCTCCGTCTCTTGAATTTTCGAGCCGAGCAAGAGGCCCGCTTCACCTCATCCTGACACAGGACGAACGTAAATCCAGCCCCAGCTGCATCATGCGTGCATTGCAACGGGATCAAGGTTGGGTTGTAGGGGTTGTGCGGGCCCGAGCCGGACGTCAAATGCGCACGCGGCGCAGCCGCGCAGCAATGTCCGGCGGAATCATGCCCGCTATGTCACAACCAGTGCCATGACTTTCCTTGAGCAACCGCACCAAATTTCGATCCCGCTCCAAGGCCCACCGCTCAAAGAACTGCTCCAACTCGTGCCGATTGAACTTGGACAACGGATCGTCCAAAGCAGTCTGCGCCACAGCCCAATCCATCAACGAGCGGCCCGATGTATCGAAGCGATACAACTCCAACGTCAACTCGACGCGCTGCTCAATCGAACGGAATGGATCCGTCACACGCTCTGGCAACACCGCCATGGCTTCTCGCAATTTTTTCTCGGCCATCGGGCCAAGCAAGTCATCGCCGGCATGGCGATCCAGATCCGCCATGGCCGCAGCACCTGGGGCACCAACGGGCTCATCCTCTTCGACACGATCCAACGAGGCCGCCGAAGCGATCATGTTCTTCAACCCAGCATTGGGAAAGCGCACCCCAACCCGCCAGTCCGGCGAACCGTTGGCGACGGTCGCTTCAACCCGCGTGACCGTACCGATCCCCCACTCGGGTTTGTCCCGATGACGGATGCGATCCCCGAATGCACAGGGCGCTTCTGAGGCCGATGTGGTCTCACTCACAGTTCAAATCCATTACTGTTGTACAGAATGCCCGCGAACCACTCCAGCCTCATGGCCGGGGGTCGGACACACCCGAACTATACTAGCCCATACGACTGGCTCCAAGCCATTTTTCGATCGAGACTCACACAAGTCCATGATCCAACATCGCAGTGGCAACCTTCTTGAAACCAGCGATATTGGCCCCGTGGCGATAGTCAGTCCCAAAACCATACGTTTGTGCTGCTTCCAGACAACTGGCATGAATGCGCGTCATGATCATCTTCAAGTGCCCGTCAACCTGCTCGGCGGTCCACGGCACACGCTGACTGGCCTGTGCCATTTCCAACGCGGACACCGCCACGCCACCGGCATTCGCTGCCTTGGCCGGCCCCAACAACACACCACCATCCACCAGCACATTCTGCGCTTCGGGCGTCGTGGGCATGTTGGCACCCTCACTGACCACGCCCACACCGCCAGCAAGCATGGCCGCGGCATCGGAGCCGTTGATCTCGTTCTGTGTGGCCGACGGGAACGCCGCCTGCGCCGGCACCGCCCACAGCGGATTCACTGCGCCCGCTTCAGGCGATGGCGACCAAGTCGCGGAGTTGAAGTGCTCGCAGTACTCCGCGATTCGACCGCGACGGACATTCTTCAGGTCCATCACGAACTGCAACTTCTCCTCAGTAATCCCCTCCGGATCGTGAATCCAACCACCACTGTCAGACAAGGTGATCGGCCGTGCGCCGAGCTCAATGAGCTTGCGACACGTGAACTGCGCCACATTGCCAGCACCGGACACCAGGCAGTCCATGCCCTTCAACGAACCACCATTGACTGCCAACATCTCTGATGCGAAGTACACCGCGCCGAAGCCGGTGGCCTCGGGCCGTAAATGACTGCCACCCCAGTCCGGACCACGCCCTGTCAACACACCCGTAAAGGTGTTCGTGATGCGCTTGTACTGCCCGAACATGTAGCCGATCTCACGGCCACCAACGCCAACGTCGCCCGCTGGCACATCCGTGTCTGGACCGATGTGCCGAAAGAGCTCGTTCATAAAGGACTGACAGAACCGCATGATCTCGGCGTCAGACTTGCCGCGCGGATCGAAGTCGCTGCCACCCTTGCCACCGCCGATAGGCAGCCCAGTCAGGGCGTTCTTGAAGATCTGCTCAAACGCCAGAAACTTCAGAATGCTCATGTTTACGGAAGGATGGAATCGCAGACCACCCTTGTACGGGCCCAACGCTGAGTTGAACTCGACCCGGAACCCACGATTCACATGCACCGCGCCTGCGTCATCTTGCCACGGCACGCGAAACTGAATCGCACGCTCGGGCTCCAGCAAACGCTTCATGATGTTGCCGGCTTCATACTCGGGGTGCTTGTCCAGCACCGGACCGAGACTGTCCAGCACCTCGCCCACGGCCTGATGGAACTCGGGCTGATCGGGGTCTCTCTTGGCAAGCGTGTCAAGAACATCGCGGACGAGCTTGTGCTCGGTGGCTGCGGTGGACATGTTTGTCATCCTGTTGTTGCGACTCTCGGCCCTGCGGGCAGGTGCCAAAAACCGTCTTCCATCTGTCGCGTGTTTCCCGCCTGAATGGCTTGCCGAATTGTACTGAGATGGCCACCATGGGGCCGCATGGCAAACCCACAGGACAACCGGCCAGACATTCCGCCGGCTCTGCAGGCCCTCCGCGACCGTATCGACGCCGTTGATCTGGACATGGTCGACCTGCTGGCCAGTCGAAACGCCCTAATTGCTGAGGTCGCCGCCGTGAAACGTAGCACTGGTGTCCCCATCAAGGACGCCGGCCGCGAAGACGAGTTGCTCACCGCCAGACGCGAGAAAGCCCAGTCACTGGGCCTCTCCCCCGACACGGTCGAAGGCCTGTTCCGCCTGCTGCTGCGTGCCAGCCGCGACACGCAAGCCACGCTCCGGGCCGCCGTACCAGAAGACCTGCGACTGTGCACCGTCGCCATCATCGGCGCCAATGGCGGCATGGGCCGCCTGTGGACTCAGATCCTGCAAACGGTGGGGCACGACGTTCTGGCTGTCGATCTCGACACCACGCTTTCCGCCACCGACGCCGCCGCCAATGCAGACGTCGTTCTTGTCGCAGTTCCGATCGATGTCACTGAAGACATCATTGTCCAAGTTGGCCCCGCCATGCGCAACGACGCCCTACTCACCGACATCACATCGGTCAAGGCGCGTCCGGTTGAAGCCATGCTGCAACACTTCGAGGGCGCCGTCATCGGAACACACCCGCTGTTCGGACCTTCGGTGCGCTCACTGCAAAACCAACGCATGGCCTTCGTTACCGCTCGCGATGTCAACAGCTGGGCGCAGTGGCTCAACACCACCTATGCAGCACTGGGACTGACAGTGCTGCACACCGACGCCGACACACACGACCGCATCATGGGTGTCGTGCAGGTGCTGACCCACCACTCGACCGAAGTCATGGGCCGCGCCATGCGGGCGCTGGGCGTCAGCGTCGAAGACACCCTGCAGTTCACCAGCCCGGTCTATCGCATGGAACTGCTCATGACGGCCAGGCACTTTGCCCAAGACGCCGATCTGTACCGAGCCATCGAAGCCGGCAACCCCAACTGCGCCGCCGTCACCGAGGCCTTCCGCCGAGCCTCCGACGAGTTCAGTACAGCCCTGACCACTGGCGATGACGCGGGCTTCCGCACCATGTTCGCCGAAGTCCGGGACTACCTCGGCCCGTTCGCAGAAGGCGCTCTGGAACAATCCGGCGCCCTTATCGAACGGCTGGTGGAAATGGAATAGGCACGCACCACCATCACCCCCTCCGAGGGGCCGAGATGCCCACCAGTATGGATGGCGCGGGCGCCTTTGGCCATTTCAGCGAAACGACTACCATCTTGCATGAACCCGACTGCGGATCCCCCCGTACCCCGATGCACGACCGTTTGCGTCGCCCACGAAGGATCCAGTGCCATGACCCCCAGTTCCCCTGCATGCCCCCCGGAGTCACCCATGTCCGCAACTGAGAAGTCGCTCGAAGCCGTCACCGAACAGGTCAGTACGGCGTCGGCCCCCTTCATGCGCCTCACGTCGACCATTCATGAAGTCATCGTTGGGCAGGACCTGCTGATCCGCCGCATGCTGACTGCCATGCTCGCCGACGGTCACCTGCTTATCGAAGGCGTCCCCGGCCTGGCCAAGACGCTGGCCGTCTCCACACTGGCCCGCAGCCTCGACGCCAGTTTCAAACGCATCCAGTTCACCCCAGACTTGCTGCCTGCAGATGTCGTAGGCACGCTGGTCTATAGACCACAGTCGGGTGACTTTGAAGTACACCAAGGCCCGGTCTTCGCGAACATCGTGCTGGCCGATGAAATCAACCGCGCCCCCGCCAAAGTGCAGAGCGCCCTGCTGGAAGCCATGCAGGAACGTCAGGTCACCATCGGTCGTGAAACGCATGCCCTACCCAAGCCCTTCATGGTGCTCGCCACCCAAAACCCGGTGGAGCAGGAAGGCACGTATCCACTGCCCGAAGCCCAAATCGACCGCTTTTTGATGAAGGTCGTCGTGACCTATCCGAATCGCACTGAAGAACTTGAGATTCTCAAACGCATGGGCAATACCCGCGCCAGTACAGATGTGTCCGCTGTGATCTCCCCTGCCGACGTACTGCAGGCCCGCACCGTGGTCGACCAGATCTATGTGGACGACCGCGTGGCGGGATACATCGTGGACCTCGTCACGGCCACACGCGAACCGCACCGCATCGACCCTGATCTGGCGGCCCTCGTGGAATACGGCGCCTCCCCAAGAGCCACGCTGGCCCTGACCATGTGCGCCCGAGCCAACGCCTTCCTAGAAGGACGCGGCTATGTGGTTCCGCAGGATGTCAAGGACATCGCCTTGGACGTGCTGCGACATCGCGTCACAACAACCTATGAGGCGGAAGCTGAAGAGCGCACCAGCGAAGACATCGTCCGCACCATTCTGGACCACGTCCCGGTCCCATGATCTGATTGGCCCTGTTGATCAGGTTGATCTGTTGTTGAGTCTGTTGATAAGGCTGCTTGTTTCGTGATTCCCGCTGAACTGCTTCGAAAGATACGTCGCATCCAGATACGGTCATCTCGCGCCGCCAGCGATCTGCTCGCCGGGCAATACCACAGCGCCTTCAAGGGCCGTGGTATCGAGTTCGAGGAAGTTCGTGCCTATCAAGTGGGTGATGACGTGCGCAGCATCGACTGGAATGTCACCGCCCGCACAGGCGAGCCGTTCGTCAAGGTCTTTCGAGAGGAACGCGAGCTGACCGTGATGCTGATCGTGGATGTCTCCGCATCACAGAACTTCGGCACCCGCGACCAAACCAAACGAGAACTCATCACCGAAGCCTGCGCCACGCTCGCCTTCAGCGCCATTGACAACAACGATAAAGTCGGCCTGCTGCTGTTCTCCGACCGCATCGAGAAGTTCGTTCCACCACGCAAAGGTCCCAAACATGTGCTGCGCGTGATTCGAGAACTGCTTGTGCATGAACCAAAAGGCACCGGCACCGATCTGACGCTCGCCATGGAGCACTTTCAGCGCATTCAACGACGCCGTTGCACCGCATTTCTCGTCAGCGACTTTCTGGATGAGTGTGACTGGGCCAAGGCCGTGGCTCCGGTGCGCCGGCGTCACGATCTGGTTGCCGTGGATGTCCACGACCTGCGGGAGTGGGCCCTGCCCAACGTGGGCCTGCTTGAACTGCGCGACGCCGAAATCGGCGAGCTCGCTGTCATTGACACCTCAAGCCCTGCGGTGCGCGAGGCCTGGTCGGCCGACGCACAGACCCGCGAAGAGCACTGCATCGCAGCATTGCGCCGCCATCGAATCGATCGGCTGGCGCTGGGCACCGGCGACGACTTTGTAGACGCACTGCGCCGCTTCTTCAAGAAACGTGAAGCGAGGGCCCGTCGATGATGCGCGCCCATGCTGCCCTGCTGCTCTGCGGCGTACTGCTCTCGAGCTGCACGCCAACCACGACACCCGACCCGGTCGAGACACGCACTGTCGAAGCCTCTCGCGGCCCCATTGATGTCATTGCGACGCTCTCCCCGGCGAACCCAATCGCGGGCGAGCACATCACACTGCTTGTCCAGATCACGGCGACTGCACATGTCGATGTCTCCGTGCCGCTGATCACGCCGATCGAAAGCATGCTCGGGGCTTTCACTGTGCTGGACGACGTCTCGACGGCGGATCTCCCCCTGCCCGACGGCGGCCGCACGTTCGGCCAACGGTTCACGCTGGACACGTTTGAGACTGGCGCGTTGACCATTCCACCCATGTCCGTGCACTTCACTGATCATCGCGGAGACGTGGAGCTGCCCGGTGACATCGCCGTACCGTCCATGGACATTCAAGTGCAGTCAGCGCTCGCTCCGGGCGAGACTGAGCTTCGGGCCATGCATGCACTGCACGACCTGCCGGCCATGCCCCTGTCGCCGTTGTGGTGGCTGTTGGCACCTGGCGTTCTTGCCCTGCTCTTCGCCGGCTTCATATTCATGCGCCGCGGCGCTGTACAGGCCGCCGTGCCCCTGACGGACGCAGAACGCGCCAGACGCGACCTTCGCCAACTCGAAACCGGCGACCTGCTTGAGCGCGGTGAACACGAAATCTATTTTGCTCGCGTCTCCGACATCGTGCGGACCTATCTGGAAGGCCGCTTCGGCCTGCATGCACCCCGCGCAACAACTCGCGAGTTTCTTCGAGATGCCAAACGCAACAATGTCCTTACACTCGGGCACCACGCAGCTCTGGGGCAACTGCTGCAACTGGCCGATCTGGTGAAGTTCGCCCGCCACGAACCGCAGGCTGATGCCGGGCTGACCGCACTGCACACAGCCCGTACCTTTGTCGATGAAACCGAGCCACAAGAGGACGTCGTGCTGGAAGGTGGTGCGGCATGACCACGCTGGCCTCACCCTGGCTGCTCCTCCTTCTACTGCCACTTGTCCCGCTGATCTGGTGGGCGTGGCAGCGACCGATACGGCCCGCCGTGACCTGGTCGTCCATCGCGCCGGCCCGGCGCCTGCCCCGCACGTGGGCGCTGCGCACTCGATGGTTGCTGCCAACGCTGCGAACGGCGTGCATCACCATGCTGGTGGTCATCATCGCTCGGCCGATCCGCGGCGACGAACGGACATCGCAGCACACTGAAGGCGTGGCTATCGAGTTGTTGATCGACCGTTCTGGCTCCATGCGAGCACTGGACATGGATCCGCAATCGCTGCGTACCGATCGGCTGCAGATCGCCAAGTCTGTTGCCGAAGACTTCATTCTCGGCGACGGTGACCTCCGCGGCCGCGAACACGACCTTGTGGGGCTGATCACCTTTGCCTCAGTCCCCCGAGTCAAGGCACCGCTGACCTTTGACTACGACTACCTGTCCAACGCCATCAACCGAACACAAATCGCAACCGAGCAGGAAGGCCAGGGCACAGCCATCGGCGACGCCGTGGCGCTCGCGGTGTCACGGCTTGCCGAACTTGAAGACCGTCCTGACCTTGATTCAGACGACATCGCCTCGCGCATTGTAATCCTGCTGACTGACGGTGAAGACACCGACAGCGAGATCCCTCCACTGCAGGCAGCCGAAATCGCCGCCGCGATGGGGGTGAAGGTCTACACCATTGCGATCGGAACTCCGGGTGGTGGATTGGTGCCTGTACCGCAGGTGGATCCGTTCGGCCGCACGTACATTGACCGGGCGATCGTGAACGTAGACACCGCCACGCTGCAGCAGATCGCCGACCGCACCGGAGGCGCCTTCTTTCAAGCGGCAGATGCGCAGAGCCTGCGGAACGTCTACGAAACCATCGACGAGCTGGAGACCAGCACAATCATGCAGGAGTCCTTTTTGGACGTGACTGACATGGCCGTTGATCGAGTCCGGCTGGCCGGTTGGCTGCTGCCCCCACTGCTGCTCATTCCCATTCTGTTGCTCGCCCTGGAGATCGCTGCCGCGTCGACGCGATGGCGAACGGCACCGTGATGCAGTTTCTTCATCTCGACGCAATGGTGTGGATGTGGGTCGCGCTTGCCGCTGGCATCGGTACTGCCGTGACACTTGGCGCACGACGGCGGATGTGGTTGAAGCTCGCCACCGCACGCATGCGACCTCGACTCCAGTCGACCGCCGGTCAACTGCGGCACGGTGTTCGTGGCACACTGCTCGTAAGCGTGCTGACCTTGCTTGTCATCGGTTTGATGGACCCTCGCTGGGGCGTACGCTTCGAGCCGGTCTCGCAGCGCAATATCGATCTGATGTTCGTGCTGGACACCTCACGCTCGATGCAGGCTGAAGACCTGTCGCCGTCTCGACTGGAGCGAGCCCGCCAGTACATCGACGACGTCACCGATATCGCTGCAGGCGACCGGATCGGCCTGGTGAGCTTTGCTGGCCACAGCCATCTCGAAGTGCCGCTGACCCGGGACACCACGGCGTTGGCTCTTGCACTGGACTCGATCCACATCCGCGGTGGTCGTGACGGCGGCTCCATGCTCGGCGACGCCATTCGACTGGCGGCGGACTCCTTTGGTGACGAAGGCGAAGGCTTCAAGTCCATCATCGTGCTCAGCGACGGCGAGGATCAAGGCTCCTGGCCGGCCGACGCTGCGGCGACAGCGCGAGAACACGGCATCCGCATCTGGACCGTCGGTCTGGGTGATCCAGTGCAAGGCGCTCGCATTCCGGTGGACATTGATGGCGAGCGTCTGTTTGTCACCCATGATGGCGCCGAAGTGTGGACCAAGATGGATCCGGCAACGCTGGAAGCCGTCGCGCTGGCCGGCGAAGGCAACTTCATCGCCGCAGGCACAAGCAATATCGACCTTGGGGAGGTCTACGAAAGCGTCATCGCTCCAGGTACTGGCAGACGCACCAGCAGCGCCATGATCGAACGCCCCATTCCACGCTACAACTGGTTCGTGATTCCAGCCCTCTGCCTGCTCATGCTTGAATGGTTGCTTGGACGATGCTGGACACATGCTGCACCAAGGAGCGCATTGGCGTGATTGCACTGCTGACCATTCTTGCCGTCCCGCTAAGCACCGTTGCCCCGGCCTCTACGCCTGATGTGCAACTAACTGCCGAGCCGATCACGATCAGCGCCGACACCACGCCACAGGACCTGATCGAAGCTGCTCGGGCTGATCTCGCTCAGAAGCACTGGTCTGCAGCCGCAGCCCGTCTGGCCGCCGCACGCGCTCGACTGGAAGCACCACCACCCGTCCTTGCCTATGACCAGGGCGTTGCAGCAACCAATGCTGGTGATCTTGCCGGCGCTGCTGCTGCATTCGATGCCGCCATGAAGACCGCCAGCGATCCGCAACTGGCCGCGGACGCCGCCTACAACCTGGGCAATGTGGCGCACCAACTCATCGCGCAGCAACAGACCGATCAGACGCAACAGGCCGGACAGCAACATGGTGCCGCTATGGACACGCTTGAGGAAGCACTGACCCACTACCGCACCGCCATTGCGCAGCAACCAGGAAACGCAGATGCCCGGGCCAATGCCCAACTCACCTGGCAACGACTCCAAGAGTTGAAGCAACAGCAGGAACAGCAACAGGACCAGCAAGGCGAGCAGGATCAGCCTCCGGACCAGCAACAAGAGCAGGATCAACAGGGCGATCAAGATCAGGACCAAGACCAGCAACAGCAAAACGAGCAGGATCAACAAGGCGAGCAGGACCAACAGCAACAGCAGGAGCAGTCTGCTGGGCAAGAGCAGCAACCTGATCAGCAAAACCAGCAACAGCAGGAACCAGCCGCGCAACCCGCAGCACCGAAGGAACTCTCACGCGAAGAAGCCCAGCGCCTCTTGCAGCGTGTGCGAGACCGCGAACGCGAGCAAGCCCAGCAAGAGACCAAAGAAACTCCGGGACGCTCGGTGACAGGCAAGGACTGGTGATCAGATGACACGACCTCTGCACATGCTGATGCTGGTGCTCACTGTGTCCACGACCGCTGGCGCTGTCCTGGCGCAAGAGGTGTTTCAGCAGGTCCGACAACGCACCGGTTGGGTTGGGCGGCCGCTGATCGTGCAGTATGTCTACAACAATGTCGATGATCCTCGTCCACCGACACTTCCAGAAGTCGAGGGGCTCACGTTCACCATGCAACCCAGGAGTTCGACGTCCCACGTGTCGATCCTCAACGGGCGACAAACGTCGCGTCGCGAAACCACGTTCCCGGTTGCCGTTGTCGCCACACGTCCGGGCACCTTCACACTGCCGGCGTTCGATATTCAAGCGCAGGGGCAGACGTGGCGCACCGAGCCGGTGGCGTTGACGTTCCGACCCGCCGATGACGCAACACTGTTGCGGGCCAGCACCGCCGTGGCCGCTGACCACTCGTGGCTGGGCGACGTCGTGCCCGCCGTGCTTCAGGTACGGGTACGGCCCTTCCGACACCAGACGCTTCCCAGCGGCAAACTGTCCATGGCGGACACCTGGCGACTCATCGATCAGGGCACGGCCGATTGGGGACCATACGCCGACACGATTGAGTACTACCGCAACAGTCGCACCATGCCCGTGACCAGTACGCTCGCCGGGCCAGACAACGCCGTGGATTGGTACGTGTACCGAATTCCGGCCATGCTCCGGCCTGATCGAGCTGGCTCGATTGACATGGGCGAGGTGCTGGTGGCCATGGAGTATCCGGTGGAGTTGGGGCAAAACCGCGATCCCTTCGCAGGCCTTCTGGGCCGTGGTGGACTGCGCATCGTGCAGGCACGACCCGTGACCGCTCATCCCAAGAGCGTGTTTGTCGACGTACGTACACCACCAGAAGCCAACCAGCCCGCAGACTGGACTGGCGCCGTGGGCCGCTTTGAACTCGATGTGCAGGCGACGCCCGATGCCGTCGACGTGGGCGAACCCCTGACCCTACGCATGACCGTGACCGACGTCAGCGAACGACTTGCCGACCTCGACACGCTTGCCGCGCCGGCACTGCACCGCGTCGAGGACCTCGCCGCGGACTTCAAGATTCCCGAGGAACGGCCTGGCGGTATCGTGTCGGGTCGCACGAAGACGTTCACCCAGTCGATTCGGCCACTGCACGATGGCATTGACGTGATTCCACCGGTGCCCTTCTCTTACTTCGACCCGGACACGGCTCAGTATGAAACAGTGCTCTCGCCGCCCATTCCCATCACCGTCCATGCGGGTCGCACGCTGGCGTCGACTGACCTGCCCGGTCTTCCAATGCCCCTCGACGCCATGGATGACAGCCTGACGGCCGTCCATGGTGGCCTGCTCGCGAATATCCGCGATCGGGATGCCTTGTTGGAACGGCCCGCTGCCCTGCCCGTCGCCTGGTTGCTCGCGGTTCTCGCGGTGCCACCACTGCTCTTCGCAGGCGCAGCAACCACCCGACGACTGCAGTCCAGCGACACACGCGATCCCGCCCGAGGCCGGGCACGGCGTGCGCAGTCACGGGCACGCATGCTGCTTCAGCAGGCCGGAACCAATCCCGCCGGTATCGCCGACGCCCTTCGACAACTGGTCATGGACCGACTTAATCTTCCTGAAGGTCAAGCCAGTGGTGAACTGGTCCTTGCACTTGGCCGCGTCGATGGCACTGCCGCCGCAAACCTCGACACCGTCCTCTGTCATCTCGAAGCCATGACCTTTGGGGGTTCAATGGTCGTCGTAGACGATGACGTGCGCAGTGATGCGAGATCGCTGATGAAGCGAATTGTGGAGGTGACCGAGTGAAGGCTCGATGCGTCCTGGTACTGCTGCTCTTCGCAACCTGCGCGCCTGCTGCGTTTGGGGATGCACTGACCGCGCCGCAACGCGACGCGGTGCTGATTGAAGCCCACGACGCCTATGCACTTGGACTGCAACTGCGATCGGCCGACGCCGGCGCGGCGAAACAGGCCTTTCTCCGTGCGGTCGATCGATTCCGCGTTTTGGAAGACGACGGCGTCATCAACGGACCGCTGCTCTACGATCTGGGTAATGCGCAGGTTCAGGCCGGACGCATCGGCGCGGGTATTGCCACCTATCTTCGCGCTGAACCATTCATGGGCTCTGACGCACGCTTGACTGAGAATCTTGCGTACGCCCGTTCCCTCGTACGAACACAGGTCCGGGCAGATGGTAGCGACGCCGTGCTCGACCGACTGCTCTTCTGGCACACGGCCTGGTCACCCCGAACCCGACTGGTGTTATTCGCCTTGGCGTGGTGCGCCCTGTGGGGCGTGCTCGCTGTGCGCTGTTGGCGGCCAGTGCCCGGACTTCGCACGACCACTTCGCTCGCGTGCATTTTGGCAGTGGCGCTGGGTGTCAGCTTGTTGTGGCCGGTGGTGATCGGCGAAAGCGCCCGGGGCGTGCTGGTGCTGGATGACGTAATCGTCCGCAAGGGCGATGACGAAGCCTTTGCCCCTCGATTCGAAGAGCCGATCCACCAAGGCGTGGAGTTCCGAGTGCTGGAGACTCGCCCGCAGTGGCTGCATATTGAGTTTCCGGACGGTCAAGACGGCTGGGTCCCGCGTGATGCGGCGCAGGTTGTTGGCACTACAATCGGGTCCAGCAGGGCGAGCAACTCAGCTTCCGCCTGAGGATTTCCTTCAGCAGCCGAAGTCGCCAAGCACGATCAGCAGGTCGTCGATGTTGACGACCCCATCGTCATTCAGGTCGCCATCGGCATCTGCCGAGCCCCAGACATCCAGCAGTGCCAACAGATCGCTGATATCAACGAGGCCGTCGGCATTGACGTCGCCATCACATGGCGTCTCGCCGGCCTCGACGATTACAGTGAAGGTGACACTCATGCTGTGCTCGATCGCACCGGGCAGGTCTTCGTCGCTGGTCGTGATGCTGAAGTTCGAGAACAGATTCCCGGGTGCCATGGCATCGGTATTGAAACTGAAAGCCAGTGATCCTGGGAACCCGGCGACGCCGGAAGGCAAGGTCGTCGGGGCGTCGATCACGCCGACAATGCCACCAGCAATGGCGTCCACGTCAAGTCGAGCTTGGTTGGCCGTCCAGCCGTGATTCCAGAAGGACACCGTCTCCGTGATGATGCCGGTGCCGGCGGTAACCGTCATGGGAATGATGCGCGACGTTTGCACGACATCGGATTGCAGTGACGGCACAGCATGGCTCAGAATGTGACCTGAGATCTGCACGGCATGAGGAGCGTGCTGGACAAAGTCGCCGTCGGCATCAATCGTCAGTGTCTCGTCGAATGTGCCGGGCACATCGAACTCGATCGGCAGGGCCAGTGCGCTTGAAGCGCCGGGCGACAACACGCCAGCGTCTCCCGTATCGGGCACGTTCCAATGCAGATCCGCCCCACTCGCCGCAGCCCCATTGGTAATGGTCACCGTGGCCTCTACGCCGCCACCCATGATGAATGTGCCCAGATCCCCGCCGCCGGTGACTTCGAGCACGGCTGGTAGCCGGAAGTCTGCCAGCACAGGAATGTGATCCGATGCGTCATGCAGCTGGTCTGCAAACGTATTGGACCGTGCCAACTCTCCCGGGTAGTAGTAGTTGTTGCCAGTATTGATGGCCTCGTTGTAATGCTGGCCGTCATTGCCTGCTGAACGCATGGAGCCCGCGATGAACGACAGCCCATCGGTCTGGGCCAGCGTTGGTGTGGTCAGCATGAGGTCGAAACGATCATCCATGCCGCCGCTGGCCAAGCCACCGGCACTGATCGTGCGCGGCGATTGTGAGTGCTTGATGGCGTTGCTTGCACCACCCCAACTGCCCGTGCCGTAGTGGTCGGTCAGGACACCGACCAGCGCCTGGTAGGCGGGCTCGGAGTTGGTGTACACATTGAAGTCGCCGCAGACAATGGTCGCGGTGTTGGCTGGAAACTTGGCGAGGTCCTGCAGGATGCGGTTGGCGCCGGTCAGTCGATCGGCTTGATTGCTGCTTGTAGTTCCGGCCTTGAGATGGGCGCTATACAAGTAGAACTCGGTGACGGGGTCGTTGTGGCCCACCACTGTGAACTTCCAGCGGTCGCAGCGTCGGCCGGCGCCGGTGTAGAGGTCGTCATGGCCCGCGGGGACTTCAAGCAGTTGATCAGCTCGATAGAAGCACGCCTGCGCACCGCCATAGCCGTCTTCGCTCTGGTTGGTGTAGGTCGCGGCGGACCACTCTGCACCGAGTCCGTTCAGCAGTGACTGATAGTCGTCATTGCGTACTTCCTGAAGCACGATGACGGAGAGTGGTGCTGCCGCGTCGGCGTGGTCGTCCAGCGACAGTTCATCGATCACTGCAAAGATGTCAGCGGGTTCACCCCGGAACCCTGCCACATTCCACGTGGCGACCCGAACCTGCCCCAAGGCGGTTGTACAGACGGTCAACGTGGCGATGACCAAAAGGCCAAAATACAGCGATAGCCGCAAGGCGAGCTTCTCCTTCACCCAGAGTTTAGATCGGTATTGGCGGAGGAAAAGGGGAAAGGCCGGAGTTGCCGAGGGGTCGACCTTGAAAGACCCTCTGGCGCCCATCAAAAACGAACGATCGCCGATCTCTCGATCGGCGATCGTCAGAAGCTTTCGCTCCATGACAAGTGGACGGTCAATGTCTGCCATTGGGACTGTCTTGCGACAGTCCTATCCACCCGAGGGTGGACGAGGTTGTCCTGACAACCTGGTGCAGATCTCTCTGCGACGATGTCTTTTGGGCCGACCAAAATTGGCAAGCTTTGGACATCGACATCCAGGTCTAAGGAAATCCCTTAGAAAGGAGGTGATCCAGCCGCAGGTTCCCCTACGGCTACCTTGTTACGACTTAGTCCCAGTCACCAGTCTTGCCGTGGGCACCACTGAATCGTGGCGACTTCGGGCACTACCAGCTTCCATGACTTGACGGGCGGTGTGTACAAGGCTCAGGAACGTATTCACCGGGGCGTAGCTGATCCCCGATTACTAGCGATTCCGACTTCAAGGAGGCGAATTGCAGCCTCCTATCCGAACTGGGGCAGGCTTTCGCGATTTGCTCCACCTCGCGGTATTGCATCGTTCTGTACCTGCCATTGTAGCACGTGTGCAGCCCTGGGCATAAAGGCCATGCGGACTTGACGTCATCCCCACCTTCGTCCGGTTTAACACCGGCAGTCTCGCTAGAGTCCTCACCATTACGTGTTAGCAACTAGCGACAGGGGTTGCGCTCGTTAAGGGACTTAACCCGACACTTCACAGCACGAGCTGACGACAGCCATGCAGCACCTGTGTATGTTCCACCCGAGGGTGTCACCCACCTTTCGGAGGGCTAATCCATACATGTCAAACCCAGGATAAGGTTCTTCGCGTTGCTTCGAATTAAGCCACATGCTCCACCGCTTGTGTGAGCCCCCGTCAATTCCTTTGAGTTTTAGCCTTGCGACCGTACTCCCCAGGCGGCGCACTTAACACTTTTGCTTCGGCCGGAAATGGTGTCAGAACCTCTCCAACCTAGTGCGCATCGTTTACGGCGTGGACTACCGGGGTATCTAATCCCGTTCGCTCCCCACGCTTTCGTACCTCAGCGTCAGAACAGGCCCAGTCGCCTGACTTCTCCTTCGGCGTTCCGCTAGATATCAACGCATATCACCACTCCACCTAGCGTTCCGACGACCCCTACCTGTCTCTAGACCAATGGTTTGCCCTGCAGTTCCTCGGTTGAGCCGAGGGATTTCACAAAGCACCTACTGGTCCGCCTACGTACTCTTTAAGCCCAGTGATTCCGATTAACGCTTGGGCCCTTCGTATTACCGCGGCTGCTGGCACGAAGTTAGCCGGCCCTTCCTTTGAGTCTGGTCATTGTGTTCCTAAACTCTGACAGTGGTTTACACTCCGAAGAGCTTCATCCCACACGCGGCATTGCTCCGTCACGCTTTCGCGCATTGCGGAATATTCGTTACTGCAGCCTCCCGTAGGAGTCCGGGCAGTGTCTCAGTCCCGATGCGGCGGGTCATGCTCTCACACCCGCTACCCGTCTAAGGCTTGGTGAGCCGTTACCTCACCAACTACCTGATAGGGCGTTCCCCGCTCCCAAGGTGGCCGAAGCCTTTGCTCCGGAGAGATCATCAGGTATTACTCCCAGTTTCCCGGGGCTATCCCTGACCTTGGGGTACGTAAGAACGTATTCCTCGCCCTTTCGCCACTTCATGCACCCCCGAAGGGGCTTTCATCGTTCGACTTGCATGTCTTAACCATGCCGCCAGCGTTCAATCTGAGCCAGGATCAAACTCTTCAATTGAATGAGACGCCCCGCCTTACGGCAGGACGGATCTTCTTACGAAGATGATTTGAGCCTGACAAACCTTTCCATGTCTCAAGACAAGTCCAAAGACATGGTCCAGTCGGTCTTCTCCGATCCCAGAGATCGGAGCTGGTGGGCGGCAAAACCCACCAGTAGTTTTTTCGGACATCGCTGCCTCTCCAAGATCCATACGGATCTCTTTGACGACTGCGAGTCTGGAATTAACAATCTTGGCATCACAAGGATGTCCGAAGGACACTGCAGCTGTGAAGAGCAGTGCCCTGGGATTCCGATCGCTGCAGTCCAGTGAAGAACCACAGTGATTCGGTGACATCCTCGCGGCGTCGTTGACCGTCCACTTGTCAGAGAGCGAAACACCCCTGCAAACAGGGGCGAGCGGCACATCATAGATACTCCCTCCCCCAGGTCAACCCTTCAGGGGGGGCAAATCGCTGTTTTTCTGCCTCTCAGCGGGTTTCTTGGGCGTCAGATGCCCCGCTGTTGCCTTGCGCGACCGCGACCACTGCCAAGAGCACCGAATCGCATCTCAATGCCCTGCAAACAGTTGCAGCAGTGCGACCTGTGGTCAACACATCATCCACCAGCAGCACGGGCCCATTGAGCCTCAAGCCGACCCGTGCCCGACGTACACCCGGCATGGATGTCGCCAGTCGCTAGGCTCGACGACGGCCTGATTGTCGCGGTCCATCACGTCCTCGAAGGGCCTTCACCAGTGGCACGTGCAGCGCCTTCGCCATGCCCTGCGCCAACAGCGCAGCATGATCCACGCCACGTGTACAGCGCCTGTGCCACGGCATGGGCACCAGAACAACGGCAACTGCGCGTTTCACGAAGGGTGTGAACTCCAAGTGAGCCACTGTGGCCAATCGTGTGCCCAGCAGTGCCCCGAACTCCCACCGCTGACGGTATTTCAATGCCATGACGGCATCGCCATACTCGCCCCACCCGCCGAGGCGAGCCACTCCGATCCAAGGCAGGGACTCAGTTGCCCATGCAGCGCACCCCACCAAGGCCCCCGCTGCGTGGCCCTGCCTGCCGCACCGACGACACCATCGACGCGCCCATGGATCGCACCATTGCGATGCAATGGCTTGGGCTGGCGGGGCTCGCCAACCCCGCCACTGCGCTGCCGCCGTTCGCACACCGTGATGCAATGACCGATGCAATGACTCATGCCGTCGTTGACTGACCGGTCGGGGGGCACACTGGAGCATGGTCGTCGACCTGATGTCCGTGTCGCCCAACTGCAGCACAACCGCCGTCGCCGTTATGGTCGTCCTGTGAACCCGGATCGCATTGCCTTGCAGGACTGGAAAGTCGCCGCTGCGGAAACGTCGCTGCTGGAGGCGATCAGTGCCGTTTCCACCGTGGAGGCCCGGCATGTCGCCGCGTGGCGCAAGCATGCGTCGGCAGATGTGGTTGCTGCGGCGATCGACGTCGTGCGTGCCCGGCGCAGCGCTGCAGATCGTCTGGAGGACGCAGAGACATTAATCGCGGACGCCGACGGTGCCCAACAGGCCACGCCGGCGATCCTTGCTCGCTGGAAGGCCCAACGCATCGCCGCCGCTGCACCCGGCGCAATGGTCGTGGACTGCGGTTGCGGCATTGGTGCCGACACGCGCATGCTGGCGCAGGTCTCAGATGTGAGCGCGATTGAACGCTCGGTTGCCCGGGCGTGGATGGCGCAGTGCTACAGCGGGGTTGCCGTCTCTACCGAAACCACCACCGACTACAACGCCGTCGAAGGGGTGCTCCATCTCGATCCAGGACGCCGGGACGACGCCGGCGCTCGACTGCGTGATCCAACGCTGTGGTCGCCGGGACTGGAGGCGTTGCAGTCGATTTGGACTGCACAACGCGATGCATGCATCATGCTTGGCCCGGGCGTCCATCTGGACGAGTGTGCGCTTCCTGAAGATGTGCAGGTTTCGTTCTGTTCCATCGATCGCACGCTCACTGACGCCGCAGCATGGTCAGGCACGCTGGCGCTTCACAAGGGCCAACTCGAAGCGGTTGGGCTCTCTTCAGACGGCGTCGTGCGCCTGCTGCATGGACACCCCGGGGTACCCCCTGGCGGCCCACCGCCGGCGGCCGGCCTGGTGCTGCATGTCCCGGACCCCGCATTAGAGCGGGCACGATTGCTGGACCAGATCGCCGAAGCCCATGACCTGTGGGAACCCGCCACGGGGCTTGGGCTGTTGCTTGGTCGAGTTGCGGCAGACGACGCTTGGCTCCAACCATGGACCATCGAGGGCGTGGCCTCACCTCGCGAGGACGCCATGGCCGCCTGGCTGAATGACCACGATGGCGGCACCGTCACCGTGCGGACTCGAGGAGCTGCCACGAGTGATGCCGATGCCCTGTCACGACGTCTCAGCGGGCGGGGTTCCACACCTTGGACCGTCTGGATTCTGCGATTAGGACGCCAAAAAACGGCCCTCATGACCTCCCAAACGGGATAACCAGAAAATAGCGACACCTTCTTGAATGAGACCTGCGGTACGAGGATCGTCTCTGCCGTGGAGGCTGGTCCGTCTGGACGACAGTCACGGAGCGACCCTCAATGCAATACCACGAGAAGCAAAGAATCGTGATGCACACATTTGAAGAAACTTGGGATCGGATCTACGCCCGCTTTCGCCGGCGAATGCCCGCACCCGCTGCAGAGTTCGCTGCAGAAGAGGTCTACCGCCAGTTGGCCTCGCGACTCGACGAATCCACCAGAGACAGTACCACTGTGACAGCACTCCTCGACCGCATTGTCCGGGACATGCTGCCACCGCTGCCAACTCCCGTTATCCACCGAACGACGAACGCGGTTCGTCAAAGTACCTGACCAAACTCCTTCTTGTTCTTGACCCTAAACCCCCTTTGACTCTGAGCCTTTACCCAGGATGCATTGCCATGCCCAACCCCGATCCCAAGAATGATGATCTCATCCGCTGCGAAGCGGCCGCCAGCAAGACCAGAGTGCGCAAGCGCTTGCAGACCCTGCTGGAGGCCCGAATGGAACCCGAACCCATGGCCGACCTGTTCGCGGACCTGCCCTGGCAGGACCCCTCGCGCAGCGGCGAGTACGAAGCCGTACTCACCTGACGGTACTGCACTGCCCACACACAACAACAGTCGGCCTGGACCCCTGTCGAAAGGGTGTCCAGGCCGGCTGCTGTCGTTTCAAATGTGCTCGTTCAAGGCGTCCGCTGCGCTTCAACTGAACGCCATGCGCCGCAGCACCGTGTGCAGAATGCCGCCGTTGTTCAGGTAGTTGATCTCGACTGGTGTATCCGCACGCAGCCGCACGGAAAACGCAGTGGTCGAACCGTCTTCGGCCGTCGCCGACACGTCAATGTCCTGCCTTGGCTGCAGGACATCGGGCCACACGATGTCGAAGGACTCGCTGCCGGTGAGACCAAGCGACTGCGATGAGTCACCCTCGTGAAACTCCAACGGCACCACGCCCATGCCCACCAGATTGCTACGGTGAATGCGCTCGAACGTCTCGGCGATCACCGCTCGAACGCCCAGCAGATACGTGCCCTTCGCCGCCCAGTCGCGAGATGAGCCCATGCCGTAATCGGTGCCCGCAAGCACCACCAGCGGCACCTCTTCGGCTGCGTAGTGCTGTGCCGCATCGAAGATGCTCTTCACCTCTCCATCCAAAAGATCAGTCGTCCAGCCACCTTCGGTACCCGGTGCCATCTGATTGCGGATGCGGATGTTCGCAAACGTACCGCGCGACATCACCAAATCATTGCCACGACGTGACCCGTAGGAGTTGAACATGGTCTTCGGCACACCGTGCTCGGTGAGCCAGACCCCGGCCGGGCCATCACTGGCGATTGCGCCCGCGGGCGAAATGTGATCGGTCGTCACGCTGTCGCCCAACTTGCACAGCACACGCGCGCCGGTAATGTCCGACACGCCTGGCAGGTCGGCCGTCATGCCTGCGAAGAACGGCGGTAAATGAATGTAGGTGCTGTCCGGCCACGCATAGATAGCGCCCTCGCCCGCCTGGATATCCTGCCACGCTTGGGAGCCGGTGAAAACGTCGGCGTACTCCTTCACGAACTGCCCGGCGTTGATGCTGGCCTGCACTGTTGCATCGACCTCAGCCTGCGTCGGCCAGATGTCCTTCAGGAAGACGTCATTGCCATCGGTGTCGGTACCGATGACTGCGGTGTCGAGTTGCACATCCACCGAGCCGGCGATGGCATAGGCCACGACCAGCGGCGGTGAAGCTAGATAATTGGCCTGCACGTCCGGCGAAATCCGACCCTCAAAGTTGCGGTTGCCGCTGAGCACGCTGGTCGCTACGAGATCGTGGTCTTGAATCGCATTGTGAATCTCGTCCTGCAGCGGACCGGAGTTGCCGATGCACGTGGTACAGCCGTAGCCAACGATGTCGAAGCCCAGCGCGGCGAGATCATCTAGCAGACCCGCACGGTCCAGATAGTCGCGGACGACCTTGGAGCCCGGCGCCAGCGAGGTCTTGACCCACGGTTTGCGCACCAGACCTAGGGCCCGCGCCTTGCGCGCCACCAGACCGGCGGCAACCATGACACTGGGGTTGCTGGTGTTCGTACAACTCGTGATCGCGGCAATCACCACCGCCCCGTCGTGCAGTTCGAAGGACGTGCCGTCCATCTCGACGCTGGCGGGCGCCGTGGCCAATGCAATGCCGCCCTCTTCACCACGACCGAACGTGGTTGCCAGATCGCGTTGCCAGGTGGGCTGCATGTCGCTCAGGTTGATGCGGTCCTGCGGACGCTTCGGCCCCGCCAGAGCGGGCTCGATCGTACGCATATCCAACTCCAGCACGTCCGTGTAGTCGACACAGGCGGACTCGTCGTGCCACAGGCCCTGCACCTTGCAGTACTGCTCGACGGTTTCGATGAGCGCGGCGTTGCGACCGGTGAGTCGCAGGTAGGCGAGCGTCTGTTCATCGACCGGAAAGAAGCCCATTGTGGCGCCATATTCCGGCGCCATGTTGGCAATCGTTGCGCGATTCGCCAGCGGCATGGATGCCAGACCCGGGCCGAAGAACTCCACGAACTTCCCCACCACGCCGCGCGCCCGCAGCAATTCGGTGACACGCAGCACGAGATCTGTCGCCGTACTGCCTTCTGGCAGCGCGCCGCTGAGGCGCATGCCAACGACTTCAGGAATGAGCATGGAAATGGGCTGGCCCAGCATGCACGCCTCAGCTTCAATTCCGCCCACGCCCCAGCCCACGATGCCCAGGCCATTGATCATGGTGGTGTGGCTGTCGGTGCCCACGAGCGAGTCGGGGTACAGCCAGTCGCCGTCGTCCCACACGACCTTGCCAAGATACTCAAGGTTTACCTGATGCACGATTCCGGTAGCCGGAGGCACGACGCGGAAGTTGTCAAAGGCCTGCTGGCCCCACTTCAGGAAGGTGTAGCGTTCGTTGTTGCGTGTGAACTCCCGCTCAGCATTGATCGTGAGGGCCTGTGCGCTGCCGAAGGCGTCCACCTGCACACTGTGGTCAATGACCAGGTCACAAGGCACCAGTGGATTGACTTGGTCGGCGCTGTCCGGGTCGCCGGTCATTTCGACAATGGCAGTTCGCATGGCGGCCAAGTCCACCATGGCGGGCACACCCGTGAAGTCCTGCAGTACGACACGTCCTGGTTTGAAAGGAATCTCGCGGCATCCAACGGCGGTGCCGTCGTAGGCCGCCAGCACTCGCACATCGTCTTCCGTCACGGCATGGCCGTCGCAGTGCCGAAGGCAGGCTTCCATCAGCACGCGAATGCTGAAGGGAATGGTGTTCAGATCCGTTCCAGTGGCCTCGGCGAGTATTGACAGGCTGGCGATGCGGCGGGTGCCCAGCGGCGTGTCGATAGTAGTCAGCGCGTTGAAGGGATCGAACGACATCACCACATTCTAGCAGGCACTGCCGGGTAGCCTGTGCCTTGGAGAATGTTGCTTTGACTGATCTCACTCCAGCATCCGACGAACCTACGCCAGACGCCGCTCTCTGTTCGATCGCAGACGCTCTTGCGACGGCCATGCAGGATGACACGCGCATGGCGCACGCCTACGCGGAGCAACTGCCTGACCGCGACATTCTGCTTGAACTCCTTGAAGACATGCGGGAGATCGTCTTTCCGGGCTTCTACGGATCGCGAGAAGTTCGGCAAGGCGAGTTGGCAACGCATCTCGCCGCACGATTGGCTGAACTGGAACCGGAATGGATCATGCAGATCGCCGGTGGCCTGGCATACGGCGCAGCGCATCCAAGCATTACCGCACCGGCGATTGACGAAGCACCCACCTTGGCCCGCACGTTTCTGGAGCGGCTGCCTGAGGTACGTCGTCTCTTGAGTCTGGATGTGCAGGCGGCGTACGACGGCGATCCGGCAGCGCGGCACACGGATGAAGCCATCCTGTGTTATCCCGGCATCACGGCGCTCTTCGTGCATCGCGTGGCGCATGCGTTGTACACGTTGCGCGTACCGCTGTTGGCGCGGATTCTGCAGGAGTTTGCCCATGCCGAAACCGGTATCGACATTCATCCGGGGGCTTCGATCGGCGAGTCATTCTTCGTGGATCACGGGACGGGCGTGGTGATCGGCGAGACGACGGTGATCGGCGATCGCTGCAAGGTGTATCAGGGTGTCACGTTGGGCGCACGATCATTCGAAAAGGACGAGCGAGGCGCGCTGAAGCGCGGCACGAAGCGGCACCCAACGTTGGGCAATGATGTGACGGTGTATGCGGGGGCGACGGTGCTCGGCGGGGACACATTCATCGGCGATGGCGCGGTGATTGCCGGAGGTGTGTTCCTGACGAAGTCCGTTGAAGCGGACCACGTGGCGCAGGCCGCTGCAGTGGACATTCGGGTTCGGCCGCATCACGGGTTGGCCTGACGGGGGTTTGGTCCGAACTGGGGCCTGACGGCCAGCTTGACACAAACGGACAGGGTGGGATTCGAACCCACGATAGACCGAAATCTATACCAGTTTTCGAGACTGGCGCGTTCAACCGCTCCGCCACCTGTCCTACTTGGAAGGCGGCATTCTAGCGGGCAAGTAATCTCCCGTCAGACAACAACCATCATCTGTCAGGGACACACGCCCCATGCACCAATGACCTGAAGCAGGTCGTCGATGTTGACTTCGCCGTCTTCGTTGACATCTTCACGGCAGAACTCAGGCCCGCCACCAATGCCTACGTACAACGTCCAAGGTCCATCGGCCGAAAGTCCGGCGTTGAAGCAGTGATAGCCTGCCGGAACGCTCACAGTGGCCTCTTCAAGTTCCGCCGGCAGTGTCAGCGAGGTGCAATACGTGTCGCCGATGTAGGAGACATTGATTTCGCCAGTGCCACCAGGCTGATTGAGCCAAACCTGCATAAAACTATGTGCGTTGTTACCCATATAACGATGGCGCAAAGCCCCATCAACCATCTTCCATTCCACGTGACCGCCCCACACTTTAATATCGTCCCACAGTGGTTCTGACCCCGGCCCCATCATGGCTGGACCAGGCAACTGCAACCGAAGAATACTTTCCGAATTCGGGTCGTTATGGATGATGTGGTATCCGTCACCAAGTGTCACGGTGCCAAGCGTTAGCGGGACTGTCCCTGAACCTGCCGTATACACGTGCGCATTCGTGACTTCCAAAACAGTAATGTCCCAACTACCTTCCACTTCTAGTGCAATCTGGTATGGATGATGGGAATCATTCTGGATATAAAAAGCGTCATACGCTGGCGTCGCAGACCAATGTAAAAAATCCGCAGCTGCAGATGAAACATAGCTCAAGGCCATCGTGTTGCTGCCGCCAGTCCCTGCAACGGTAATCGTCCCGGTCATACCCATCATGTCACAGTGAGGATCGCAGAAGTAGTCGATCGTTGTACCGGCAGTGGAACCAGGAACGATCCACGTGAAAGAACTGCTGCTGTCAAACAGCCCATCACTCGTACAAGACGAACCCGAGGTCGCCGTGTGACCTGCACCGATGACGAAATTGATCTCATCACCAGGCTGTACGTCCAACGTGAGTGGGTCAAAGGAATAACCCGAGGTCGAAATTGTGTGCGTATCCGACATCGCAACAGATGTCACCGACAGCAACGCCAGAACACTAAACATACGAATCATCACAGGGTTCCTCTCTTCCCTAACTACATACTGCGCATACTGCGTATGACGGCGCAACCAACGCCAGCACAGACCGTTACTGTGCTCGTTCATTGTTGCCAGATTGGGCTGCCAGTCAAGCCCTAGGCCGTAAATAGGGGCTCAGCCGCGGCGATTCAAGTCACGCAGCCGCTTCTCGAACTCTTCCTTCATCAGCTCCAACTGAGACTTGGGCGGCAGATTGTTGAGGAAGCAGATGTTCGGTGTCCGATTCCACCAAAGAATGAAGGTGCGAATGATGCCAATCGCCTCACGCAGTCCCGCTGCGGAGTTGCGGTCGATGCGCTGCAGTTTAGCGCCGAGCAACTGAATGTCCCGCTTGCACATCTCGCAGTCCTTCCACCACTTGTCGAAGATCTGCTGCCCAGTGCCAACCTCGTTCCAACCGCCAAGATCGAGCGCCTCCCCCAGCTCCTCCTTGGTGTTGGCCCGGCCTAGGGCGAGTCCGCAATCAATTGCTTCACGAGCGTTGAGCGTGAGCACGTGCTGGTTGTCGGACAACACGTAATCGCCTTCCATGTTGGGATAGAACGTAACGATGGCGGTGTCGGGATCCTTGTCGTACGAGATCATCGCCTTCATGATCTTGAACGGCCGCGCAAAGTGCTCGGAGTACCCACCCTCCTTGAGCACCTCCTTGAGTTCACGGGCACCCTTCTCCTGCATCTCCATGGGCGCTTCGGAAGAGCCCATGAGCGTAGTAATCGAACCCAACGAACCGTTGTCTTCGAACACGATGCAGGAACAGGCCAATGAGGTCGACGCAGCAGCAGAGATCGCCGACTTCACCCAGGCAACCACGCGATGACGCTTCTTGATCTCCGCAATGGTGCGCCAGATCAACTGCCATTCCGCCACCAGGCCACCGCCGGAATCGATGTGCAGCACGATGGTCTGCCCCGGCCCGAGTTTGTCAGCCTGCTTGGCCAACTCGCGAATCTCCTCTTCACGGAACTCGCCACCAACCATGCCTTCCATGGGCAGGTAGAAGACCGGCATGCCGTCGGCCAGGTCGTACTGCAGTTCCTTCGGCAAGTCCGGGTTGCTGGTCTTGCTGTCGTCGGCGGTGCCGCCGTCCGACGCACCGGAGCCGTCGCCCTGTGTACTCTCGTCAGCTGTGTCATCTTCGCCCGCCGGGGCTGGATCGGCCGGCTTGGCATCGCCTGAGGCCTCATCGATGGAGCGAAGATCGCTCAGGAAGATAATCACGTCCTCTTCGCCATTGGGAACAACCACGATCCAGTCGGGCTCAACAGACTTGAGGGCACCGGTGACCGTCTCGGTTCGCCGACCAGTGGCATAGGTGACCGTGACTTGCATGCCTGACTCACCACGCCAACGCGTGCCGTCAGGCAGATCGACGCGAACGCGATCGGCGGCCGCTTCCATGGCGATGGAACCGCACATGAGGAGGGTCAGGGCGAGGACGATGGGGCGGAAAAGGGGCATACCAAACAGTGTAAGGCCAGAAGGGGGAGGGGGTCTGGAACTCGTGAGGGAAGCAGGGGGTCAGATTGCAGATCGCGTTTGCAGAGGGCAGGCGAGGAGGTTTCAGTCAGGGCCAGAGCCAGATGCCAGTTGGGTTCCAGGTGAGCGACCGGGGAGAGAAGTGGCACCTCCCTAGTACCAGATCCCCTGTCCCCTCCCAAAAAAAGCAACCCCGCCAGCGTTTCCGCTGGCGGGGTTAAATTGTCGGCAATGACCTACTTTCCCGCTGAGCAGTATCATCGGCGGCCCGGGCTTAACTTCTGAGTTCGGAATGGGATCAGGTGTCGCCCCGGACCTTTGGTCACCGACATTCGTCAACACCGTCTTTCAACGATGTGGACGTTCAATGTCCGTCGTAAATCCATTGCTGTGCAACATACAAGCCAACCTTGAACAACGCTCAACGTGTGTGCGTTTGAATATGGCTGTGTGCACCGTGACTCGCCTTCACACTTTATATATGAAGTCGAAGCCCGGGTGGCACGACAAAGCCGTCGACCATTCGTACTGCTTTGCTGAAGACATCTCTGCCCTTACACATGCAGCCGATCAACCTGGTGGTCTTCCAGGGGTCTCTCATTCTAAGAACGTGCAATACTCATCTTCCGGGGGGCTTCCCGCTTAGATGCTTTCAGCGGTTATCCCTGCCCCACTTAGCTACCCAGCGATGGACCGAGCGGTCCAACTGGCACACCAGGGGTGGGTCCCTCCCAATCCTCTCGTACTAGGGAGAACTCCGGTCAATATTGCAACGCCCACAGCAGATAGGGACCGACCTGGCTCACGCCGGTCTGAACCCAGCTCGCGTACCGCTTTAATGGGCGAACAGCCCAACCCTTGGGACCG
>Ga0315336_1001071_pt1 | contig 59385 bp, 47 predicted proteins | sample ASW5metaG_FD_204512 | JGI IMG/M metagenome (GOLD analysis project Ga0315336, IMG submission 204512) | Ammonia-oxidizing marine archaeal communities from Monterey Bay, California, United States - ASW #5 | ecosystem: Environmental > Aquatic > Marine > Intertidal zone | place: USA: California...
CGAATGCCGGCTTCGAGGCCCGCCGTCGCGAAGGGCTCGGGTCGACCGTGATCTTCGATGCGCTCTCGAGCGGAGAGATCGACGTCTACGTGGACTACTCCGGGACGATCTGGGCGAATCACATGGCTCGGAAGGACGGCGGCGACTCGGAGACTGTGCTTCGGGAGATGACCTCCTGGCTCGCCGACGAACACGGGATCACCGCTGTCGGCGCTCTGGGGTTCGAGAACGCCTACGCGCTGGCCATGCGGGCCGATCGCGCCGAGGAACGAGGGGTTCGGACCATAGCCGATCTCGCGCCATTTGCCGCGAATCTGACCATTGGGGGCGACTACGAGTTCTTTGGTCGGCCCGAGTGGGCAGCGGTCCGAGACGGCTACGGTCTCGAGGGTGTCGGCCAGCGCAGCTTCGACTCCACCTTCATGTACGAGGCGGTGGCAAAGGGCGAGGTCGACGCGATCTCTGCCTTCTCCAGCGATGGGCGAATTGCGGCCTTCGACCTCGTCACCCTCGAAGATCCGAAGAATGTGCTCCCACCCTATGATGCGGTCTTGCTGGTCTCGGAGAAAGCCGCCGCCCGACCGGGGTTTGTCGACGCGTTGCGGCCGTTGGTCGGCGCGATCGAGCTGGACGAAATGCGGAAAGCGAATCATGCGGTCGATGGGCTGGGGCGGACTCCGGAGGCGGCGTCGCGCGCTCTCCGATAGAAGCCGGCCATGAAACGCTTTCTCGTGCTCGCTCTCGCTCTTTCCGCCTGCAAAAAAGAGGCGGAAGAACTCGGTCCCGAGCCCCTCGACCTGCCCGCGGATCCGGCCGCCACCGGTGTTCCGGTCGGCGTTCAGACCACCGAGTGGGACGGACTGCCCGTAGAGATCTGGTATCCAGCTTCGGACACCACTTCGGGCAAGAGTGAGGTCGTCGACTACGGCGACGAGGTGCCGAACTCGGTCACCGATCTGTTGGGGGTCATGGACATTCCGGTCATCGACACCTTCGCGGTCCGCGATGCGCCGCTGCGAATCCCGGATGGCGCGCCATACCCGACCGTGATCTTCTCCCATGGATTCGGTGGAACCCGCGAGCAGTCGGTGACCTTTACGAGTCACCTGGCATCCCGTGGGTACGTCGTGGTCGCTACCGATCATCACGGGCGCACCCTTCAGAACGTGCTGCCGTGTCTGTTCGAGCCGCCCCCCGACGACTGCCTCTTGGAGTTCATAGACGACCCCGGATTGCGGGATGTTCCGGATCTGGTTGCGTTTCTCGACGACGCTTCGGGCAGTGGATTCCTGAAGGGGGCGATCGACACCGATGCCATGGCGCTCACCGGTCACTCCGCAGGAGGCGGTACGACCGTCGGGCTGTCGGACGACGAGCGCTTCAAGGCGCTGATCCCCATGGCGGGCGGCACCGAAGTCACGCGCGATGTGCCGGTTCTCCGCATGGCGGGCGAATGCGATGGCGTGGTGCTGGCCTCGGACTCGGCGGATTCCCATGCGATCAGCACCGACGACATCTACCTGGAGATCACCGGGGCCGGACATCTGGCCTTCAGCGACATGTGCGACATCGAGCTGGGGCGCCTCGCCGACGAGCTGCTGACCGGGCGCGATGACCTCAATGGCACCGTCAATGATCTGCTCCTGGACCTCGCCGTTGATGGCTGTGCAGACTCCGCGCCATTGTCCACGGTCTGTGGCGCTGGCGAATTTCTGAATCTCGGAGTTTCCAACGACATCATCAACCACTACGCCACGGTATTCCTCGACGAGGTCCTTTATAGATCGGGGCCCGGAGTCGAGACCGGGCTCTTCGGCGAGGCGGTGATCTCACAATAGGGTGGGGCGTGGACCCATTCTTTGCCGCCCTCGGACTGTCCCCCGCGTTGGTGCCGGGCTTGTGGTTGTGGTTCAGGCGGCGGTCGCTGAGCCTTGAAGATCCGCTCTTCGCGGAGCGAAATGGTCGGGCCTTCGTCGGAGCAGGGGTGGCGATCATCGCCGCAGGTGTCGCCGCTGGGTTCACTGAGACACCCTGGTACGCAGTCCTGCCGACCGTGGTCTTTTCAATGCTGGTCGGCTTGTGGGCAGTGGACCGGAGCCTCTGGGGCTACGAATGGAGCCTGCCCGAGTCGATGAGCTATCGGTTGCGGAGTGTGACGGCGTCCTTTGGCTTTTGGATTGCGCTCGGGTTCGCGCCGCTGATCATCACCTCCCTGCCCGCCGCCGAGCTCGTCGCGGTCGGGGCCTGCGTTGGCTTCTTTCTGTGGTCGCACTTCTACAACGGGTTTCGCGTGTGGATCTCACGCGCTGAACCGATCGACGTGTCGGGATCGCCATTGATGCAGGTCGTGCTCGAGCGGACATCGGTGAAGCGGGTGCACGTCTACCGGATCCCCTCCGGTCGGGGAGCGTGCCCCCAGGCCTTTGCGAACCCCCAGAAGACAGGAATGAGCGTTCACATCGGCGACACGCTCTTCGACGTGCTCACCCCCGAGGAGCTCGCCGGCGTGTTCGGACACGAGGTCGCCCACCTCGAGCAGGCGGAGTCCGGAGATCTGCCCGATCTCGGCTGGTGGGAGCAGGGGATCACCCTCTTTTCGGTCGTAATCCTGCCCGGGTTGGTCATCTGGGGCTCCGAGCTCTGGTACTGGTTGGCTGTGGTCTGGCCACCGCTGGTGATCTTCGGCCTGCTGCGCTTCATGGCGAGAAGGCGGGCGAACGAGTCCCACGCTGACGAGCGAGGCGCCGAACTTAGTGGGCAGCCAGAGGCGATGATCACCGCGCTGGAGAAGATCCACGCGCTCAACGGCGCGTCGAAACGCATGGCGGCGGAGCATCAGGATCACGCCACTCACCCCGACTTCATCCACCGCAAAGAGGCTTTGGAGACAGACGAACAGCCGGCGGACGTGGGCTCCCTGGCGGTGGAAGACGTCCGCAAACCGGGGAAGATCGCCGCGCTCGACGGGGAGGCGATCACAGTCACCCACAACGGAGCCGTCACGCGACTCTCCTATGAGGGGCTCTCGGTGCTGACGGTGATTCCGTCGTGGCGTGGGCCCTTGCTGGTGGGACAGACGCCGGGCCAGCAGGAGACGAGTGTCTACGTCGAACCCGCGAAAGTCGCCGAGATCCAGGCGTTCCTGGACAAGATTCACGCCCGCGTGGGCACCGATCGAGCGCCGGCGATGGGGTGGGCGCAGTGGGTGATGGTGGGGGCCGCCTTCTTCTTCGTCTTCGGCTGGGTCTCGATGGCGATGGTGTTCTGGGGCGCCTGGGGCGTGTTCAAGGGCGACCGAGTGGCCTGGGGCGGCGTGCGGGCGATGTTAGTGGGGTCGGCGATTCTTACGCTCCTCGGATGGACATCGGCACTTCCCGTCGTCGAATATGGCTGGCCCGTCGCGCTGATCGCCGGCGGTGCGGGCCTCTATCCATGGCAAATGTCGGCGCGGCCGAACTGGATCCGCCGGCACGTCGTCGTGATGGGGGTGTTGGCGCTGTGCACGCTCGCCTGGATGGCCGTGGCCTGGGGACATCATCTCGGGGACGCTACGCGGCTCCACTTCCAGCTTCGCGAGAATCCGGCATTGGTGCTCATGCCGCTGGCATTTGCCGGAGCGCTCTTCGAGATGAAGCCCCTGTGGAGCCGCGGGTTGGGCTTCCTTCCCCTGGCGGTGGGCCTGGCGCTGATGGCGGTCGGGTCCGACGCTTTCCGGAGTGGCTTTGTCGGCGATCCTATGGCTGTGGGAGCGCCGCCAGCCACCGTAGAGAAACCCGAACTCAGCCTCGTGCACCAGGTCGTTCTACCGGACGGAGATGGGCAGTTCCGCATGTCTTCCGATGGTACGCGCTGGGGCCGCCAGACCGATGACGAGTGGTGGATCGGGACCATCGGGTCGGAGCCGCAGGTCATTCCGGCCGACGATATCCAGTTCACGGGAGAACACGATCTGGTGATCCTCCTCGGTGGCGAGCTGGGGGGAGAGGACTGGTCCCTCGACGTCGACCTCGTGGACCCACATCTGCGCGTCTCGGGTGAACAGTGGATCCTCACGGGCACGGCTTCGGCCGAGGGTCCATTCGTGCACATGCGAGGGGAGACCGACGTTCCCGCAGTGACCGTCGCCACAGTCAAGCGGCCCCTGGACGAGGCGGTGGTCGCCTCGCGAGGCACTTGGACCCGACACCTCCGGGACTCCGAGCGGAACTTCAACTCCATGAGCATGACCGGACACACGCTGATGTCGGATGGCGAGGTGACCTGGTCACTGGGGCGGCCACAGACCATGGTGCAAGAGGCCTTCAAAACCGGTCTCTGGTCGAGCTGTATGGTGATTCAGGACCGAATTGTGTGCGGAGTGGCGGCCACCGGATCCCTCGTGCATCTGCCCGTTGATGGGGGTGATCCCCGGGGCCTGATCGCGTTGGGTGGAATGGGTGCCTGGCTCAGCAGCGGCTACGGGAGCCGGGTCGCGGTGTGGACCGAATCCAGGTTGCTGGTCGTCGATCTCACCGATGGCACCACCTTGGAGATTCCGGCCGATCCCTACGATTGCGTGGATACGGTGCTCGGAGACGGCGTCATCGGCATGCTGACCGGGTGCGAGGCGCGCACGCTCTCCGTCTACACATTGCCCGAAATCCACTACTCCGGCCGATAAATCGAACGGAGTCAGTGAACCACAATGACTTCTGGCGCCTTGATCAGATCCTGCTTCTTGGCGAGCTTGATCTTGGCGGACTGAAGGGGCCCGCGAACCCGGACGCCGAGACCGGGTTTCTTGGGCTTCTTCTTCGGAACCGCGCGCACGGTGATGTCGACGGCGCCGTTCTTCAGCTCTCCCCAGGCCTGGAGGACGCGGTTCTTCTCGCTGGCCCGCTCCATGCGCTCGAGCTCGACCCAGCCGCGCCCAAAGACAGCTTCGCCGCGGAGGTTTCCTACGGAGAGCCACCCGCCGTCCTCCCGCTGGAACCACGGGGCAACGTCCAGAAGCACTCTGGGAATGACCTTGAGGCTGTTGCCGACGAACACGTGGGCTTCGGACAGTTGAATCCACCCTTCGATGCGAGAGTCGCCACGCTGGAGCTCGCCACCCGCGAAGATCGTCATCTCCAGTGTCAGCCACCCCATGATCGGCGACTGGCGTCCCATCGCGTCCTCGACCGCCGTCTCGATGCGGTTTCCCGCCAGCCTCACGGTGATCTCGAGGGCCGGTCGACCGTCGATCCCAGCGATCTTCCCTTCGGCGAGGCCTTGCGTGCGTCCATAGTGGAATGTCGAGGCGCCTATATTGAGATCGGGGCCGGTGAAGTTGAGCACCGGTAGGTCGACCTCGGTGAGATCGATACTGCCGAGGATCATGCGGTCGATGTTGGCCAGGCCCGAGCCCTCGATCTGCCGCAGCGCCGGGGTCCAGGTCAACTCACTGAGGTGGGTCTCGACGCCCGTGACCGAGATCGCCTTGAAGGGGGGATCTTCCGGAGCTGTGTAGTTTCCCGACGACAGGTTCAGTGACGAGGCGACGATGTGCATCGGGAACTCGGGGGCCGCCGGCCTATAGTCGGGTGGCTTCTGCATGCGCATCGCGATCTGCACGCCATCTGCGGTGATGTCTCCGAAGTCGAGCTGCTTGTACCAACCTGAGAGAAGCGACGGAATGCTGGCTTCGAGGTGGGCGATTCGGATGTCGGGAGCGCGGACCTGAGGTGGGTGCACCTCGACCGTTGTCAGCACAAAGGTCCGGTCCCAGTTGATCTGCAGTTCTTCGACCTGGATGCTGTTCTCCGGCCACTCCAGCGCCCACTCAGTGGCCCGGCAGATGACCGACGGGTTGTCGATCGCGTAGGCGACTCCGAAGGCGGCGGCAATTCCCGCTGCGCCAACCCCTCCGACGAGGAGACCTCCGACCGCCAGCAGTTTCTTCTTCCACCCCATGAGTGGAGGGTATCAATCGACTTATCGGCCGGAGTGGTGGAATCGAGCCACCGACCGTGAACGGGATCAACCGACTGCGAGCACCAACGCGAGCAGAGTCAGTATGGCGGCGGACAACACCCCGACCGTTCCGAACGCGGCCATCCAGATTCGGTAGTCCGGTTGCGGCGCGCGTAGCTTCGGCTTGACCAACGCTGCGGCGCGTTTCGGTGGTGGGGCAATGGTGACTTCGTCTGGCACAACCGCCGGTCGCACGATTCGGCGTCCGCGGGAAACGGGGGTGTCATAGCCCCAGTCGAGGGCCTCGCAGTCGGCGCGATTGGGCTCCCCGCCCTCCGTCTCTTTGTGCTCAGTCATGCGACACACCTTTTGATCTGGGCATAGATGAGGGCGATATAGGGTGTTCGGTCGCCGGAGCTGTCCAGAAAGTGTCAATTGCCCTCGTTATTCTACAAATACTCCTCGGATGTTCTGATCCGCCCCCTCCGCTCCCTCCACCGATACCGGAAGTTGTGGAGCCGGAACCTGAAGAACCGAAGCTCCAGGAGATCGACATCCGCCCGGCGTCCAAGGCACCGGATCTGGTTCGTCAGCTTCGCGTGATCTGGCAGGTGATCCTTGATTCCGAAAAGGATGGCCCACAGTTGGATTCATATGGTCACTTGCACCAGCGTATCTTTCGCGTATTGCGCGAAGATGACGCATTGTTGGCGGCGGTCCTCAACGATCTGCCAGAGGATTTGGCTGCGCACACCCGCCTGAATGTCACCGCGCAGAAGCAAGCAAGAGGGACCGTCCGCAAGTACAGCGAGACGGTACCCGCGTGGCGTATTGCACCTCCGGAGTCGGTTGAGACGTTGATGGCTTTCTACCGAGAGGCCGAAGCGGACAGTGGTACCCCCTGGCACCTGCTGGCATCCGTGCACCTGATCGAGACCCGCATGGGCCGATTGCAGGGCGTCAGCGTGGCTGGCGCCGAGGGCCCGATGCAGTTCATGCCCAAGACATGGGCTTCGTATGGCGAAGGGGACGTCACCGACAACCGTGACGCGATTGTGGCCGCCGGCCGATATCTGGCGGCGATGGGCGCCGCCAAAGACGTGAACAAGGCGCTCTGGGCCTACAACCACAGCCAGCGCTACGTGGACTCTGTCCGCACGTGGTCGGAGCAGATGAAGGCGGAGCCGCTCCTGTATCGGGCCTACCACGGTTGGGAGGTCTATTACGTGACCACCCGCGGCGCGTTGTGGTTGGCGCCCGGCTATTCGCAGGAAACGCCGGTTCCAGTGAACGAGTGGTGTACGACATCGGGTGTTTGCGACGATTGACCGGGCCACAAACCCCGGCTAGGCTTCGTCAGCGGAGGAATCATGCGCAACGGTGTGTACATGCTGGTCCTGGCCAGTCTGGCCAGTGGCTGCGGCGGCCCGGGTGGCGGGCTGTTCGGCATCTGGGCGTTCACTTTAGAGCCCATCGACTACGACGACCCCACCTCGAACGCCGTGCACAACTATGTCGGCGTTGCCGAGGGTGGCGACATCGATGTCGGACCCTGGACCTATACCAACACCGCCGATCAGAGCGCGAGCATCGTCATGGCGGAGATCTTCGGGCTCAATGGCAAGGGCGAGAGCGAGGTCGTCATGGTCATCGGGGGCAACATCTACCCCGGCAACGAGACCGAAAAGAACACCTGGGTCTTCGAGTGGCACCACTCCAGCGACGACAACACCAACATGCAGCACACCGATGGCTACATGTTCAACCTCGACGAGAGCGAGGCGTTCACCACCACGCTCGAGATCCTCTTCGATGGCTCGTCGGCGACGGGCACCATCGACTACGACTACAGCTACGTCGCTGACTACCGCGAGTCCGAGCGATGGGAGACCACCAACGGTATCCTCAACACGCTGGTCCCGGCGGACTTCTACATAGATGCGGGGGACAACGAGCCAACCACCGACGAGTGCCTCGCCGACCCCTGCACGCTGATGTACAGCTCGGGCGCGACCAGCTCCACCGAATTCACCGGCGCGTGGACGCGCTACAAAGACGAGGGCGCGTTCGACAGCATCGATATGGCAGGACAACCCTTCGGAACAGGCAACTTCCCATGAGACCACTGACGACATGGGCGCTGGTCGCCGCGCTCCTCACAGGCTGTAGCCAGAACAACAAAGAGCAGGTGTGGTTCATCACCGCCGAGGCGTCCGACGATCCCGTCGTCGACGTGCTGGTGACCCACAACTTCACCAGCGGCGTCATGATGGACGGCTTCGATACGGACTGGGTCGTGACCGATGAGGTGTCGACCAGTGACTCGCTTTTCGTGGCTCAGTTCGTCGAGCTCGACGGCGACGAGGAATTTGGTGCGCTCCTGATCATCGATGGCGTGGCCTACCCCGGGGTCGAAGACGACGACGGCGGCTGGGAGTTCACCTGGGAGGCCTTCGACAACAGCCAGGACAACGAGGTCCACGACGCCGGCTACTTCTTCAACACCCTCTTCGACGGTTCGTCCGAGACGACCATCAGCTGGAGCGTGGACAAGAAGACCAAGATCGCGAGCGGAAGCATCGAGATGTCCTCGAACGAGACGACGATATGGACCGAGAGCGACAACTTCGATCAAGCGATCGTAGGCATTTATCCTCAAATCCCTATCTTCAATTACCTGATCGACGAATACGGCTACCCGATCGAGAACGCTCCGGGAGCCGACGACTGCACCACCGACCCGTGCACACTGCAGTCGGTAGAGACCCTGTCGTTGGAGTTCGACTTCACCGCGGTGCAGACCGACTACGCCGACGAGGATGTGTTCAACGCCGTCGACGACGCTGGACAGCCTTACGGAAACTGATAGCCGCGGGGGCATGGATTCCTCGACCCGGCCGATAGTCGTTCTCAAATTTGGGGGTACCAGCGTATCTACTGCCGAGCGCTGGTCCACCATCGCCCAGGTGGTGTCCTCGCGCTTCGCCGATGGACTGCGGCCGGTCGTCGTGTGCTCAGCGCTTTCGGGGATCTCTGACCTCCTCGAGGAGTTGCTCGAGCAGGCGGTTGCCGAAAAACACAAGCCGATCCTAGAAAATATCGCGGCGAGACACCGCGATCTAGCCGTCGAGCTGGGCATTGCTCCGAGTCTGCTGGACGCCGAAATGAAGTCCCTGACCCGCCTGGCACTCGGCATCGCCCTCATCGGTGAGGTCGGTCCGCGAGTCCGTGCACGGGTCATGGCTCACGGCGAATTGATGTCGACCCGCATGGGCCGCGCCTGGCTCAATGCGCGGGGTGTTCCGGCGAAGTGGGTCGATGCTCGCACCGTCCTCACCTCCACGCCGGACCCGCGGGCAAGCGAAGCCCGAAACATCCTGTCCGCGGCCTGTGAATCGACCTTCGACCCCAAACTGCGAGGGCGGTTCGAACAGCACGACGCCGTGATTACACAGGGGTTCATCGCCAGCCATCCCAAGGGTGGAACGGTACTTCTCGGTAGGGGAGGATCCGACACCAGTGCCGCCTACCTGGCTGCCCTGCTCGGCGCGGCGCGGTGCGAGATCTGGACGGATGTGCCGGGCATGTTCACCGGCAACCCGCGCTCGATTCCGACCGCCCGACTGCTGGAGTCGCTGGATTACGGCGAGGCCCAGGAGATCGCCACCACCGGCGCCAAGGTCTTGCATCCCCGGTGCATTCAGCCCCTCAAGGCGAGCCAGATTCCCCTGCGCATCTGCGACACCAACAATCCAGCGCGCAAGGGAACCCACATCCAAGGAGCCTCGTTGGCATCGGGTGACCAGGTCAAGGCGGTCAGTAGCCGCAGTGGACTGATCCTGGTGAGCATGGAGACCATCGGCATGTGGCAACAGGTCGGCTTTCTGGCCGACGCCTTCGCTGTCTTTCGCGACCACGGTCTGTCTGTGGACACCGTGAGCACGTCGGAGAGCAACGTCACAGTGACGCTCGATCCGTCCGCCAACGCCCTCGATCCCGCAGTGCTCGACGGGCTGGTGAACGCCCTGTCTCCATACTGTAACGCCAGGTTGATCCGAGATTGTGCCTCGGTCAGCCTCGTCGGCCGAGGCATCCGCTCCATCCTCCACAAGCTGGCGCCAGTGCTCGAGCTCTTCGAGGACGAGCGCATCCACCTGGTCTCTCAGGCTGCGAGTGACCTGAACCTGACCTTCGTCGTCGACGCCGATCAGGCGGATCGGCTGGTGCGCCGACTGCACGCCCTGCTCTTCGCCCACCGGGGCAAGGATGGTGCCCTGGGCCCCACCTGGCAGGAGCTGTCGTCGCCAGAAACCCGCGTCCGAAGGGCGGTGGCCAAGCCGTGGTGGGTCCAGAGGCGCTCCGAGCTCCTGAAGTTGGGCCAACAGTCTCCCGTGTACGTGTACGACGGACCGAGCCTGGATCAGGCGGCCTCCAATCTGCTGTCGCTGAAATCCGTCGATCGCGTCCTGTACAGCATGAAGGCGAACAGTTGCCCTGAGGTTCTCCAGCGTCTGCGCGCGGCGGGCGTTGGATTCGAATGCGTCTCGCCCGGCGAAGTCGAGCGCATTGGGGAGCTCTTTGGGCCGCTTCCCAAGGGCGATCTGCTGTTCACGCCGAACTTCTCCAGTCGATCCGAGTACGCCGATGCCCTCGACGCGGGCATTCCGGTCACGCTGGACAATCTGCATCCGGTCGCCGAGTGGCCGGAGCTCTTCCGCGGCCGAGAGGTCTTTGTTCGCATCGATCCCGGCAAGGGTCGCGGCCACCACAGCAAGGTGCGCACGGCTGGAGCGCGCTCGAAGTTCGGCGTCTCTCCAGATCAGTTCGACGAGCTTTCCCGACTGGTGGACGCGTCTGGCGCCGTCGTTGTCGGACTCCATGCCCATGCCGGAAGCGGTGTTCTGGAGCCGGGGAGTTGGCAGGACACTGCGGTCTTTCTCGCCGACGTCGCTCGCCGCTTTCCCGAGGTGAGGACCCTCGACCTGGGTGGTGGACTCGGTGTGCCGGAGCGCCACGGACAGGCTCCCCTCGATCTGGAGGCCGTCGATCGGACCCTGGGCCTGTTCAAAGAGGCCCATCCCGACATCGAGATCATGCTCGAGCCCGGGCGCTATCTGGTGGCCGAGGCCGGCGTATTGCTCACCCGGGTCACCCAGCTGAAGAGCAAGGGGGACCTGCGATATGTCGGCGTCGATACCGGGATGAACAACCTCATCCGGCCGGCGCTGTACGGAGCCTGGCACCAGATCGTCAACCTCACCCGTCTCGGGGATCCCAAGACGATCGTCGCCGATGTCGTGGGTCCGATCTGCGAGACGGGCGATGTGCTCGGCCACGGCCGCCGCCTCCCCGACACTCGCGAGGGGGACGTGCTGCTGATCGCGACCGCCGGGGCCTATGGCCGATCGATGGCGTCTCGATACAATTTGCGCCCCCTGGCGGGCGAAGTGGTACTTTCTTAGGGCCATGATCGGTGTCTTGTTGGCGCTTTCGGCTCTCGCCAGGCCGCCTGGGTTCGAGCCCGACCTCTCCTTCAAGGAGACGGTCTTGATCGCGCCGAAATGCGTGCCGGGAACGCATCAGACCTGGGATATCAAGGGCGCTATCGAAGGCCGATCCCACGGGCGCGATCGGCGGGATGGAGGGCGAATCGACACCCCCATTCGCCTGGGTTGGGAGCGGCGGGTGAGCCTCGAGTGCCTTTCCAATTCGCCGCTGAAGTTGCGGATGCGCATGTCCTTTGCGGGCGAAGACGCGGGATTCGCGCTCCTCATGGACATGCCGGACTGGGAGACCTTTACAGTCACCGAGGTCGAGGCCGTCACCGACGAGGCTCGCAAGGCCGGAGAGACCTGGAAGCTTCGTGGAAACCTCCGGGACACCCTGGCCTGGGTCTTTCCGCCCATGGCGAAGGACAGCCCGAAGACTGGGGAGTCCTGGGACGGGGGATGGGCGCTGGAGCTCGGTCCGTGGTGGGATTGCCACGGTCGGGTCGAAGCCGGCGCGGTTGAGGGCGACGCGCGTGCCTTTTCACTGCGCGGCCGGTGTGAGCAGATCAGCTACAACGGAACCAATCGGGTATCCGGGACCTTTATGCGCGAGGACGCCGGTTTTGGCGTCGTCTCCGCTCTGTGGAAGGTCGACTCCGACTGGGAGCACTACGACCTGCACAACGACACCGAGCAGCTCTACACCGTGACCCGTGTGGAGGAGAAGGGGCCTTAAGCGGGTGCGCTCGATGAGGTCGGGGCATCGATTCTGTAGGCCGAGACAAGGTGCGTTTCCATGCAGACGATGCAGGGCGTCGCATCGACGCGGGCGTTGCAGCCGATGCAGGTGCCGTCCCCTTCGAATGCGTCGAGTCGGTGGCCATTGGGACAGATCCAGAAGGGACCCATGGGAGGGGATTCTCCACACGACGGGCATGTCGCGTCGATGCGTCTGGGAGAGTCGAGGATGACCTTCATCGCGGACGCGGCCTGCAATGAGCGCCAGCTACGATAGACCGCGTAGGCGGCGATCAGCGGGATCCAGTAGGATCCAAGGTAGAAAAAGGCGGCGAGGCCTCCGGCGATACCCGCGACGAGTCCGGTGGCGGACGTCCAGATCAGGCTTCGTTCACGACCGATGACGTACCAGAGTAGAGCGCGCACAATCTGGCCGCCGTCGAGCGGATGAACCGGGATCATGTTGAACACGAAGAGGATGACATTCAACCCGGTCAACGTGGCCAGCGCATGCTCGAGGTTGGGCCACGTCGAGGGGGCCAACATCCAGACACCGATCAGGGCGAACGCGCTGAGTGCGCCCAATACGAGGTTGACCAGAGGGCCGGCGAGGATGCTCCACAGCAGCGCGCCGGGACGTTGGGGCGGGCGGACGTGGGCCACGCCACCCAGCGGCCAGAGCAGGACGTAACTGACGGTGCCTCCGACCGAGCGACAGGCGAGGGCGTGTCCGAACTCGTGAAGCAGGACCAGACCAAACAACCCCAGGTATTCCACGGCCACCCAGAACATGGAGCCGCCGTAGGCGTCGCTGCGCCATTGGACCTGTAGTACCGCCACCACGGCCCAACTCCAGTGCAGGTAGACGGGGATGCCGAACCACGTGAGGATGCGCATAGTGCCGTTGGGTGTCGGACGTTCGACGCTGTCTTCTTTCACTCGCTGCACTCCGAGGTCGCGTCCCGGAGGTAACGCGCCGAAGCCCAGCCGACGCCGGAGGGCCCGACGACCTGCCACCAGCTGCCTTCTTTTGCCAGGACCGGAACGCATTGGGTATTGGGGTTCAGCGATGACACCTTGTCGCCCAGGTTCCCGTCTTCAGGGGCTTTATCGCGGATCCACAGCACGTCTCCGCTCTCGACGCCCACCACTTTGCCCAGCGTCCACCATCGGTCGCCCAAAGGTACGGTGAACGGCTCTCCGTCGGGTCCCAGCAGCCAGCCCCAGCCGCTGTGGGAACCGATCGCGCCTACGGCTCCTTTGTAGGGCTCCCCGGAGGACCGGATCAGCTTCTGAACGGCTCCCAATGCCGGAACGTGGGGCACAGAGATGTGACACCCGAATTCCAGGGTCCAGAGCAGCTCGCCCGCCCAGATCGCGTCGGCGTAGCACCAGGCCGTGGCCCCGGTGTGCAGAGACACCCTCCCGGCGCCCATTCGGGAAACCATGGTGCGATGCGCGCGTTCTGCGGCTTCAGAACTAACGTATCTTCTTACGCCGAGTCTGGCGTTGACCTTCTCTCCGCCCGAGGCGACGAGATCCTGCAGGCTCCACAATCCGGCCCTTGCGGTGTCGCGACACAGGTCGGTTCGGTTTGCCAGCAACGCCGGCGGACCCTGAACTGCGGGGCCGCAGAAGTCGTCGCCCTCGACCTCCACCCGCTTGCCTCCTTGAGCAGCCAGGGCGGAATCGATGGCCTTCAGCCCATCCTCGAGGGGGCCGGCAAGGGCCAGCGAGGCGAGGGCTGCGGCGATCACAGGTGGCAGCGTCTCGGGAATTCAGATGCGGAATGGCAGAGCGCCCGGGCGAGTTCGTTGTCGGTTCCCGCGGCCTCGGTCCAGTCCAGCCATTCCTCTGCGAGATCGGCGGCTGCCAGACGAGCGGCTTCGGTTTGCTTCTTTTCCACCGTCACATCGGCGAGTCGCTCCAGTTCCAGCGTCTGCCATTGCAGGTTCAGGGCGATGGCGCGCACCCGATACATCTGGTCGGTGAGCTCGACGAAGGCCGGCCCGTACATCTCCCCGCGAGCTTCCTCCATCGCCAGCCTGGCCCAGTCCATCGCCTCGTCGGCGCGCTCTGCGCCCTGCGAGAGGAGGTGCACGCTGAATGCAGCGCTCAGGAGGGGGTCGGCATTGCGGAGATCTCCGAGGCGCTCGATATCCTCGATGGAGAAAGACACCGGAGGCAGTGGGATGTCGTTGGGTCCGTTCGGCTGGAGAAACGCTCCGCGACAGCTTGCCTCGACCTCGGTCATCGGATCGAGGGTGACCACAACCAGGTTGCGGCGCGGCCGCAGCTCGTAACGGAAGAGGCGCGACACATATCCGGCGGCGGACACATCGAAGAGATGCTCACCGCCGTTGACGAATGGGAGCGGGTCGTAGCTGTCCCGCGGGTACAGGCTCGTTGCGCTCCATTCGCCCGTTTGTGTGTTCACCGAGTGTCTCATTTCTTCGAGGGGACTTCGGATTGAAGCGCTCAGGATTGGCTTCCCGTCGGTATCTACGACGCGAATCGTGAGAGGGAGTTCGTGGCCTTCATTGGCCGCGAGTGAGGTGCTGGACGTGAGGAGCGCCGCCGCCACACCGAAGATCTGCGCACACTTCATGGTGCCTCCGGTTTGAGCGTGCGGCGAGTGTATCAAACCCTCCGCTGTGCGGGGCGCTCGTGGCGGGGTAGGGTAGCCATCGGAGGTTGCATGATCGAGCGGATTGTCAGGCCGGATTCGGCGGCCGAAGCGGAGTTCAGGCAGATTCTGCTGCGCACGATGGCCCTGATGATCGCCGCGGATCGGGTCATCGATCCCGACGAAATCAAGGTCGTCGCACGCGTGTACGGTCGGCTCCTCGGTGAGCGCGTCTGGGGCGACACCGTGCTCGACGAGATCCGGGCCGCCCAGGCGGATGGCACCCAGCTGATAGAGCTCCTGAAGATGTACGCCCCGTCCCTATCGGTTCACGACAAGGACTTTCTCATGCACGCGGCGTTCGCGGTCTGCGCTGCGGACGAGTACCTCTCGGTCGACGAGAAACAAGATCTCGAGAACATGGCGCTTGCCCTGGGGCTGGAGACCCGTCGCTGGGAAGAACTGCGCGCTCAATTCAATGAAGAAGACCTCTAAGCGTCTGCGGGTCCAATCCGGGCGAGCCCGCTGAGGTGCCCTCGGCCTCCTGCACGAGTCTGACGATAGCTGCGTTCAGCGGGGCGTCCGTTCCAGCGCGCTCGGCGATCCTGACAATCTCGCCGTTCAGATCGCCGACCTCGGTCGGCCTGCCGCGGTTCAGGTCCTCCCAAAGTGACGACCTCGCCTGGGGATCGATGTCCACCATCGACCGGGCCGCGCGTTTGAACAGCCAGTCGGGTAGTCGCAGCGCAGCGGGAACCAGCCACGGCTGGAGAATACCGACCCCGCGGGGGCGAATGCCAGCGGCCCGGAGCACGGCCCGTCCCTCGTCGATGAGGTCGGCCATCAACAGGCGATAGCGCCGGTCGGAGAGCTGCTCTTTGAGGGGCAGGCCGCTCAATCCGTTCAGCGCGTTATTCAGGTTGATCAGGAGTTTTCCGTATAGGATCCCAGGTACGTCTCCATGGGTTTTGGCCGGGATCCCGCCGGCGACTAGGGCGGCGGTCAGATCTTCTCCGCCGCGTTCGACGACCAGGGTCCCCGAGGTCCCTTGATGGAATCGTCCGTCTCCTCGGGAAAGGACGTTGAACGGGACCATTCCAGCGAGCACTTTATGGTCGATCTCCCCGCGCAAGGCATCGGCATTGGTGACACCGTTCTGCAAGCTCACCGCCCGCGCGTTCTCGGCGAGCACCTCTCGGAGTTGGGCGCCTGCGGACGACGTGTCGCGGGATTTGACGGTCACGAGCACGATGTCGCGGTCCCGGAGTGCCGACAGATCGGTGACGTACTGCGCAGGCGTGTGGATCGCGGGCTCGCTGCCGCGGGTGAGGGTCATGCCGTGGGTCGCGACCTCGTCCGCCAGGCGTTTTCGGCCATAGAACACCACATCGACGCCATTGGCTGCGAGACGCCCGCCGACCATGCAGCCGATCGAGCCCGCTCCGAAGACGCCGACGCGCATCAGATGTTGCCGATCACGGCGGCGACCATCCACCGCCACGAGTCCGACGCCGTCTGGTCGAGGGCGAACTGGCCGCCGATCTCCAGGACGATGAACCCGTGCATTGCGCTGCGCAGCGCTCTCATGGCGTGGATCGCGTCGTCGTCGGTGGCCCCGAGTGCGGTGATCTGCGCGGAGAACAGGGCGAGGGACGCGCGCATGCGAGGCGCGTATTCGGGGTCGTCATTGCGCAGGGGAGTGGTCGACATCACCTCGTAAAGGTGAGGATTGGACCTGGCAAAGTCTCGGTACACATTGCAGAGCTCTGCGAGGTCGACAGTGGGGTCGCCGACGATGGGACTGGCGTCGAGCTGGACGCCCATCCGATGCCAGCCGGTCCGTGCCACGTACCAGGCGAGGTCGGCTCCGCCGGAGATGTGGTTGTACAGCGAGGGCGGCTTGATCCCCAGGCTGCGGGCGACGCGGTTGATGCCCAGCGCGCCTATGCCGTCTTGTTCGACGAGCGCGATCGCGGCATCGACGACGGCCGCCCGATCCAGCGATTGGCGCCTACGCGGCACTCGAGACTCCGTTGCGTCCGACGTGTTTCAGAATGGCCGCTGCGGTGAGCTGGGGACGCTCGACGTGAGGGTAGTGTCCCACGTCTGCGATGACGACGACATCGGTCTGACCGCCGAGATGGTCGGCTATCCACTGGCCCTCTGCCTCAGGGTCGGTATAGTCCGGATCTGCGCCGCCCATCAGCATCAACGCGCGTTGATGTACGTTGCCGAGTTCTGCTTCTACGCCTGCTTTGGACGCGCGGCCCATGGCGCGCATGGCCTCCATACGACCGGGCTCGCGCATGCTCTCGACGCGGCTGGCGACGCGCTTGGCCAGACCCTCTGGTGCGGTCGGGAGCAGGGTCTTGTAATACATGCCCCACAGGGCCGGGCCCCAGGGCCGGGCGAAGACGAACGGGATGAGCGGCCTGAAGTACTGGTCGGCCGGCATGTCGTGCACGAACGGATTGCTGAGTGTGATCGACAGAACCCGTTCGGGAGAGCGGGCGGCCAACAGCACGGCTGTCGCGCCGGTGTAGCTGTTGCCCACCAGGTGCGCGGCCCGGATGCCCTCGGCGTCGAGGACCGCGAGCACGTCGCGAGTGGTGGCCTCGGGGCTGTAGTCGGCGAAGGAAGTGCCGGATTCGCCGTGGCCGCGGCTGTCGAGCTGGATGACGCGATAGCCGGCGTCGACGAGCATTGGGGCCACCTGGTCCCAGGACTCGCGGAAGTCGCCCATGCCATGCATGAGCACGATGGCGGGGCCGTGAGTGCCGTGCATGTCGTAGGCGATTCTGTCGTTGTCGATGGTGGCGTACATGGTCTTTCTCCTGACTAACACCATTAGTTTAACTAACACTATTAGTCTGGCAACCAGAAAGTTGGATTTTGTTCACTCAGTCCGTGAGAAGCGCCTCCGAGATGAGTTCGTAGGAGCGGACGCGGTCACTGTGCTCGGCGGTCAGCGTGACCAGGGAGAGCTCGTCGATCATCAGCTGCTTCTTCAGCTGTCGGAGCGACGCGACAACCTGTGCCCCCGTACCTACGGAGACGGCCTGTCGGCGCATCTGCAGCAGCGCTTGTTCCATGGGTGCGAACGGCTCAGCCGCGGCCTCCTCGTTCGTTGGAAACGCGCTCACGCCGCCGCGAACGAAGGTGCGTACGAACCAAACCTCTGCGCATCTGGCCAGTTCGAACGCGCGCTCTTCCGTTTCTGCAGCCAGCGCAAACCAGGTGAGGTTCGTTCGGGGAGCGTCCAGGTGGCGCGAGGGCCTGAAGTGCTGGTGGTAGGTCGTGAAGGACTCGACGAGCTTCCGGGCGTCGAGAAAGCCCCCAAACGCGTAGGGCAGGCCGCGATCTGCAGCGAATTTCGCCGATGCTGGAGACGTCCCGAGGATCCAGTAGTCCGGCTCTGAGTCCACCAGGGGACGCGCGTGCACGTCTGGGTATTGGCGATCTTTCGGGCGACCGGGGCCCGTCCACGCCAGGAGTTGGTCGACGCGATCCCAGTGAGAGAGCCCGCCTGGACCGCTGGACCTCAGGGCTGCAGTGCTCTGGCCCTCACCACCGCCGGACCGCCCGATGCCGAGGTCTATGCGGCCCGGGAACAACGTCTGGAGCAGATTGAACTGCTCGGCCACTTTGTACGGGCTGTAGTGGGAGAGCAATACCCCGCCGCTACCCACCCGAATCGTGGAGGTCACCGAGGCGATCCTGGGGATCAGGATCTCCGGCGACGCGTGGGCAAATGCGTGGTCGTTGTGGTGTTCGCTGACCCAGTAGCGGTGGTAGCCCAGGGCTTCGGCGCGTTGGGCCAGATCGAGCGTATTGGAGAGGGCTTCCGCCGGAGTCATGCCGGCGGTGACTGGAGATTGATCGAGTATCGAGAGGCGCATACCCCTCGTCTACATCGGTCCTAGTAGTAGTACCAGTAGACCGTCTGACGCATCACGTAGTAGCCGTAATCGAGCTCACCATCGTCGTTGAGGATGCTGAAGCGGTCGATTTCTTCGCCGTCCTCGACCGGCTTGCCGTCCCCGTCGATCTCGGAGCTGGTCCAGTAGGAGTCGTCATTGCCGTCGGGCGCGCTCGGGAAGTTGAGCATGCCACCGAAGTAATTGTCGATCTCGTCACCTGGGACCTCGGCGACATCTTCGAGCCACTCGATGACGTCATCGGTCGGCTCGCTGCCGATCATGAGCCGGTACGGTCCCTCGACCCACTCTTCGATAGTGCGCATCTCGTTCGTCTGGAAATCGAACTCACGGTCGGTGCAGTCCTCGTCGTAGGGTTGGCCACCGGGAATGTCGAGTGCCCACAGCCAGCCATCGTCGCTGGCGTTGGGGTCCGCCGTCAGGCCCTCCAGATCGATGCGGAGCACGCAGTTCTGGTTTGGATCATCCTGGGTGGTGCCGCCCTCGATGGTGAAAGTGAGCACCAGCTCTGTTCGATAGTCCTCGGGTTTGTAGATCTCGTAGGTGACCGGGTCGAAGCCGAAGAACGACATCACCCGCACTTCGCCGGCGACCGGGTTCTTGTCGGCGGTGCCGGTGTCGCCGGTGTCGTCGACATCGCCGTCGTCACTGACGTCGGCATCGCCGATCGTATCGTCGTCGGCGGTGTCTGGATCTGAGCCTCCACAGGCCGGAATCATGGCGATGGAAGCCAATAGGAAGAGGGAACGGGTAAGAGTCATTTTGAAAGCCTTAGGTGTAGACGCGGACAGTTTATCGTCCCAGCGCCCCAATGGGGCATTACTCTGCGACGCTGCGATTTTCGTGACAATCGAGTGAGCGACTTGGACCTACTCTTTTCCTTCGTTGGCCTCGGGTTTCCCATGGCTCTCGGCGTTCTCGCCGCATGGGGTGGTCTGTTCGTTAATCCGGAATCGGCGATCGGAGCGCTGAATCGATACGCGCTCTACGTTGCTTTTCCGGCATTGATCGCTGCAGGCCTCACTGGGGAGGCCTTTGTTCTCCCTCTCGAAGCTGCATTCTGGCTGATCGTTCCGCTGGCGATGGGCCTGACGGCTGGGCTCGCGGGTTTGATGGGACGGGTTGCTTGGCTTCGCGGCCAGGCGGGAACGCTTGTGCTGGCGGGCATCTTTGGAAATGTCGCCTATGTCGGCCTGCCACTGTGCGAGCGGATCCTCGGCGAGTCGGTCGTCGGCCTGGCCTCGCTGGCGGTTTCGGTCTTCGTGGTTTGCTCTCTGTTTATCGGGCCAACGCTGCTGTTGGCCTGGTCCCCTGGATCGACCACAGATCGCTCTCCCCTCGTCGCCGTGCTCAAGCAGCCGTTGCTGTGGTCGCCTGTCGTCGGTCTGGCGCTTCGATGGACGCCGTGGATGAGCGGCGCCCACGATCTCCTCGTACCCGTTGGGCGATCTGCGGCCCCGGTGGCCCTGTTTCTGCTGGGGCTGTACTTGTACGAGAACCGAGAAGCTGCGAGGCCATCGATCTCTACCCTGAGCCACGTGGGCCTGAAAATCCTTGTTTTCCCCGCCATTTTGACGGGAATGTGCCTGCTGTGCCTTTGGAATGGTTGGCTTGGCGTCGACGCGGCCCAGGTCTTCATCCTCTTGGCGGCGACCCCGACGGCGATCGCGACCTTTGCGCTGGCGGTCGAGTTCGAAGTCGGTCAGGAGCGCGTGGCGCAGGGGATCGTACTGTCGACCCTGGCATCGGCGATCACCCTTCCGCTGGTGAGCGTGTGGGTTCTGTCGCTGAACTGACCCCATCACGAGCCGTCATCGAGGAGCACCAGCCGTCCTCGAAACAGGTATTCGTGGTCGGCGAGTACGTCTGGCGAGGAAGGCGTCGGTTTGCCGGTGACATTCCAGATCCGCTCGGTGATGTAGCCGGTCTGTGGGCTGATGATTGCGACTGCGCCGAAGTCGAGGTCGTAAGTGGCCATGATGTCGAGCCACTCGCCGCCCTCGTCAAAGGGAAGCACGTTGGGATTTCGCATCTGTGCGGCCACGGCAGCCCGCCCGACGGACTGGAGGATCCAGTGATCGTCCAACGCGTCGATTCGATGGCCAGTGATGGAGGAACCGGCACTGCCCGTGAAGTTGGGGAAGGCAAACAGCGGGCTGTTGTACTCGATCCACTCTCGGCCGAGCTGGGGTCCCAGAGTGTCGGGCCAGCGCACGTGGAAGGCCGACATCACCCGCGCGAGCAGGAGGCGCAGGACCTCCTGGGTGCGATTCTGGGTGCGGTTCATGGTGAACAGCCCATCGATGTCGACGCTGGCTACGGTGCCGCGCTGGCCCACCTGCAGCTGCAGCTCCTTGTCCGTCAGCCACGCGTCGAGCACGTGCGCCATGCCGTCGAGGTTGTCGACCTCTCGTTCCGAAGCGCGTTGATTGGCCCCGAGCTGCACGCCCACTTCGTCGAGACTGCAGCTGATCTCGTAGGTCTTGGGGCCGAGCTTGACGTCCTTGTTGCAGTGGATCACCGCGTCGAGCTGAAACTGCTGGACCCGCAGCGTGTGGTTGTCGGCGACATCGATGGTCATCGAATCGATCAGAGCCAGATCCATCTCCAGCGCCCAGGTGGTGTCGTCCCACCGACGGAACGGATCGCCCCAGACGACGACCTCTTCAGATGCGTCTGCGGGTGCTGGAGCGGCCTGGAGTTGGCCTGTGATCAGCAGGATTCCGAGCATCACCTCTAGAGGTGTGGGCGCGGCCCCCGTTTGTACACCCTATTTTTCACATGCGGCCGATATGCAGTTCAGTCGCGGACAACCAACACGTGAATCGCCTTGATCACGACGCGAACCTCGTCGCCCTCTTTGAGATCGAGACTCTCGAGCGAATCCTGGGTCATCACCGAGGCCATGGTGGCCGGGTCGTTCACCTGCAGGCCGACCTGGGCCATCAACCCGCCCTTCTTGATCGTGGTCACAGTGGCGGTGATCTGGTTGCGAGCGCCGTACTTCATGCTTTCCTCCGCGTGGTTCGCGTGTGTACCACACCGATCGCGCTCAATCGTCGTCCCCGTCGTCGTTTCCGCCCATGAGCTCGTTGAGGCCCTTGGCTAGCTCGACCCGCTTGCGTTCGACCTCGGCGGTGTAGATCTGCATGTCGTGTCTAAAGGTGTCCGCGACCTTCTTCACGGCCTCGCCAGCTTCGAGTCTCTGTTTGGCCGTGGGGATGGCGTCTTTGTAGACCTTCAGCGTCTTCTTGAAAATGTCGGCGAGCGATTCCTCCGCCATGATCCCTCCCTCCATGAGGATACAGGAGTCTGCATGGCGATTACCCCTCGAGATCTGTCGGTGACGTGGACCCACGACGCCATGGTCTGCGAAACGCGCCCTCATGTGCGGTCGACCTCGGTGCCCGGCATCAAGTGGGTGGGGCCGACGGCGGCTGTGCTGTTCTTCGTCGTTGCACCACTTCTAGGGGTACTTCTGGTCGCCCTTTGGCTCTGCTATGTCGTGGTTCATTGGTATAGGGAGAACCAACGGGTCGAGCAGATTCAGCACATCCGACTCACGTCAGATGCGGTCGTGGTTACCCGTACGCTCGGCGAAAAAGAGGTATTCAAGGAGCGCCTTCCGCTTCGATCAATCGGTCTGGTGTCGGCCAAGCAGCGCCTTGGGGCCTTCGAACTCATTATGCGGCGGGCCGGCGCAAACGACTTCGCCATCCCCATAAACAGCGAATCACAGACGGCCGGCGAGTGGCTGGCCGCTGCGATTCAAAGCGCCGCGAAGGCCGCGCGGTCTCGCGACGGAGACGGTATCGCCGAGATCCCGGGTTCACTGCGGGAGCTCATCGAGCGCGGTTCCGACTGACTAGCGGATAGGGGTCATTGTCCGTACGGTCGCATGTTCAAATGTATGTACGACTGTATTAGACGGCTTCGCTGCAGACTGCGTACGCGCCCATGACCAGGCCGCCGTCGGGCGACTCGGGGTTCGACACGTAGACGCCGAAGACGTGTCCGCGCACGTCGTTGGGGTCGTCTGCGGTCCACATGCCCGCCGTGAAGGTGCCCGGCTCGGTGTCGGAGCCCCGGCGCAGGGTTCCCTGCACGGTGCCCATCTCGCCGCCCTGGGTCTTGTACACACCGTTCCACATGTCCGCTGCGAAGTCCATTTCGGACATTTTGCCCAGGATGACGCCGATCTCGTGGTCGGGGTTGACGGCGTACATGACGACCTTGCCATCGGAGAAGCCGCCGGCGACGGCGCCGCGGATGTCACAGGGCTCGTCGGCGGCCATGTCCAGCAGCGTGTGCATCGCGTCTTCGACGGTCAGGGCGTGCAGATCTTCTGGGAAGACGGCATCGGCGGGGATCTGGAGGTCGTCGTCGGTCAGGAAGCCGTTGGACACCTCGGCGACCGTCTCCAGCTCGACCTGCAGGTCGGCGATGGCTTCGGTGTTGTCCGCGACGTTCTCTTCGCAACCCGTGGACAGGACGGTCAGGGCGATGGCGGCGACGGACAGGCGATTGAGGGTCATGGTGTTTCTCCAGTTGCCTGAAGGTAGAGCACACACCGTGCCAAAGTTCTCCAGCGCGGCGAAAAGCTTGGATAATCACTCAATATGAACGCAACTTGCCACTCGATCGGTGACAATGTGGCACTTATTTGGCGCGCCAATGACCGGGTGTGTGCCAAATGTGACAAATGGCGCTACTTCGTGTTCCTCTTGAACTCGCGGGTCGCCGTCTGGCAGGCCTCCTCGAAGGCGACCATGGCATCCACGCCGGTTTCCTTGGGGCGAACCAGGAACAGCCACCGGGTCTGGTCACCCATCTCGATCCGGCGAAGCTCTGGCGCGTATCCATCGAGCACATGGCTCTTGATGACGCCCTCGGTCTGTCGGCAGAGCGGCCCTTCGGAGAAGATCCGGAAATAGAGCACATCTGGCTTGTACTGCAGATAATCGGACAGCGGTGCCGTCTGATCGTGGCCGGGGAGTCGGCCGTCACTTTTTTCTCCACGCTTGGCTCGTCGCTCGATCAAGCCGTTTCGATCGTAGACGTGCAGGTCGGTGTGGTAGCCAATGCCGCCGACAGCCGACAGCACGATGCTCGCCCCCGAAGGCAGCTGTTCGGCCAGGATACGTCCGCGCCTGGCAAAGCCGGTGCCGCGGTTCTTCATCTTCAGCCAGAACTGCTGCTCGGAGGTGACTCCTTGCTCCTCTTGATCGGGGTCGTCGAGACGTGGCCCCTCGTGGCGTGCGCGGATCTCGTTGGGCAGCACGTGCAGGTCGAAGGCAGGTGCGATTCCGACGACTGCGACCAGGCAGCCGATGGTCGCCATGCGGAGACGACCTCGAGGCGTGGTCTCTTGTTCGAGCAGGGTCTGCAGGCCCATGGCAGCCAGGAGTCCGAGGAAGGGCAGGCCGGGTAGCATCAGTCGGAAGTGGGCCATGAAGTCGCCGCCGACCAGGAGGCCGTACCCCAGCGTTGCACCGGCTGGGATTCCCAGGGCCAGGATCTGGTTCCGCCGGGCCGTCGTCACACCGATGGCGAATCCGAAGCCCGCCAGCATGGGCGTGAGATAGGTGAGGAAGAACGCGCCTACATAGCGGCCGCCGCGCACCAATGCCTCCGGTCCGAACTTTACTTTCGCGTAATATGTGTTCGCGATCGGCGCGTCGTAATAGCCCCAGCGCCAGGCCTCGAAGGCGGCGAACCCAAGCGCGGTCACCCCGAGGACTGCGCTCAGCGGTCCGAGCACTGGTCGTTTCTCGAGGACGCGGTACAGGCCGGCGGCGAACACGACCACCAGCACCCAGGCGAGTCCTTCGACGCGAACCAGGGCCAGGCCGAGGCCGAGGAAGGCGGCGAGGGCGTAGTTGGCGTTCCGGTCGGCGCGAAGCGCGAGCAGGTCGAACACTGCGAACACCAGCAGGGCGTGCAGCATGGTGCCCATTCCGCCGGTACTCCAGACCGTGAAGGTCGGTACGCCGACGAGCATCAGGCCGGCCAACGCGGTGGCGGGCTCACCCAGCCCGAGTTGTCGCGCGGCCCTGAGAGTCAAGAAGAGCAAGAGCGCGCCAAACCCTGCCGAGAACGCGGTGAGGATCTGGACCTGGTCCAGGCCCACAACTGTCACGGCCGCTCCGACGGCGACCCACAGGAATTCGCTGTAGCCCTCGACCGGCAGGCCATCGCCGAGGTTGTAGCGAACCCCGTCGCCTGCAGCCCAGTTCCGGGCGTATCGGAAGGAGATGTAGGCGTCGTCGCAGACGAACCAGGATCGATAGACGAGCAGCGACCACGGGACCATCAGAGCCGCAAAGATGGCCAGCAGGCCGCGATCCACAAGCCGAGACTCACTCACCTGGGCCGACCCAGTCCACCGGAAAGTCCGGCGGGAGACGCAGGTTCTCGAAAACGGCTGCCACCAGATTGGGCTTGTCTTCGGGGCGCTCGGGATTGCGGAACTCCCAGACGATCTCGCCGGTGGTATCGAGCTCGAACGCCCGGCCGTTGTCCGACTCGGTCACCAGGGTGTTGCCGTTGGGCAGTCGTTGGGCGGTTCCACAGCTTCCCGACCAGAACGTCTCGGCGCCCGCGTCCTCGTACGTCCAGAGAGGCTCGAGCCCCGTGGGTCCAGGCGTGAATTCGAGGATGCGCGACCGCTTCGCCTCGCCCCCGTTGTCGAAGAGCAGCAGCGTTCCGCCTGAGAGCAGGTGGGGGTCGTGTTGCTTTCGCCAATCCCCTTGCTGCGACCAGACGATCTCGCCCGCCTGCGGATCGACCACGGCGATGGTGTCGTTGTTTCGCATGGAGATGAGCAGATTTCCCTTCGCGAACGCCGGATTCAGGTCCTGGTGGCTGCCGTCGAGGAGCTCGAGGCTGTTGGTATGCATCACGTCGCCGCCGTGGGCCGCCCGCTCCTCCCAGTGCTCGCTGAACTCGGACTTTCGGTAGGCGTCGAGAATCGAGACCTTCATCTTCTGCTCGCCCGTGGCATCGAGGAGGGTGGCGAAGTCCTCGAGGATCTGGCGTTCCGAACCCACGATCTTGCCGCCGCGGACCCGCCGCGTCAAAACCCAGATGTCGCCGTTTTCGAGTACCTGCAGGTCGTGGTGAGCGCGGTTGGGCTGCTTCCAGATCAGCTTCGAGTCGCGGTCGACCTTGATCATGCCCGCGCCCTCGAAGATGGCCAGCAGGTCGCCGTTGTCGAACAGGTGTGCGCGCCTCCAGAACCTGGTGGTCGGCGCGCGTGCGGCCTCCCACTTTGGCCAGGCATCGGTCGCTGCGAGGTGCCACCGGTGGAGCTCCTGGCCGTCCATGTCCATGAGCACGGCCTCGGGACCGTGGCCGGAGGTGTAGAAGTTCAATCCCTTCCAGGCCTTTGCGGGATCGTGCTTCGTGACGGATGCACCCTCTGTGGCTTCGCGGGTCGCCGACAGGTAGCCGAGAGCGAGCAACGCCTCGCGCTCCTCCTCCAACTCTGACTTCGAAGTCTCGCCTTTTTCGGTGGCAGCCGCCGGAGCGGGATCGGTTCGCGCCGTACCCATACCGGCGCCGGACCACGACCCGAGGGCCACAACCAACGTCATCGCGACGACGGCGAGTATCCAGGTCCGACGCTCCGGTTCGCGATGGTCCGGCTCGATTTTGGCCACGGAAATCACGGCGCAGTATAAGGGGCCGCCCCGTGACGAGCCATGTAGGGTGTGCCATACTGAACATATGTTCAGGGAATGGAATCCACCCAACCGTTTCAATCCGCGCGAGATCGACTGGGAGGTGCCGCCTCCAAAGGCGCGTCTCGAGATCACCGAGGACGACACGCGCTCGATCGTGGTTCACAACGCGTCGCGAGCCTACGGATTCGCCTGGAGTGTGAATCCATACCGCGGGTGTACGCATGCCTGTGCCTACTGCTACGCCCGGGAGCACCACGAGTTCCTCGATCTCGGTGGAGGCACGGACTTCGAGCGGCGCATTGCGGTCAAGCACAGGGCCCCGGCGCTGCTTCGCAAGACGTTGATGCGCAAATCGTGGAAGGGCGAACTGATCTTCTTTTCTGGGGTCACCGATTGCTACCAACCCCTGGAGCGCAGATTTGGCCTTACGCGGGCCTGTCTGGAGGTCTGCGCGGAGTTCCGGAATCCCGTCGGAATCCTCACTCGCTCGCCCCTGATCCTGCGGGATCTGGACGTTTTGCGCCGCCTGAATGCCCACGGTGCGGTGTCCGTCAGCGTGTCGATTCCCATCGTCGACGGTCGCTTCTGCCGGGCCATCGAACCGGGCGCACCGTCTCCCGCGGCCAGACTTCGCGCGGTAGAGGCCCTCGCAGAGGCCGGGATCCCCGTGGGCATCTCGCTGATGCCGATGATCCCCGGGATCAACGACGCGACGATTCCCCACACATTGAAGGCCGGTCGAGAGGTCGGTGCGCGTTGGGCGTGGACGGGCCTTCTCAAACTCCCAGGACCCGTCGAGGCGGTGTTCACCAACCGGATTCGAGAGGCGCTGCCCGACCGTGCCGAAATGGTATTGAAACGCTACCGCCGCGCGCTGCGGGGCGACGCCTCGTGGAAAGCCACCCTCCAGATGTTCCGGATCTGGCACGCCAAGCTAGGCTATGGGGAGATGCCGAAACCGCCGGAGCCCACGCCTTTTCAGCGGGCGGGGGAGACCGAGCAGCTCCGCCTGTGGTGACAGATCGAGCTGGCCCTCGTCAGGGGCCGCAACGCATGGCGAAGTTGTCGACGAAGTAGTCGTCGAAGCCCAATCCCGTTCCGTCTGAGTAGAACCGCACCTGGAACGTCGCCGAGAGGGCCAGCGGGTCGGCGATGTTGCCGGACCGAAGGCTGAATACGGGGTCTAAAAGGCCCTCGCCCAGCCACTCGTCGCCCACAATCCAGGCGAATCCGTTCCAGTACTCCATTCGCAAGAAGTCGCCGGCGTCTGGTATCTCCGGTCCGCGCTTGCCCTGGTATTCCCAGTCAATCGAGCCGCAGCCACGGGTGTCGTGCACGATCGATGTCGCGGTGGCGATGCCGCCGCCCAGCCGTAGCGAGTACACGCCGGCGTAGACGTAGGTCGCGTCGAAGCTGAAGTCGCCGGTAATGGACGCCCACACAGATGGGTTGGCAATGCCGAGCTCGAAGTCATCGGAGATCTGAAAATTCTCGCTGATGATGACCTGGCCGTTCCCGGCTCCAACGCCACCCGTCATGTTGTAGCTGCTCAGCAACCCGACATAGCTGGACCCACCGCCACCGGCGCCACCACCGCAATTGCCCGCCGAAGCGCCGCCTCCGCCGTAGTAGCCTCCGCCTCCGCCGCCGGCGCCACCATAACTGTCGTCGCATTGCGGATCGCCGCCCACGGCGTCGCCGCCACCCCCTTGGCCCAGCGTGCCGGCGATGCCACAAGTCGTCGGCACCCTGATGGTCTGGCAACCGCCGGATCCGCCCGTCAGCAGACCTCCGCCTCCGCCCCCACCGCCGTGGGATGCTGTGAATCCTGTACCGCCAAAGATCCCGCCCGCACCGCCGTTACCGTTGGCCCAGCCGCCGCCGCCTCCACCGCCGCAGTAGGTGCCGCTGCAGGCTCCAGATCCGCCGCCCCCACCGTTGCTGGGTGCCTGCCCGCCACCCGCTCCGCCACCGGCGGCGGTGATGACGCGTTGGTTGATGCCGGTGCCGCCTTGTCTGACGTCCGATGCGCCACCACCAGAGGCCGCCGGGATCACCCAGGATGCGCCGCCGCCGTTGTACCCACTCTGACCGCCGACGTAGACGTACAGCGTCTCGCCTGGAGTCACATTCAGGTCACCAGCGGCATATCCACCGAATCCGCCGATTCCGCCATTGGAGCTGCCTCCCTGGGCGCCGAAGGCCTCTAGCCGGACCGAGTAGACGCCAGCTGGAACGATGTATTGCTGCTGACTGCCCGTGTAGTTGAACACGATCGTGGTCGGTGGGTCGACCGCGTCGCAGAGCCCGTCGCTATCGAAGTCGGGGCCGTCGTTTGCGGGATCGTACATGCCGCTGAGGCAGTCTTCGCAGGTGTCGGAATCGGTGTCCGAGCACAGGAAGACGTTGTTGTCGTCCGTGTCATTGCCGTCGAGCGCCCCGTCGTTGTCGTCGTCGCTGTCTCCGGCGTCGCAGAACCCGTCGTTGTCGTAGTCGAAGCCGTCGTTTGCGGGGTCGTAGGAGCCGTTGGTGCAGTCATCGCAGGTGTCGGAGTCGACGTCGACACAGACGAAGATGTTGTTGTCGTCGGTGTCCGTGACGTCGCCGACGCCGTCGTTGTCGTCGTCGTTGTCTCCGGCGTCGCAGAATCCGTCGCCGTCGTAGTCGAAGCCGTCGTTCGCTTGATCGTAGGTTCCGCTGGTGCAGTCGTCGCAGGTGTCGAAGTCGAAGTCCACGCAGACAAATGGATTGTTGTCGTCGGTGTCCGGTCCGTCGCCGATGCCGTCGTTGTCGTCGTCGTTGTCTCCGGCGTCGCAGAATCCGTCGCCGTCGTAGTCGAAGCCGTCGTTTGCGGGGTCGTAAGAGCCGTTGCTGCAGTCTTCGCAGGTATCGAAATCGAAGTCGCCGCAGACGAATGCGTTGTTGTCGTCGGTGTCGGGCCCATCTCCTACGCCGTCGTTGTCGTCGTCGTTGTCTCCGGCGTCGCAGAATCCGTCGCCGTCGTAGTCGAAGCCATCGTTAGCGGGGTCATAGCCACCGTTGGTGCAGTCATCGCAGGTGTCGAAGTCGCTGTCGACACAGACGAAGATGTTGAAGTCGTCGGCGTCGGCTCCGTCGTTGACGCCGTCGTTGTCGTCGTCGGTGTCGCCGAAGTCGCACAGGCCATCGCTGTCGAAGTCGACCCCATCATTGGCCTGGTCGTAGATGCCGCTGTCGCAGTCGTCGCAGAAATCGCCGTCGCCGTCGCCGCAGACCAGCGGATTGAAGTCGGCGGGGTCGTCGTCGTCGTTGACGCCGTCGTTGTCGTCATCGTCGTCGCCAGCGTCGCAGATTCCGTCGGTGTCGAAGTCGGGTCCGTCGTTGGCGATATCCTGGGATCCGCCTGCGCAGTCGTCACAAGTGTCGGCGTCGAGGTCAGAGCACGCGAAGGGGTCGAAGTCGTCGTCGTCGTCCGCGTCGTCCACGCCGTCATTGTCGTCGTCGGCGTCGCCTACGTCACAGGTGCCGTCGGTGTCGTAGTCGGGACCGTCATTGGCGAGATCGTAGGTGCCTCCCGAGCAGTCGTCGCACAGGTCGCCGTCGTCGTCGGAGCACCGCAGCGGATCGAAGTCGGCGCCGTCGTCCACGTCGAGGGACAGGTCGTTGTCGTCGTCGGGATCTCCTACATCACACAGGCCGTCGCCGTCGAAGTCGGCGCCGTCGTTGTCGAGATCGTAGGTGCCCGTGGAGCAGTCCTCGCAGGTGTCCAGGTCGTCGTCGGAGCAGACCAGGGGGTCGGTGTCGTCGCTGTCGGTACCGGCGGGAGAGCCGTCTCCATCGACGTCATTGTCGCCGGAGTCGCAGATCCCATCGCCATCCAGGTCGGGTCCGTCGTCGTCGAGGTCCGCAAACCCGTTCAGGCAGTCCTCGCAGCCGTCGCCGTCGAAGTCACCGCAAACGAAATTGTCAGTGTCGTCGCTGTCGAATCCGGCGGGGACGCCATCGTTGTCGGCGTCGTTGTCTCCCACGTCGCAGGAGCCGTCGCCGTCGGTGTCGAGCCCGTCATTGGCCGGATCGTAGAAGCCGTTGGTGCAGTCGTCGCAGGTGTCGTTGTCGGTGTCGACGCAGACGTTGGGGTTGAAGGGCGCGTTGTCGTTTCCGTCGTCGACGCCGTCATTGTCGTCGTCGTCGTCGCCGGTGTTGCACAGCCCGTCTCCGTCGAAGTCGTTGCCGTCGTCGGCGGGGTCGTAGAACCCGCTGATGCAGTCCTCGCAGCCGTCTCCGTCGGTGTCCGCGCAGACGAAGGGATCGTTGTCGTCGGTGTCGTCCTGCGCCTGGCGCCCGTCGTTGTCGGCGTCGTTGTCGCCCACGTCGCAGAAGCCGTCGCCGTCGGTGTCGAGCCCGTCGTCAAAGGGGTCATAAGCCCCGTTCAGGCAGTCCTCGCAGGTGTCCGCGTCGGTGTCCCCACACAGGAAGGGATCGAAGTCGTCGGTGTCGTCCACGTCGTCGGAGCCGTCGTTGTCGTCGTCGGGATCGCCGAAATCGCACAGTCCATCGCCATCGAAATCTACGCCATCGTTGGCGGGATCGAAGCTTCCCGACGAGCAATCGTCACACAGGTCGCCGTCGGTGTCGGCGCACACGAAGGGGTCGGTGTCGTCGCTGTCTTCGTTGGCGTCGCGACCGTCGCTGTCCCCGTCGGGATCTCCGGCGTCGCAGAGCCCATCCGCATCGACGTCCGGGCCGTCGTTGGCGGGATCGAAGAGGCCGTTGCTGCAGTCATCGCAGGAGTCGTTGTCGGTGTCGGCACAGACATTCGGGTCGTTGTCGTCGCTGTCGTCGTCGTCGAGCGCGCCGTCGTTGTCGTCGTCGGTATCGACGTCGTCGCACTCGCCGTCGCCGTCGAAGTCACCGGTCGTGTCGTCGCCCACACAATCGTCGCAGAAGTCCGGCACAGAATCCTGGTCGGCATCTTCGAGGTCGTCTCCGCCCGCACAGATGTCGATGTCATTGCAAATTCCGTCCAGATCGCGGTCACCGAAACTGTCGTCGCCGGTGCAAACGTCGCTGTCGTTGCAGACGCCGTCACCATCGCCGTCTCCCGTGGCGTCGTCTCCCTCGCAGATATCGTCGCTGTCACAGGAGCCATCGCCGTCGCTGTCATCGTCGATATCTTCCGGACAATCGTCACAGCCATCTGGCGTACCGTCGCCGTCCGCGTCGACCTCGTCATCCGCGCCCGGGCAGATGTCGACGCTATCGCAGACGCCGTCGTCGTCGGTGTCGTTGGCGGGATCTTCGGGACAGACGTCGCAGAGATCGGGGATCCCGTCGGCGTCGGTGTCGACGTTGTCGTTGCCGTCTGGACAGATGTCGTCGTCGTCGCAAACGCCGTCCTGGTCGACATCCACACATCCACTGGTGGAGTCCGAGTCCTTTCCACCACCCTGTTTGTCGTCCGTTGCCGGACAGCCCATCAGGATCGCGGAGAACACCACCAACCGAAGAACCTGCATACTTGTACCCCTACCACCAAGCCCAAGGATAACAGGGGAGGGTAGGCTGTCGCCGGAGGAACCTTGCGCGCCTTGATTTTGGTCGCTCTCGTGGGCTGCACCAGTGGAAACGGCAATGGAAACAACGGTAATCGGCCAGTGGACTCGGGCCGTACCGATGTCGATACCGAGGTCCCTGACGTCGAGGTGACGCTTGCGGCCGAGTGCCTGCCTACTCTCAATCCGCTGCGAATGGCCTGTGAGGCCGTCGTATCCGACAGCCGGGCCCTGGCCTTTCGTTTTGGATCCGACGCCGAAGACCGAATCATCGAGCTCCCGGCGAACACCGTGCACGCGTTCGTCCTCTCGGGCATGACCGCCGACACGGCATTCACCTGGACCGCAGAGGCTGGCGGGGCATCGGCGGTCGGCGACTTCCGAACCGGAATCCCCAACGGCGTCCCCGACATCGTCGTCACCGGAGAGGCGACGTTCGACTTCGTGCTCTTCGCCCACAAGGAAACCCTGCACATTGCGAACACCCAGGGTGAGCTGGTCTGGTACAAGCCGCTTCCCGACGAGGGCGACGGTCCCCAGGGCGGGCGGATGACCGGCACCTCCTGGCTCGGAGACGGCATCGCCTTCAGCATCTCCTCCACTTTGTATGAGATCGGCCTCGACGGCGAGTTCCGATTTGAGTCGCGCCGCGGCGTAGGCCACGATCTGCCGCTTCATCACGACGTTTTTGTGAGGGACGGGCTGCGCTATTCGGTCAACGCCCAGATGTACACCTTCGACGGCCACGACTTCGTCATCGACGGGTTCTACGTCTTCGATGACGACGGCCTGTACAAGGAATGGTCGCTCGGCGATCACCTGGACTCCGACCCGGTGTGGACCAACAACCACCTCGGTTTCTGGAGCGACGAGTGGCCCGGGGCCGAGGACTTTGCCCACGCGAACTCCGTCTCCGCGGCCGAGGACGGCACGATCCTCTTCTCGACGCGCTACCTCGATCGGGTTTACGGCATCGCTGGCGTCGACAGCCCGAACTTCGGCGACGTCCTGTGGACGCTGGACGGGCAGGGCGGCGGCGACTTCGTCATCGGCGGCTCGCCTGACGGCCTCGACAATTTCGACGGCCAGCACCACGCCGAGCTTCACGGCGACACCCTGACCCTGTTCGACAACCGGACGGGTAACAACGCGCGAACGATGAGCATGCAGCTCGACCACGTCGCCGGAACCGCCACCGTCGACGAGGTCCACAGCCTCAACCAGAGCTGCAACATCCAAGGGGCGAACTACATCTTGGGCAACGGCAACGTGCTCGCCACCTGTGGGAGCGACCGCGACATCTACGAGTTCGTTGGGGGCGTCGACGAGGCGGCGATCTGGTCGCTGTCCCTCGAGGCAAACGACCAGCCCATTCCGCGCGGGATCCCCATCGAGGTGCGCCCCGTCGGTTGGTGACAGAGCGTGACCGGAGCAGACCCGAAATGCGCTCTATCTGAGGCATCTTGCACCTCCTTCAGGAGGTGTTCGTGCGCAAGCCATCGGCCAAGGTCGTCTCTTTCCTCGCGGTCACGCCGTTTCTCCTCGGTTTCGACGTCTGGACCAAGGACCGCGCTCGCGAGCTCCAGGCCGGTGAGCAGGTCGAGGTCATCCACGGTTGGGTCTCGCTGATCCACGCCGAGAATCCCGACATCGCGTTCTCGATGCAGGTGCCCCACGCGCTCATCTACGCCTGCGCTGCCATCATGCTGGTGGCGATGGCGCACATGCTCTGGAACCTCAAGGCCGACGCCGTCCTGCCCGCTGCGGCGATCGGCGCCATCACAGCGGGCGCCGTCGGCAACCTCGTCGATCGACTTGCCGACGGGTCCGTCACCGACTTCATGCGCTTAGACGCCGGGAATGCTGGCCTGAGAACCTGGGCCATCGAGACATTCGGCACCGCGACCTGGCCGATCTTCAACGTCGCCGACGTCGCCTTGGTCGGGGGCATGGGCCTGTTCGTGATCGGTCAGATGTTCGAGGAGGAGCCTCAGGATCCAAACGGATCGTAGAGGTCGGGCACGTAGCTCACCCGCCATGGCGTCTGATTCGTGGACGCCTCCCAGACAATGTCGCCGGCTGGGGTGACCTCGTGGATGTCTCCATGGGGGGAGAAGGTGATCAGGGTGTTGCCGTTCGGCAGGCGTCGAGCATCGCCGAGGAACGACGTGAATCGGCCGCTGGGCTCTGCGTATTCCCAGACCTTCTCCACCGTCATCGTCGCTTCATCCCACTCGTACTCGATGACGCTCGTGTTCTGTCCAGCATGATTGTTGTTGTCGAAGATCAGGGCGCCGCCTGGCCAGACGTGGGACATGTGGGAGTGGTTGATCAGGCCGTCACCTTCGGGGGAGGTGAAGTCGTTGTTGTCGCCGCCCATCTGCCAGATGTAGGAGCCGGTTGAGGCATCGATCTTGACCAGGGTGTCGATGTACCGGGCCAGCACGTAGAAGGCGTCCTCGACGGGCTCGTAGTTGACGGAGTTGCTGTGGGTCCACTCGTAGTGGTCGTTGACGTACTGGTCGTAGCCCATGTGGCTGCAGGACCAGAACGGGGCGATGGGGAAGTCGGAGAAGAAGGAGAATAGCCGGCTGTGTTCCTCTTCTTCCATGTAGCCTTCGGGCGCCATCCTCACGACGTCGGCGGCGACATCCATGGGCAGGTTGTCGATCACATGGGGCTCGTAATCCCAGGACAGCCACGCGAAGGTGTTGGCATCGCGCTGCACGAAGTCGTGGTGGTGGGACAGGGCTCGCGTCTCGGTGGAGGTGCGGCCGTCCAGGCTCATCCGGTAGATCCGTCCCAGGTCGCTGCTGCGGTCGCCGTCATAGGCCGAGTAGACGATGCTCTTGCCATCCAGGGCCATCCGCGCCCGCATGATCTGCTCCTCTCCTCCGGTGTCGGTCGCCCACCAGACGAGGTCGCCGTCGGAGTCGATGATCGACGCGAAGCTGTTTCCGGCGCCGGCCTGGGAGATGAGCAGAAAACCGCCGTGGACCTCGGATTGCGCGGGATCGACGGTGTGCAGTGTGTACTTCTTGTAGCCGTCGGGCGGCTCTCCGGTCTGAAAGGTCAGCGTCGGGCTGGCTAGGCGTGTTCCATCGGGGAGCTCGTGCACGACCCGCCAATAGTAGAGGGATGCCGCCTTGAGTCCGAGAACGACCCGTTCGTGGGATTCTCCCTCTGCCGTCAGCGGAGTGGTCTCGCCCAGGTTGGCGGTCAGGCCGTACTCGATCTGGCCTCTGCCCGGATCGGCTGTCCAGGAGACGATCAGCACCGTCGGGATGACCTCGCTCTCCTCGTAGGTGACGGCGAGTTCTTTGGGCGTGGCGATGACCACGTCGGTAGTCGTCGACGCGGTGTCGTTGAGTTTGTCCTTCCCCGGCCGTTTATCGGGATCTTTGGTGCAGCTGACGGTCAATGCCAGTGCGGCGATGAGAGGGAACGCTGCGCGTCTCATGGATCGAGCTCCTGTCCATCTATACATGCCGTTCAGGACCCCTGGTCCTTCTTTTTCTTCTTCACACCGCCCTCTCCCGCCAGGCGGTGGGCGCGCGCCTCCTCGGCGTACTTCCTCGCCCAGGAGCGGTGTGGCTCCAGGCGAACGGCATCGCTAAACGAGCGGAACGAGCGTCCCCAGTTCTTGTTGCTGTGCGCTGTTCGACCCTTCTTGTAGAGTTCGCTGGCGAGCTTGTTTGCCGCCGCCAGGACCACCGGGTTGTCGGGCGCCAGGCGGCGAGCTCGCTCCAGATACTCCACCTGTCGCTCGTCGTCTCCGGCCGCCGCTGCGACCCAGCACTCGGCCAACACCCGATCGAGTTCGGCGCCTCGCACCTCGGCAATTTCTGAGTTTCGCCGGTATTGTCGGGCGACGAACCAGCTGCGCTTGGCGTCGGCGCATTGGGTCTCCGTGGCCAGCGCGACGGCCTCGTCCGCCCGCTCGGACGCCCGTCGATCGACGTCTTCGGCGGCGGCCACCTCGATGGCATCGGCGAAGATCAAGACGCCGTCGTCGTTGAGTTCGACCCCTTCGGGCAGGGACTCGGGGTCTACCGGGGCAAGGGCGCCCTCTACGGAAACCAGCGCCAGTCCCAGCCGATAGGTTCCGACGGAGAGATCGTCGGGAAGGGTGAGGGGATAGCGGCCGTGGTAGACGCTGTCGTCGTACCAGTCCTTGGGCAGGTGGAAGCCATAGCCCAGCTCGAGGGGCCATCGTGCGACGGCTTCGCCCGCCTTGTCGAAGAGCATCACCTTCGCCTTGAAGCTCGGCCCGCGCTTGCGCAGTCCGATCTCCAGGTACAGCGCGTCGCCGGTGGCGGCCGGCAGCGAGGGCGTCGCCCAACCGGAGATCTCCACACCGCCGAGAAGGGAGATGCGTCGATCATTACCGTAGGGCCATTCCTCGTCGAACATCAGGTCGCGGCGCACATAGGTCATCGGATTGACGGTGACGTATTCGGCGTCGAAGTCCGAGTTCTTCCTGAGGACCGCGATGTGGTCGCCGACCTGAATGAAGTGGGGTCGGCGCTCGGTATAGAGGTAGTCGATGATAAAGCGGCCATAGTTGGTGCGGCGATTCATGGCGACCGACACATCGGTGAGCCCGACGCGGTCGGCGAGCTCCATCTCGGACCACCACATGAACCCGCCCATGTCGACGGTGAAGACCCCCGCTCGCTCGTCGATGAACAGGGTCTTGTAGAGGCTGTTGGCGTGCACGACCCGCTTGCGGACCATGTAGGGGCTGATCTCGAGCTTCTCGCTGAAGGTCTGGCTGTGGCGGATCTGCCCGGCGGAAAAAACGGCGAGGCCGGCGACCATCACGCACCAGTAGAGAGCCGGGCCGCGCTTGCCGACCCAGCGGCCGATCTCGTCCAGTCCGAGGGCAAACAGGAGTGCCCCAGGGACGGCGGCCATCGCCAGCCACCGGTATCCATCCATCCAGTCGCCCATCGAGAAGACTGCGAAGAAACAGGAGAACAGGCCGAGAGCAGCCGCCAGTGAGCGCAGATATCCGGTGGCTGTGTCGGTCTGGGGCAGCGCGGCGACGGTGGCGAGAGCGAAGAGGAGCACTCCGCGAACATTCCCCCAGCTGGCGAACGATTCGTAGCCCTCTGGGGGGAGAAGCGCGCACGCCAGACCCCCGGCGAAGACGGCCCCGGCCGCTCGGAGGCGCCATCCGGTCACGCCCATGGCGCCGATCAGGTAGATCGGGACCAGCCAGCCCTGCCAGGTGTGGTAGCCAAACAACCGCAAATAGCGGAAACCCTTGCCGGTCCAGCGGACGATACTCATCGGGGACCGGTTGACCTTTGCATAGGCCGTCATCGGGAAGGGATAGGCGAAGTAGGCGTATCGGATCGCGTGATAGATGAAGAACGGCGCGAAGAATGCGATGAGCCACTTCACCGTCGGTTGAGTGCCTCGGCCGCGCTTCATTGACGCCAGCATGGCCCACAGGCCGCCGAAGGCTGCGTAGGCAATGCCCTCGGGACGTGTCAGGGCGATCAGGAGCCAGACCCACGCGGAGTGGGGGAACCCCTCCTCTTCGACTTCTTGTACGGAGAGGAGGAGGGCCAGGGCCAACAGGCAGGTGAACAGCGAGTTTTCGAGGCCGGCGGCGCCAAAGATGGCGAACTGGGTGTTGACGGCCAGCGCTCCAGCGGCTGCGAGGGGGGCGACGACCGGAGAATCGGGAGAGACATGCCGTGCGAGGCGGTGAACCATCAGCACGGACAAGCCGCAGAGCAGAAAGGACACGCCTTTGGACGTCCAGAAAGAGCCGATGCCGATCAGCTCGCCGAGCACGAGGACGGCCACCCAGGTCGGGTTGGAGTAACCCTCGACCCGCTCGCCACCGACCCAGGGCACGAGGCCGTGGCCGTCTGCGAAGTTCCTCGCATAGGAGAAGCTGATAGCGGCGTCCTCGACGACCCAGGTGCCAAAGAAACCGACGTGTGCGATTGCGGCCACGACCAACCCGACCAGCAGGATGCGTTGAATCCAGGGATTCACTCTGTCGCCTCCGGGGCCTGGGCCCAGCCCACCGGAAAGTCAGGGGCAAGGCGAAGGTTTTCAAAGAGCGTCGCCACCAGGTTCGGGCGATCTTCGGGCCGGTTGGGGTTGTGGAACTCCCAGACGATCTCTCCGTCGGTGGTGATCTCGAAGGCGCGGCCATTGTCGGACTCGGTGACGAGCGTGTTGCCGTTGTCGAGGCGCTGCGCGGTCCCACATGTGCCCGAGAAGAACGGCTTGTCGGGACTCTCGACGTAACGCCAGACCACTTTGTCGCTGCGCGGCTCGAGCTCGAGGATCTGCGAGCTCTTGCGGTTGTTGTCGAACAACAGGACGTGGCCGTTGTCCAGCAGGCTCGGGTCGTGCTGGAGGACCCACTCGCCCTTCTTGGACCAGACGATCTTCTCCGCGTCGGGATCGAGGATCGCGAGGGTGTTCAAGTGGCGCATGGACACCAGCACATTGCCCGCCTTGAACGCGGGGTCCATGTGCACCTGGGAGCCGTCGAGGATGGCCAGGCTGTTGGTGTGGAAGACGTCTCCACCCCGCCGCGAGCGCTTTGCCCAGTGGTCCTTGAACTCGGAGTCCCGATACGCCTTGAGCAGGGAGATCTTGTGTTTCTCCTCTCCGTCTGGACCGAGGACGGTGACCATGTCGTTGAGGGTGGGCACGTCGTTGTTGAGCTGGGCGATCGCCATGCCCTTGCGGGTGAGCACCCAGATGTCGCCGTTTTCGGCGATTTCCAAGTCGTGGTGTGCCTTGTTGGCGTTGGCCCACAACACGTTGGAGTCCCTGTCCAACTTGACGATGGCCTCCCCCTCGAAGATGGCCAGCAGCTCGCCATCGGGCAGCAGGTGCACGCGTCGCCAGAACAACATGTTCTGGTTTTCGCGGCGGGTGAACTCGGGAAAGGCGTCTTTGAACGATGCGTTCCAGACGTGCAGGACTTCGCCTTCCATGTCCATCAACACGGCCTCGGGCGCGTGCCCGGAGGTGTACAGATTCAGCCCCTGCCAGGCGCGATCGGTGTCGTGCACGGTGACCGATGATTGTTCGCCGGCTTCGCGAGTTCCCGACAAGTAGCCAATGGACTCGAGGGCCGCGATCTGATCTTCCTCGCTGAGTCCCTCCATAGACGGGCGGAAGCGTCCTCGCGCGCGGGTCGGGTCCTCGGCATTCGGATCGACGGGTGCCACGGTTGGCTCGGGCAGTTCCTTGAGACCGGCGCCCTTGGTGCCCGACCACAAGACGCCGGTAGCACAGAACGCCAGAATCACCGTGCAAGCTACGACAATCGGGTGTCTCTCTGGGCTTCGACTGTCCAACGTCGCTCCTGCAGCCGCGGCATATCCGGAAAGGGGATAGACCGCCCGCGATGTCCACCTCCGTCGATCCCCAGCGCGCCTCGCGGGCGATACGCGTCGCCTTTGCGGCGGCCTTCACTGTCCTCGGGTTCGAGGTGCTGGCTCACCGGCAGCTGCTCTACGTGAGTCAGACGCTCGAGGCGACGACCATCCTCTCCATCGCCATCATGGGGATCGCTGCCGGCGGGATTGCGGCCTTCTATACTCGGAATCTCGACGGTGAGAAGGTGAACAGTGCCGCGGCTCTGGGTTTGGCCGCCGGCGTTCTGCTGAACTTCTTGAGCTTTCCGTTCCTGGGCGAGTACCTGGTGTATGCGATCCCGCTGCTCATCGTGCCGTTCGCCGCTGGGGGCCTCTTGATCGCCCAGTCCTTCATCGTCGGGGACACGTCGAAGGTCTACATGTTCGACCTGATCGGTGCGTCGCTAGGGGCGGTCGGGACGGCTTCGCTGCTGCCCTGGATCGGCGAGGAGGGGGCGCAGGCGGTGCTGGCGGCATTCGCTCTCTGTGTGCCCTTCATCGCGGGGTCGTCGCTATGGCGGGTGAGCGCGGGGCTCGCTTTTGCGTGTTTGGCCTTCGCCTTTGCCAATCTGGATTTGAGTCTGTACAACATCGCCACGGATACGGCGGCGCACCAGCGGACCAAGCGCAAGTTGTTCAACAAGCTGGCTAAATATCGCGACGTGACGCTGCTGCACTCGGCCTCGTCCATCGCGGGTCGCAGCGATATCGTCACCTACCACAAGCGGAAAGACAGCCCCCGCTTCAGCTTCACGGTCTGGGAGAACGGCAACACCACCGACACGCTGCGCCCCTGGGGGCTCGAGGCCTATCGATGGGACCCGCGCATCCCGCCGAACACCGTCATGGGTCCCGATGTCGACACCTTCATCATCGGGACGTCGGGCGAAGGGGTGCTCAAGTCGGCGCGGCTGACCGGCGGCGTCGTGCACGGCGTGGAGATCAACCCGGCGGTGCACCGACTGGTGAGCGGACCCGCGTCCGAGTACTGCCTCGGTTGCTACGACGATGTCGAGGTCACCATCGGCGACGGCCGCACCTTCCTCGAGCGGACCGACCACGTCTACGACCAGATCACGATGATGAACTCCCACATCGGTCGCGGTACCAGTGGCGGGCGCGAGGCCGATCCGGAGTTCATCCACACCAAAGAGGCGGTTTCTCTCTACCTGGATCGGCTGAGCGACCGGGGAATCATCAACTGGGAGGAGCCGGCTCGCTCGAATTCGTCTCACCGGGTGACGGCGCGGTTGATCAGCACCGCCATGGCGGCGCTCCAGGAGCGCGGTGCGACCGATCCCGCGGCTCATATCCTGGTCTTCGAGTGGTCCGGCAGCAGCTCCTACGATCAGCTCCTGGTGCGCAAGACCCCGTGGCCAGACGATGCGTTGGAGGCGGCGCGGGACTGGTTCGAGCGCCTGCCCAAGGTCCAACCCGGAGTGAACGGGCCGATCCGCTGCGACATCCAGGTGCTCTGGTCACCCGATGAGCGGGATCTGGACACGAGAATCGCCAAGCACGTGCGCGGGGAAAAGTCGGGTTGGCCCGATATCGTTCGGCAGCCGGTCACAGATGACAAGCCGTTTCCCTTCGACGTCACGACGTACCACGACGACCTGAACACGGCGCTCGCCCTGGTCCTGGGCTTGTCGACGGTGCTGGTGCTCATCCCCTTGGGCCTGATCCTGTGGCGAAGCAAGGTTCAACGGGTCCAGCTCGTGGCACCGATCGTCGTCTCGGGCCTGCTCGGCCTGGGCTACCTGCTGATCGAAGTCGTGTTCATGCAGCAGCTGCAGATCCTCCTTGGATCGCCGGTCTTCTCCTTCGTGCTGGTGCTCGGGGGCATGCTGGCTTTCTCCGGGATCGGTGGGCTCCTAGCGCGTCCCGGGCGAGGTTTCTGGACGGCAGGCCTCGTCGCGCTGCCGATTCTCTTGGCCGTTCAGGTCGTGGCCATTCCGGTTGTGAGCGCGATGGCACTGCAGGCGCCCCTGGCGGCGAGAGTGGCGGTTGCGCTGGCGATCGTGGCCCCGTGTTCGCTGTTGATGGGCATTCCACTGCCGTCGGTCATGGCCCTGGCCAAGGACCGCTTCGGAGATGAGTTCGCGGCGTTGTTGTACGGGATCAACGGGGGGCTTGCCGCATTCGGGCTGCTGCTGACCTACCACATCAGCATCCGTTTCGGGTTCTCGGCGGCCTACCTGTTCGGGTGTTTCCTCTACCTCGGCGCGACGGGGATCTTGCTGGTCTTCTACCGGCGTGGAAACTCGTGATCCCACTGCTGTTGGCGGCGCTCGTCGGCTGTGGCCCAACCCGTACGACCCCAGATGTCTGGGAGGTGTACGCGCTGGATTATGGGCGATCGACCTTCAAGCGTTCCAAGCTCGTGCAGGGCGCGAAAGAGGGACCCCGGGAGCCGTTCGCGTGGATGGCTTGGCTCATCGTCGGTCCAGAGCACAAGATCCTGGTGGACACCGGTTTCTCGGATACCGCGCTAGCCGAAGAGTGGAAGATCCAGGGGCACCGGCTGATACCAGATCTCCTGGCCGACCTCGAGCAGGGGCCCGAAACGATCACCGATGTCGTCATCACCCACGCCCACTGGGACCACATGGGAAACGTGGGGGCGTTCCCGCAATCCAGGGTGTGGATCCAGGAGGTCGAGCACACATGGGCGACTGGTCGAGTCTCCGACGCTGTGCCCGAAAAGAACGGCGTTCGGCTCGCTGATCTGAAGGCCGTGGACGGTGGTTCCCGACTGCAGAAAGTGAAAGGAGACGGCGAGGTCGCGCCGGGAATTCGCCTGCACGCCGGAGGCGGCCACACGCCCGGTGTGCAGTGGGTTGAGATCGATGACGGGCCGCGAACGCTGGTTCTCGCCTCCGACATCGCCTACCTCTACGAGAACATCGAGCGGTCCATTCCTCCGGGAGGCTCGCGCGATCCGGCTGCGGATGCGACCCAGATCGACGCGATGAAGGCCGTCGCCAGCGAGGTTCGGCTCGTGATTCCGGGGCACGATCCCGCCGTCTTCACGCGTTTCGTGGCCGTGAAGCCCGGAGTGGTCAGACTCCGCTAGTAGTCGTCGACCCCCGGGCAGGCCGTGGCGGACAACACCAGAGATTGCGCTGCCGCAGGGTCGATCACTTCCGGCGCCTCCTCGAGGCCCACCGCGGCGACTGGGTTCCAACCGGGTTGGTATCCCACTGCGTAGCCGACCAAAGCCGCCTGCAGGGTGACCGGTTGCGGGAAGTAGATCAGCCCGAAGGGCCTGTCGTCGGTGCAGCCCCAGCCGACCACTTCGTCGTCTACGTCGTAGGCGCCGCTGCCGTCGGTGTCGATGTAGGCGATGGGCACCTCGTAGGCGACTTCGGTGGTCAGTTCGCTCTCGGTGATCCGACTCGGGTCGGGCGGGGCGTCGAGATTGAACGCAAACGGGCCTCCCGTGTAGACGTCGTCGTGCAGTCGACCGGTCATGGGGGTCCCGGCCAGCCCAGCCAGTGACGCGATGGCCAGGCGTTCCGGGGTGTCTGCGCCCACGTCGAGGGTCCCGCCGAAATCGAGGGTGGGCGTCGGCGAGAATGCCGTCAGATCGATGCCTGAGAACAAGAGACCCTGTCCGGGGTCCTCGTCGCCGATCAGATCGAGCTCGAGGAGGACCCACAAGCCGGACACGCCGTCGTCCAGAAACGTCGGCGAACTGGCGGTGGTGGCGACCATCGGTTCTCCGGTTCCGTGGACACCGTCCCCGTCGAGATCCTCGTAGAGGTAGACCAGGAACAACGCCCCGCTGAATTCGTCCAGACTGCTGATGTCATCGTCCTCCGGGGCGGGGATGGCCACGTCGACTGGGAAGCTCGGGGCGGCCGTGGATGTGTACTCGCGGACGTAGACGACATCGTCGGTCTCGGCATCGTATTCGGTGAGCATCAGGCCCACCCGGAGATCGGGACCTCCCGAACAGTCGCAGTTCACCGCGACCGATGCGCCGGCACGTTCCGGAATCGTCGGAACGTCGGTGTCTCCGATATCGGTGTCCTCGGTGTCGGTTGTGCCCGGGTCTTTGGCTGGCTTGTCTTCGGACTTGCCGCATGCGGTGAGGGTGAGTCCGAGGACAGCGAGGACAACAATGGAGCGTGACATGGCCCCAGTCTACAGCCTCTGCGCAAGTAGGGGCACACGCCGACCGTCCGCGCGATGGCCGGCTATCGATTCCGCTAGGATCAGAGCGTGATACGCTCCCGCCGCGGAGGCGGTTTTGGGCGGCCAGTCCCGGTCGTCCGGGTTCCTCATCACATGTACGATCCTCGCGGCGGGGTGCTCCCTGTCGCGGCTCGATCCCACCGGCTGTAAGACCAACAGCGATTGTTGGGATGCATTTGGGCTCGGCTACACGTGCGACGCCGACGCCTTCTGCGCCCAGGCCGACGCCCTCGATCGCTGTGATTTGTTCCCGGCCGACGCTGCCTTTCCCCTCGATCCGGCAGAGAAGGTCCTGTTTGCCTCGATGTTCAACCGAAGCAACGAGACCCATGCCGTACGCATCCGCTCGGCCCGGCTCGCGGTTGCGCAGGCCAACGACAACGGGGGGCTGAACGGCCGCGACTTCGTGCTTCTGGAGTGCACAATCGAGGAGGACCCCAGCTACGACGACCTCGATCAGGAGGGCGCCGTCGAGACGATCGCCCTCGCCCTCGCCGAACAAATAGGAGTCCCCGCCATCGTGGGACCCGCGGCCTCCTCCGATGTCGAGACGGCATTCAACGCCATCGGCACCCTCGGAACGACGATGATCATCTCCCCGTCGGCGACGAGCCCCGCTTTGACCGATATCGACGGCATCAACTCGACCGACGAGGACCCGGGGTTGTTGTGGAGGACCGCCCCGCCTGATGCGCACCAAGGGGAGGTCATCGCCAGCGACATGACGGCCCGTGGCGTGGGCTCTGTATCGGTGGTGTTCCAGTCCGGCGCATACGGAGATGGGCTATCGCAGCTGTTCGCCAACCAGTTCGGGGGCACGGTGACGCTCCTGCCGTTCAACTCCGACTCGGGCAGGGATCAGGCGACGGTGGACGCTGCAGACGGCGTGGACGAGGTCTTGTTCATCTCGTCAGAGGTGACCGATATCGTGGCGTTCTTGAACGGTGCGGCCCTGGTCTCGGGCTACGACGACCTCGGTATCTTCCTGACGGATGCCGCGGCGACCTCCACTGTCTTGACCGACGCCAGCGCGGCGTTTGACCTGTTCGACCAGGTCCGGGGGACCAAACCCTCGATTCCGTCCGGAAACCTCTACGACACATTCGTGGCGAGCTACGGCAGCGCCTACTCCGGAGAGGACGCATCGGCGTTCTCGTTTACCGCCCACACCTACGACGCGTCGTGGCTCGTGATCTACGCCGCCGCCTGGGCCGAGGCCCAGGGCGACCCGAACAGTGGCCTGGAGTTCGCCCGCGGGTTCCGGCAGCTCAGCGACGGTACCGAAGCGGAGATCCGGGCAACCAGCTGGAACAGGGTCAAGGCATCGTTTTCTGAGGGGCTCGGCGTCGACGTGGTCGGGACGTCGGGGCAGCTGGACTTCGATCCGGAAACTGGAGAGACCTCGGCGCCGATCGAGGTCTGGACCATTGATCCGACGGGCTCGGAGATCGTCGTCGAGTACGTCAGCGAGTGACGTGAAGCGCGAAACCAAGTGGGGTTGGCGAGAGTCGGACCGAAGTCCGTTGCGACAAGAACACGCCATTCACAGTCGCAGCGGCACCCGCCACCCCACCGATGACGAAGCCGATATCGGCGGTGATGCTGGAGGCTTTGTCTCTTGACAACGCGTCCGTGGCGGCGCCGTCGCAGACCAGTCCCCTCGGTCCGTCGACGCAGAATGTCATCGCCTCGGTCCGGGCAGCGCGCGCGCGCATGCCGTAGCCGGTTCCGATTCCGAGCCCTCCTGCGGTGATGCCGATCAAGATGCCCTCGACGATGACCGGGGCCTTGGATGGAGTGGGCGCTGGCATGGGGGCCGGCGTGGGCGCGGGCACGGGCTCGGGCTCGGGGTCGGCCGGTTGGGGTTCCGGCGTGTCCACCAGCTGGGCTTCCAGGCTGGAGATTCGCTCGTCCAACGGCTCGATCTCTACTTCCTCAGCCTGCTCTCGATAGGTCTGCAAGAGCTCGATGGCCGCGGCGACTTCGCCCTGGGCCTCTCTGGCATCGGCCATTTTCACCAACAGGATCGGGCGTTGGCTCTGTTCCCAAGCGGCTTGCCAGGCCTCGACGGCGAGCTCGTATTGGCCGCCGTCGAAGTGGAGCTGCCCATTCTCGAACAGTTCTTTCACCGTAGGAGACTGCGCATGGGCCGCGCTGGCAACCAACAGGCTCGTCATTGCGAGTGTGCGCACCCAGCGCCTCATACCAGACCTCCGCCGGGCAGGTTACCGCCGTCTTCTGACGTATGATAGGCCCGCTTTGACCAACGAACGCCGATACGAGGTCCAAGCCGTTCTGGGCACGGGTGGATTCGGCACCGTTTACCTGGCGCGGTTCGTTGGCCAGGGCGGCTTTGCCAAGCAAGTTGCCATCAAGATCCTCCACGACAAACTGGATGACGTCGAGGAGATGGCTCGGCGGCTGCGCGACGAGGCGCGCATGTTGGGACTGCTCGAACACCGAGCCATTGTGCGCGTCGATCGCCTGGTTCAGTTCGGTTCGAAGTGGGCCGTCGTCATGGAGTATGTGAACGGCGTCGACCTCAGCTTGCTCATGGGTCGCGGGGCGGTCCCGGTGCATCACGCGCTCGAGATCATCGCGGAGGTCGCCGGCGCTCTGCACGCTGCGTACGACAGCACCGGCGAGAGAGGCGAGCCACTGCGGTTGGTGCATCGGGACATCAAGCCGGACAATATCTTCCTGACGGCGGGCGGGAGCGTCAAGGTGCTGGACTTCGGTATCGCCTGGGCCGACTTCGAGGAGCGAGAGGCGGATACGCAGGACCATCGTTTTGGTTCGCCTCGCTACATGGCACCGGAGCGCTTCGACCAGACTCGCAGGCGTAGCGATGAGTCGTCGATGGACGTGTACTCACTGGGCGTGGTGCTGTACGAGCTGGTCCTCGGGAACGTCTTCGGTCGCACCTCTCCGATCGAAGAGCGCCACAACGAGTTCCTCGACGAGCGGCTGGACAAGCTCACCGACGCCGACATCCCGGAAGCCGTCATCGAGTTCATCAGCCACATGGTGGCCTACGACCCCAAGGATCGGTTGCGGTCCAGCGAGGTCGAGCGGCGCGCGTTGTTCCTGCGCTCCAAGCTCGAGGGGGGCATGCTTCGTTTCTGGGCCCAGGAGGTCGTTCCGCCGCTCATCCGCTCGGGCGATGTTCTCCCCGATGGCATGGACCGCATTCTCATCGACAGTCGCAGCGTCGACACCATGGCAGTCCGGGACACCAACACGACCACGGCCTTCACCCTCGCCCAGCGCGGGTTGAAGGGAATTGGGTGGGGTGGCATCGCCCTGATGGTAGCTGCAGTGATCGGAGTCGCCGGCGGCTCGATGTTCTTCTATTTGACGGGTTCGCAGCCCGAAGCACCAATGGTGGCGCCGGAGCCGGCAGTCCCGGCGGTGCCTGTGATGGACCCGCTGCCCGACCCCCCTCCTATCGAGGAGCCAGAGGAGTTGGTGCCTGTACCGATTCCGATTCCGACTCCAACCGCACCGGCGCCGTCCGAGACGCCAGAAGTCTCGATCGATGCACCCCACGGAGTCGTCAACGTCGTGGGAGACGCCGATCGCGTGGTGCTCGTGGGCGCGATTCATCGATATGGCGTGCCGGGACGCGTCCCGCCCGGCAAGTACTCGGTGGCCGCGGCGTTCTCGGGGCGCCCACCGAAAGCCGCTGGTGCCTTGGAAGTCGTCGATGGCGAGACTTTGACGGTGCGCTGTGACGAAATGCTCGAGACCTGTCTCTCGCACTGACCCGCTGCTCCTTAGTGTCGCGCGCGCACGCGCGAAGGGCATGGCTGCCCAAACGGGCGCTTAGACTGCGATACCCCCCCCTCGGGAACCCGATTACCCAAAATTTCGGGAAATAGAAAACCCAATTGTCGAAACGTTTCCCAACCTGCGAATTGTGGAGCTGTCCCCACGGTAGTGGGCTGTCTGTTTGGGTCCAATTGGCGAAACTGCAGATCGGTGTTGGAAATACAGATCCACCCCGGTCGTCGAAAATTGGCATTCAATCGTGCGGCCGTAGTTGGCACGGTCGCTGCACAGGCCCTACCCGACATCCGGGCAACCGGCGAACAACCGAAAAAGACGGCTTCGGCCCTCTTCTTTTAGAAGTTCAGTCAAGCTGTTCTTTGACGTTGAAAACCCTATGGGGGTCACCGGCTTCGGCCGGAAACAGACCCACCGGACATACTTCAGTGTGGCGCCGAACTTGAGCTTGCTCGAGGGACTGAAACCACAGAAGGGATGGTCGGAGCGACAGGCGGCGCACTTCGGTGCAAAGTCAGTCGGACCGGCAGCGGTGGCAATGGACCTCGAAAGGGACCAAAGCCCATGGAAGGATAGGGTGTCGATGCCTGGCAACGGGTTTCGGCACTACGGACTCGTCGGTGGAGCAACGCCTTGAAGTTGATTGCCCGGCACTCGAGCTATCGCGCAGACTCCGGTCTGGTCAGCACTCGAGCAGCAGGGAAACGACAAGGTCGAAAGCGGGCTCTCATCCAGGTTTAGGCCTGAGTGAACCCCGAAAGACACCGATGCAGCAAAAACCGGGCGACCATTGTGCGCGCAAGCTCTGATGGTCGGCTGAAGTCGCGACTCAACCCGAGAGGGTGGGGGAACGGCGGCGGCGACTCCCGGTCTGGTCCACAGCGAAGTGCTCAGGAGGCAACTCCCGAGTGATTCGTAACGGCCCTCTGGACTCTCGAACGGCTCGCTTGCGGGCTGGTCGAACGCATCGCGGCGACGCGGTGGGGGAGCGAACCAGGGGAACGGTCACCGGCTTCGGCGGGTGAATCGGACGCCGACGCGGCGGCGACGGGCTTCTCATTCGTGAGGAGAGACCGAGTCAGCGCGTGGACACGCCTTCACAGTCTCCTTTGGGAGACATGCGGCACTGTGCGGGGAGACTCGGGGAACAACGCAGCTTCGGCAGCGTTGGGAAACGAATCTCACATCTGGACGCTTCGGCGGACGGATGGCATGACCGGCCCAGGCCCCTTCGGGGGAGCAGGCAAACACAGTGCAACAGGCCCGGCCCAGTCGCTTCGGCGGAGGGGATGGCCAGTGAGGGGGACTGCACGGACGGCGCGATTGGAGCGCTCGAGCGGCTTCGGCTGCAAGAGTGGCGACGGTTGTGATGGCTTGTCGGAACGCGGACCCGGTCGGGTCGAACATTTCGGTGTTCGGAACGGTTGGCAGGCGACATGACAGCAAGAAGGCAACGGCCGCAGCGATGCGGTACGGCTACTGGCGAGGGGAATTCTTCGGAGGGTGTGAACCGCGTTGCGGGAAAGGAGGATCGTTACCATCGGTCGCCGACTTCGGTCGGCTCGAGTGGTGGCCAACTCCGGAAACGCAGCGAACCCAATCCGGTTTCGAGGTGCAATAAACTCGAGATCTGGTGCGCGGAGTAAACCGTCGAGGTGGTGAGAAACCACGAGGGCGGAACGTGTCGGTCGCTTTGCAGCGACGGGCCGAACGGTGGCAGCAATGTCATCGGGGAGTGGACGCGCGGCAGGCATGTCGGACGACGGGATCACACACGAGGACGAATCCCAAGAGAGGCGGACAGACAGCAGATCATCTTCGGATGTCGGGTGTCGGTCCGGTGCAACTGTTGGCGCTCTAAAGGCGACACCAAGTTCACGAAGGACGCTTGCAGTACTCAATCGATTACTGCGCAAGGACTGCACAGGAAAAGACCCTGAAGGCCCACTCGGCAACGAGCAAAGGTCATGAGGGAAGGTGGTAAAGGCAAACCGAGCCACTACCGAGTGCAGTCAGTGAGACGATGCGAGGTCTTCGGACCGAGCTGACTCTTCTCGTGCCTTGAAGGACAGGTCAACGTCACAAGAGCTTTCACTTTTCACGAAGTGAACGGCGGTCGCTACCTGAACCTCTGCAGGGAAGTCTCCACTGGGTGTACGGATGTCAACCAAAGCCTCTCAGGCACTCGCCTGAGGGGCTTTTGTCTTTTCGAAGGGCTATGTTCGGTGCCTTCCGGAGCCCTCCATGCTGCTGCTCGCTGTCTTCGTCGCCTGCACGACCAACGAAACCCCCGACCCGACACCGGCTCCCGAGCCCGCGCCGGTCGACGAACCCGTTGCGGTCCCGCCCACATTTGGCCCGTTGGTTCCCGAAGGACCCACGCCAGGTGTGCATGCGGCTGTGACCGAGGTTCGCTTCGGTGACAAGGTCGCCAAGATCGGGTTTCAACCCCTGTTCGAAACCGGTCAGGACTACTTCGGTGGAGTCTATGGTGAGCTCGTCGATGCGAAGGGCAAACCCATGAAATGGCTGCCCGGCAAGGACGCGGGTGGTGCCGAAAATCGGTTGTGCAATGTCGCCGACTTCACCTCGCTGTTGCGCGCTCACGGCGAGCTCTTTCAGGTGGCGCATCTCGAGTGCAGTGTTGGTGGCTTGTCGATCGCCAAGCTGGCTCAAGATGAGAAGGGTCAGCTGTCGCCAGCAGCCGCCCCACGCCTGGCCGATCTGAGTTCGGTAAACGGGGGCACAACGTTCTGCTCGGGGGACGTGACACCGTGGAACACCCACATCGCCGGCGAGGAATACGACGCGAACGCGCGGTTGGCGGGATCGGATGGTCTTCTGGTGGCGTCCGAGATGGACATGAAGACCAAACATCCGTGGGAGTGGTCCTTCCTCAATCACCACGCCGACTACCACGACGACGTCAGTCCCTACGACTACGGGTGGATCACCGAGCTCGAGATCACTGACGCCGACGGCGCGAGCGAAGTCGACAAGCACTACGCCATGGGTCGGTTTTCCCACGAGCTTGGCCTCGTGATGCCCGATTCCCGCACAGTCTTCATGACCGATGACCAGTACCACGCTGGTTTCTTCATGTTCGTCGCCGACAAGAAGGCAGACCTGAGTGCGGGAACCCTCTACGCGGCACGGTGGAAACAGAAGACTGCCGGAGGAGAGGCCGGCCTCGATTGGGTTTCGTTGGGTCATGCCACGGACGCCGATGTGGGCAAGGTGCTGCTCGACAAGCGTCCCGGCTTCTCCGATCTGTTTGAGTCGGCGGACCTGGCGGACGGCGCTTGTCCCGACGGGTTCGGTCGCACGACGACGAGTTGGGGGACCGAGTGCCTGAAGGCGATCGACCCCATCGTGGCCTCGCGGCTCGAGACCCGCCGATTCGCCGGACTGAAAGGCGCCACAACGGAATTTACGAAGAACGAGGGCCTCGCTCTCGATGAGGCGCAGGGAAAGATGTATGTCGCGATGTCCAAGATCGACATCGGCATGCTCGACGAGACCGGAAAGTCGATGGGGCCGAAGCGAAGCGACTACTCGCGCACGCCCGAACAGGATCACATTCGCATGGACAAGAACAGCTGTGGAGCCGTCTTCGAGATGATCCGCGGAGACGCCGTGGACACCGAGGGGGCGAAGATCGCGTCGGACTGGGTGATGCGGGAGGCCTCACCTGCCGTCGTTGGGCGAATGGTCGAGGGCGGATGTGCTGAAGACGGCATCTCCAATCCGGACAACATCACCTTCATCGAGGACTATGGGCTCCTGGTCGTCGCCGAGGACACATCGAAGCACGCGTACGACACGATGTGGGTGATCGACCTCCGCAATGGCGGTGAATTGGTTCCGCTGATGCAGGTGGACAAGGGTAGCGAGGTCACCGGGATCCACTGGTTCTCGGACATCGACGGTTGGAGCTACCTCACGGTGTCCAATCAGTGGGACGACCGAGACTGGCCGAAGCATCGGACCACCAGCGGCGTTCTCGGACCGTTCCCCGCTAAATAGGGCGAGATCTGATCCATATGGCCAGCTGGCGACATGTAGTAGATGTCGCCGCGGAGTCTCCATGTCCCGTCTTCCGATTTTTCTCGTCTTCTCTGTCGGCTGTGTCGACTTCGCGGTGGTGGACACCTCCCCTGCGCCGCGCACCAACACCGACCGTGATCTCACCATCGAGACGACCTTGGACCCGCCGACCAACGACGCCTCGGCACCGGATTTCGACTGCGATGCGCTGCCCGATGTGCCGCTTTCGCAGACACCCGTTGACGGCGCCCTTGCCGACCTCGGACTGGTCATCGATACCTCGGGTTGGCTGTACGGAGGAGACGGGCGCCATCTGTTCAAGACCGACGGCTCAGGCTTGACGGTGGTCGAGGCGGATAATGTAGGTGCCCTGCAGCAGCTGGCCCTCTTGCCGGGCGGCGACCTGTTGTTGGCTTCCGACGACGATGGCGGCCTGGTTCGGATGCCTCCAGCCGGCGAGGCAATTCGGATTGCGACGGGAGATTTCTACGGTTTGGCTGCGGGACCTGACGGCTTGGTCTTTGGGAGCGATCGGGCGACCGGCTCTCTGGTGAGGATCGACCCAGAGGGTGAGGGATTCGAGGCGGTCGTTACACTTGGTGCCGGGTCGGAGCCCCGTGCCGTGGCTCTGGATCTCGTCGGCCCGAGATTGCTGTGGAGCGAAGTGGATCGCGCCGCGATCTACCAACTCTGGTTGGACGACGAGCTGCAGCCGCTCGGCGACGTCGAGATCCTGGCCACTGGAGTGGGCCTCGACGGAGCGTCCCGCATCGATGCCATTGTGGTGGACGCGTGCGGCAATGCCTACGCCTCCGAGTACGAGACGGCGAGCATCTACCGAATCTCCGCGGACGGCGTGGTGACTCATTGGCTCGAGGGTGCCGACTACGCGTTTGAAGCGCTGACCTTTGGGGCCGGTGACGGCTGGGATGCTCTTTCGTTGTACGCCTCTCAGCCGGATAATGGGCACTCGGTCGTGCGCCTCGAGGCCGGTGTGCCGGAGCAGCTCCCGTAGCTACCCCCGGTCGTAGGCGCGCTCGCGATCGTTCTTGCAGTCCTCGCCGTCGACGAAGTGGTCGGCATTCGTGAAGCCACCGTCGATCGCGTCGCCGACGATGTTGGTGTACACATCGGGCCCAATCACACCCAGCGACACGGCTGACCAGGCGGTGTGGAAGCGCTGGGTCTGTTTGCCGGACGCCAGCCAGATCTCGAGCGTGTAGAGCTGATTCCAGCTGTACTTTCCGCTGTCACTCGGGAACGCATCCTCAATCCAACTCCGGGCGATCACCGCTTTCCGGCCATCGGTCAGTTCGACGTTTCGGTGATCTTTGTAGAGGTCGTACCAGACGTTTGCGAGAATACTCTCCTTGCGCACTTCATTGACGGTGGCCGTCACCTCGCAGTCTCCCGAAGCGAAACAGCCCACGTCATCCATGTGGTCGCGGCCGTAGAAGGTCGTGGTATCGGACTCGATGCACACGTAGTTGGACTTGCGAATCAGGTCTCGGTTGGTGGCGAGGTCATGGCGGCTCAGTCCCATCACGGCGACCGGTGTCTGTTCGTCCACGGGTTGGTTTGGCGGTGCGCTGACGCCGCCCAGATCGCCTTTCTCCAGTAGCGGCATGGTGAACGAACGATCAGACAGGTCTCCGGTCAGTTCGTAGTCTTGGAACTGGAGATCGAGGGCCTCGAGCCCGGCGATCAGGGCGTCCGGGTCCTCGTCGTCGAAATGCGAGAACAGGTAGAGCGACAGGTCACCCAGCTCTTTTGGCGCTTCGGGAGGCGGCTTTGCGCAGGCGGTAGCGAGTGCGACGGCGGCGAGAAGGGTGATGCGCATCTGTGTTCTCCCGAAGTATACACGGCGTATACCTCGACGGAGGAGTGGGGGGCAACCCTCTTTTACGGGACGACGACCTGCACGGAGTCGCCAACGGCCTCCAGCGTCCAGGTGCCCGACGGAACGCCCTGGATCTGGTAGGTGGCGTCGAGATCGCAGATGCAGTCGCAGTTGTCGGGCTGGGTGTTGTAGGAGGCCTCGATGATGTCGGTGGCGAACACCAGGCGCGCCTGCACGGAGAACGTCGGGCAACAGCCCTGGGCGAAGGCGTCGTGCCTCACGTCGACGTTGCCTCCGCCGGCGTCGCTGGCGCTCAAGTTCGAGGGGTTGCCGTAGCCGTAACCGCACTCGGCGTTTGCACCGTTCACCTGAAGGACGACAAAGGTCGGGTCGGTGTCGGTGTCGGCGTCCGTGTCGGAGTCCGAGTCGGCATCGGTGTCGCTATCGGTGTCGGCATCGGTGTCGGTGTCGGCATCGGCTGCTGAGGTGTCGGTCTTGTCGCCACCGGAGCCGCAGCCCGCGAAGAGCATGACGAGGGGGAGCAGTGCGCGCATTCTGGCCTCCGGCGTGACCGCATCGTTCCACACCGGTCGCGCCGATCGCCTATTTCATTTTCAGTGTGGCCCTCAGGGTCGAGCCGGCAGTCTCTGCTCCAGCGCCTGGGCGACGGTGTCCACGCCACCGGCCACTTCGACACGCATGGTCTCGGCGTCGATCAGGACAGCCGCCGGCCATCCCCCGTTGCCAATGGCGAAGATGATCTCCTTGTCGTTCGATCCGCGCAGCACCGGGATGTTGGGGTCGTCGAACACCTCTCCCCAATCGTCCATGTCCTGGATCGAGGGGCGTTGGCCGGCCACGTTTTCCTCGAGCACGCTGATCCACACCACCTCGATGTCCGCGATCGCCTGGGGTACCCGGTCGCCGTAGCCAAACGCGTCTTCTCCGCCACTGAGCCAGTCGCCGACTGACTGACAGGGGCCTCACCAGAAGGCATCGGATTCGAGGACGATCCAGTCCGCGCCTCGTCTCGGTGAAGCGAAGTCGTAGAGGTCGACGCGGTCGCCGTACTGATCGCGGGCCTCAAACCTTGGGAACCGGTCTCCGGGCTCGACGGGTTCGTCCCTGAACTTCCGGTTTCCGAGGTCGTCCTTTTCGGGGTGGTACGGCCAGTAGCCTTGATAGATCCTGTCGTCGGGGTCGGTCGGATCGGTGCCTTCGTAGACTTCGTCTCCGTCCAGGTATGTGTCGTCGTCGGAATCGGGATCGTTGGGATCAGTTCCCATCGCGATTTCCAGGGCGTTGATGAGGCCGTCATCGTCGGCGTCTCCGTCACCGTCTTCGTCGTCCTCACTCGAGGGTGAGGTGGCAGTGGATGGAATTTCCAGGTCACAGCCAAAAGCGAACAGCGCGAGCAAGATGGGGAATCGTCGGTCCATGGGGCCTCCACATCTGTGTGTGTGCAAGCCACCGAACGGATCACAACTATTTCCAGTTGTTGGGGTCGCCGCCGGCGAGAAAGGCGCCCCAGTCGCCGGGGCGCGCGTCGCCATACAGGCGCCGATTTTTCTCCAGGAGGGACAGCTGGGATGCACGCAGAGCCGCTCCGGGCGAGGCGGGCCTCCGCCGGTGCAGCACCGAGCGGTAGAGATCGGTCATCAGAATGGCGGTGGCTTCGTCGGGGACCGCCCACAGGCTCATCACGAGCGTTCGAGCTCCCGATGCCGCAAATGCGCGACGGAGTCCGAGGACGCCCTGGCCGTCGGCGATCGTTCCCAAACCGGTTTCGCACGCGGAGAGAACCACGAGCCGCGAATTGTCGAGGGGCACCGCACTGACCTCCGCCGCGGTCAGCGTTCCTTCGGATCCGGCGAGCACGAGGCCGGAGAGTGACATGGGATCGAGCGCGGCCGTCTCACACTCGGCGCCGGCGAAGAATCCGTGGGTCGCGAGGTGCACGACCGATGCGCCCCGCATTTCGGCAACCACACTGGTCGCAGTGGCGTCTTCGCCGGACAAGACCCTCGCCGTTCCGGCGCGCTTCGGCCACAGCCTGGCGATGTCCTCGACCTCCGTCCGGGTGCCGTCCAGCGGTCCGAAGTTCCCATCGACGCAGGGTGGAGACTCGGTGTGGGTGTAGTCCACGCCACCCACCAGGAGCGCCCCGTCCATTGGGGGAGGCGCTTCGGACCACCGGACGAGGTCGGTCGCAGAGTCCAGGTACGACAGTGCGAGATCCTCGACGAGGTAGTGGTCGTATTCGGAGGACAAGGTGGCGAAAGACATCGATGACAGTGCGCTGTCAGGTACCAGCAAGACCTGGGATGCGCCGATGATGTGCGGTGCCAGGGGCTGCCAGAGGGCTTGGTACAGGCGCACCCCACGCGCGTCGATACGTTGCGAGGGTTCGGGTTGGCCGCTGAAGTCTCGACCGGCGAGCACGCTGCGATGCTCCTCGACAAGGAGCTCGAGCGCCTTGGCATCGCCGAGCTCGACTCGGGCCACTTCGCAGTCGGTGTTCACTACAAAGGCCAGGTAGTAAGGGGTGTGTTCACGACGGTAGCGATGAAAGTCAACCAATACGGCGCCTTGGGGGATGGCCGCGCAAACCGCCGTCTGGCCCACCCTGGAGGCCGGCATTTCGCCAACTGCGTCGGGCCCGCGAGCGGCCAAGGCGCGTCGGGCCGCGATGGCCCGAGCCACGCTGCCCTTGAACCGCAAAGAAGCCTGCCAGGCCTGGGGGGCGTCGCTGTCCTGGTCGAAAGCCACCAGGAATTCGTCGAGGAAGGCTCCGAACAGGGGAGCCAGCTGGAGTGATTCGCGCTCGCTCAGCTCCGGCAGGGTCTCTTGGATAAAGCGTGCTGCGCCGTCTGCGGCCTCGCCCCACAGGTCTCGCGCCTCCTCCTGCCGGCCGACCTCGCTCAGGAGTGCGGCCAGGTTTGCCGCGGTGTTGGCCACGCTCGGGTGATCGGGTCCGAGTTGGGATCGGCCAATCTGCATTGCACGCCGATAGTCGGCCTCGGCCTGGTCGGTATGGCCAAGTGCGTCCTGCATTGCACCCCGATTGTTGTAGAGGCCAGCGAGGTCCACCGTCTCCTCTCCCCAGGCCTCGAGCTCGATCTGGATCGCGCGCTCGGTCAGCGCGAGCGCTTCGGCTGCATCGCCGGCGTGAAGACGGGTGGCCGCCAGGTTGCGGAGCGTTCTGCCGATCGCGCGCTGGTTCCCGGCCAGGTTCGCCTTCTGGATCTCCAGGATCTCGGCATACAGGTTCGCGGCGAGGTCGTAGTCGCCCTCGAGCTGATGCAGGGTCGCCAGGTTGTTCAGCGTCGGCGTGGTCTTCAGGTGCTCGGTCCCCAAGGCCTCCTGGAGCATGGCCAGCGCACGCTCGTTCAGCTGCCTGGCGCCCAGGCGGTCGCCGCTCTTCTGGGAGGCAATGGCGAGGTTCGACAGGCTGTTGGCGATGTCCGGGTGTCCAGCCGGCAGCGCGCGCTCGCGAATCGTCAGGGCCTTGCGGAAGAGGTCTTTCGCCTCGCGGAGGTCGTCCCGGGTCAAGGCGAGAAGCGCTACCTGTTCCACCAAGGGCGCGGCCAGGATGTCGTCGGTTCCGTAGGAACGCTCCACGATTTCGATGCCGCGCTCGAGGAGCACCTGGGACCCCTCGATGTCTCCAAGCTCGAGCAGGGTGGCCCCGAGGTTGGAGTACAACGGAAGCAGGTGAGGATGGTCGAGCCCGAGAAACCCGCCGCGAATCTCCAGCCCACGCTGGAAATAGACGATGGCTTGTTCGTAATTGCCTGCCGCGCGGGCGGCTGTGCCCAGGGTGTTCAACAGCGAACCAAGATGGTCGGTGCGGGGACCCTCCGCGCGTTCGAGCGTCTTCAGTGCCTCCTGGCAGAGGGCAATGGCGCTGTCGTAGTCGCCGAGTTCGACGAGCAGGTGTCCCTTCAAACCCTGCGTCATCGCCACTTCAACGTGATCGGCACCGAGGGCCTTTGTGCGGATGTCCAGTGCCTTTTCGATGCTGGCCGCAGCGTCGTCCAACCGAGACAGACCGATCTGAATCTCGGCCAGAATGTGCAGTCCGTACGCCACCCTCGGATGGGTAGGGCCCAGGTCTGCGGTCCACAGATCGATGGCGCGGACCACCACAGCTTCGGCCTCGACAAACCGATCCTCCCGAAGGAGCTGGCCAGCCATCCTGCTCAGGGTGTCGGCGAAGTCGTGCCGGGCGACGTCCGCCGAGTTCTCCTGCAGCTCAATGGCGCGGCCCAATGCCGTCATGGCCTCTCGGGGGCGCGCCTGACCATCGAGGATGTACGACAGCGTGCGATAGGCGTTCCCCAGGTCTGCATGATTGGCGCTCTGGTGTCGCTCGCGTATGCCTATGGCCCGCTCGATGGTCGCTGTGGCCTCGTCCCGGCGACCGGCGCTGTCCAGGACGGCTGCGAAGTTCTGGAGGGCCACGGCGAGGTCCAGGTGGTCGGTCCCCAGGACGGCTTCACGCGAACGCAGGGAGCGTTCCAACAGCTCAATGGACTCGTCGATCTGGCCCCGGCTCTGGACCATGAGAGCCAGATTGCCGAGGCTCACTGCGACGTCCAGGTGATCCTCACCCAACGCTTCGATGCGGAGACGAAGGGCCTCTCTCGCGGCGGCCTCGGCTTCGGGGAACTCGCCGGTCAGATAGAGCCTTTCGATCTCGTCATCGAGTGCCGAGGCTCGCTCGAGCGCCTCGCTCTGCTCGTCGGCAGCGAAGGCGGCGATTGCCAACAGTGCATTTGCGTATAGCGGCCACATTCGGGCGTTGCGTCCTCCACCGGCTTCATCGTCGTCTAAAGTGGCCGCTGGGGGTACGCCATGCGCGTCGTTTTGCTGTTGGCACTGTGTTCGAGCACGGCTCATGCGGCCACGCTCTCAGTGGGTGCTGCGCAGCCCTTCGCTACCATCCAGGACGCTCTGGTGGCGGCGGGAGAGGGCGACACCATCGAGGTCGATCCGGGCAACTATGCGGGGCCGATCGCGGTGAGCATTGGCGTGGACATTGTCGCCGTCGATGGACCGGGCGCGACGTTCATCACCGGGGCAACCGCGGATCCGACGGTCCTGATGGATGCCGAAGCCACATTGACCGGCTTCGATGTGCATTCTCTGCTTGACGCCGCCATAGAGGTCGAGGCCGGTGCCGATGTGACGCTCGACGATGTGCGCATCGGGGGCATGGCGTCGGGGACGTCCGCCGTCATCGTCGGCCTGGGCGCGAACCTGGTGATCACCGATTCGCTCTTCGAGAACAACATCACCCCCGGCAATGGCGGGCACATCGCGGTGGGCGTCGACGCCGTGGTCGAGACCATCGACACGACTTTCATCGCCGGAGATGCCGTCCTCGGGGGCGCGATCCATGGCGACACCGACAGCGAGCTGTACTTGACCCGGTCGACGTTCGAGGGCTGCTCGGGCTCGGCTGTGTTCGTCGCCGATCAGTACATCGTCGAGGTCGAGGACGGCGTGTTCATCGGCAACTCGGGCACGACTGGAGGGGCCATCAACGGCGGCGTCGGGAGGATTAGCGGAAGCTACTTCGACGGGAATTCGGCTGATTTTCACGCCGGTGCAACCTGGTATTACGGCGACATCGAGGACTCGACTTTCGTCAACAATGTGGCGGTCGATCTCGCCGGTGCCGTGGCGGGTGCGGACACCATCCGTGACTGCGTCTTCGACAACAACTCCGCAGCACTTGGTGGCCACCTGCACGAGGTCTTCGAGTGCTATGGGAATACGTTCACCGACGGCTCCGCCAGCGGCGATGGGGGCGCGGGCTACCTGGCTTGCATGACCGCGGAAGGCAACGTCTTCACGGGCAATACAGCGGGTGGAAACGGGGGTGCCTTGGCCAACACCGGCTGGGCCGCGGATTGGACTGGCAACCTCTTCGTCGGCAACGGCGCCAGTGGAGATGGCGGGGCGGCATGGATCGTTCAGCCCGACGACGAGGGGCAGATTCACCAGAACTACTTCTGCGGCAACCGCGCCGGTGGGCTGGGCGGCGGGTTCTACAGCAACTCCTACGACGACGGCCTCGGCGGACCGATCGTCGCAGAAGGATACACGGCGAACAACAATATTTTTGCGTCAAACAGCCCCTCGGGTTTCTACCATTGGAGCGAG
>Ga0315336_1001072_pt1 | contig 59354 bp, 42 predicted proteins | sample ASW5metaG_FD_204512 | JGI IMG/M metagenome (GOLD analysis project Ga0315336, IMG submission 204512) | Ammonia-oxidizing marine archaeal communities from Monterey Bay, California, United States - ASW #5 | ecosystem: Environmental > Aquatic > Marine > Intertidal zone | place: USA: California...
GATCGTGATGTCCTGATCGATGCGGCGAAAGGCGGGACCCACTTTCAGTCCCATCGGACCTTGCGCCACTTCGATGGCAACGCCCCAGTGGTCAACGTCCCGTTTCGTCGAGAACTGGGTCGTGCCGGCGCCGAGAGTGACGGCTTGTATGATTGCCGGATTGTCGATGAGAGGATTGGCGAGACATACGCTGCCCGGTATCGCCGATAACCCGGTGCACTGAAGCTCCGTGCTATCGTCGTGCCAGGCGAAGAAGCCTTTGACGCCCATCACATAGGCACCGCCCATGATGGGGATGTTGGCAATCCCGCCATCGATGCGAAAGCCATTGAAGTCGCCGTCATCATTGACAAATTGTTCTCGTTCATCGGCGTTAGGACCAGAATTGAAGTAATTGTTGATGAACTGGACATTGGGGAGGTTGAGGAACTCATATGAGCCCTCGACCCAAACGTCGCCAGTGGCCTGCGCATTGGGAACGGGCGTAAAGCTGGCGATCAATCCGGCTAGCAAGGCTGAAACGAGATTGCGGTGCATGACTTTAGTCCACGTCTTGGCGCACGGCAGACAAAGCGCCCAGAAATTGGATGCAATTGCGATGGCTGCACTTCTTCACACCGACATTGTGCCGGATTCGGTCAGAACTGAAGGATGAATCCAACATTTGACAGCATTTGCTGGGAGAGTGTCGCAATTGTGCAACGAATAGGTCCGCTTTGGGTCAGGAGCGGATAAAAGGTAGATGCTAGTCGCTTTGCGAGGGTCTGATGCGCTTTAGAAAATCCCAGATGGGCAGAGCTGCCAATCCACCGATAGCACCCGCGGCATAGCTTGGTAGCGGAAAACCAGCAATGTTCTGCCAGGCCAAACCCGCAGCGAAACTTGCCGCCAACATCACCGCAATCGTTATCAAGAGCCGCTGCCAGAACGGTAAGAATAGCGTCATTAGTTCCGCCTCCCCACGAGATCGAAACGAGAGTGCTGATCAATCTCCAAGTATATCGAATTCGAATAGCATCTAATATGGAAAGATAGTCGTCCGCTTTGAGTCACTAGCAGATCGCCAAAAAGCGACTGGTTTCGCGTCGCTCTTAGATTGCAAAATACGACTCCGCTTTAGGTATCAAACACTGGACAAATTCTGGTCAAAAAAGTGCCCAACCTCTCAACAAGATTGGGCACTAAATTGTGCTGTTAGCACGGTGCGCCGAGAGGGAAATCGACGCATAAGAATGACGTCTTCGGCTAGACGGGGGGCACTACCGAGAATTACGACGTCATCTATTGCATCCTATACGCAACATCCATTGCATCATATATGCAATTATCCTTATTCTTCCGGCGATAAGCGACGTTCGAAGAACAGCTGAGCGCCGTCATTTTTTTGGAACATCCGAAAAGCGAACGATGTCCGCTTTGGGTCAGAAGCGGACCAAACGGGGGCGTCCGCTTGACTTCCGCTTTACCCCCGAAAGCAGACCTCATGCGGCCAGCTATCGAACGTCTGCTTTTAGCCACAAGCGGACATTTGCAGCATCGCTGAGATTGCTCAATTTATGTCTGTTGGCGGGCATCAGACGGAAATCAAGTCTCTATCGCGGAGTCGGGCTCATATTGCCATGGCCTTTCAATCCAGGGTCCCAAGATCCCCAAAATCTCCGAGGTCCAGATCGATATCTATGGATGACATCGAACCGGACCCGGCACCCGGCGATCCGCCCTTGCTGCTTTGAGCAAGCGCTCTGATCGACTGTTCTGCCCTACTCGTGGCAAGACCAGCGCGAATTCCTTGGCTTCGCTCGCTAGTCTTCACGAATTCCGACATTCCAGCTTGCGAACGTCTGGTGGCCAAAATCGGCCCACAGAGACAAACAGCAGAAATCTAATGAATTGGACATAATTTGCGGTCTCCGCACCAGACAACTGGGCTGAGCTGTCCACCAACGTCCTGTAATGTGGGGCTATTTTCGAGATAGGTCTCGACACCTCAGAAAACCTGAGACCGAGTGGTGGTGGGTGCAGTCTGCAGCGAACCCGTCTCTGTGCGCTTTCGCTAAAGAACAGGGAATTTACTGGGAATTGAGCCAAATTTTCGCGCCCAGCGTCGAAAAGCAACCGAACTAGGTGCGTCTTTTCAAAGTCTTAAGTGGAAATTCCCTACCCCGGAAAACAGGGAATTCAATCCCTCCTATCAGGGAAACAAATACCGCTTACAGAGAATTTTTGTGAAGAAACAGCGAGCCAGTGGGCCGGGATCGGCCGGCAACCATCTGTCGCGATCAGGAACGGCGGCCAAATGATGGAAGTGGCTCGGTTGAATCGTCGATCGCATCGAGATCGTCTTCGTCTGCAGTTTCGGCCCAGAGCAGCGTCAGGGCATAGCCATCCTGTTGATGAAGCGTTTGCACCGTAAGACTGGTGACATTTGGCTGCTCCAACCAATCTTCCGGATCCGCCACTTCGATCGCCGACAATGAACCGTTGCCATTGGGCGGCGGCAGGAACGGCATGGGACTGCCCTTGCGCAGATAAAGCCATGGGAACCCGTTCGCGCGAACGACATAGCTGAACCGGCTATCCTTACTGAAGACAACCGCAAGGGTTTCTTGGTGGAGTGCGATGTAGCGCCGGGCGGCCGCTTCTTTGCTGATGTCGAATTCGATTGCCAGCGCGAGTACGCGTTCGAGATCAGCGTCATCGCCAAGGAATTGTTCGACGCGTTTTTGTGGCGCGAGCAGCTCGATGGAAAAGGTATTGGCTTCGGCTTCCTGCCTCATATGGCGGTTCTGGTCTTTCACTGCGGCAACGCTCATGTCGCTTCGGCTGCAGCGAAAGCCGTCTTGTGATGTCGGCCGATGCCATGGATTCAAGAAGTGACCAAGCTCGTGGCCGACCGTGAAACGGCGGCGCTGCGGGCTCGAGCAATCATTGACCAGGATTGAACCGTAGCTGCGTTCAGCCGTCGTTATCAGCGCGCCCTCAATCGTCTTGAGTGGTGCTTCTCTTATCTCTTTAATGTCTAAGGCATAAGCGATTTCGTGGACATCAACTGCGCCGGCGCGCTCACCGATTTGCGCATGAATGGCCTGCGCGATCTGCTCGGGGTTGGCGCCCACGTCATCAAGCGCGATCCTATCGAGCTTGATGGGCATCACGCCCCTTGCCGCCTCTTCAGTAGCGACTGCATCATGTCATCGAGGATGGCCCGCTCGTTGGGTTCGAGCTCTTTGGCTTGGCGGAACATGCGCTGCAGTTCGACTTCCGCATCCCCGGCATCGATGTCTTCCCCAACTAGGAAGCTGACCGATACCCCGAAGTAATCCGCCAACCGGGTAACGAGCGCCATGGACGGATTGTCTGTCCGGCCCTTCTCAAGCTCCCAGATATGCGCCTTTGAAACACCGACGGCGTCGGCGACGTGCTGCAGGGATTGGCTCTTCTTGAGCCTCAGGTCTGCGATGCGCTGCCCAAGGGCCATGGGTCGATCCTTTCAATCCACAGTTCGTTCATACCATCTGACGTTTTCATACCATATTCATTGCACAACTCCATCGTTTTCTGTATCTTACGTCCACGACAGATGACACCGAATCACCCTCAAAGGAGTAGCGCCCATGACACGGGCTGCATTGGAATCAATTTCCATCCAAAAACTCAAGCCGTGGGCGAAAAATGCGCGCGCGCACTCAAGGAAGCAGGTTCGCCAGATCGCCGACAGCATCCGCGAGTTCGGCTTCACAAATCCGGTGCTCGTCGATCACGACAATACGATCCTTGCAGGCCATGGGCGCGTCGAGGCGGCAAAGCTCTTGGACTGGGATTCGGTGCCCTGCCTGCGCCTGGAGCATATGACACAGGCACAGAAGCGCGCCTACGTGCTTGCCGACAACAAACTGGCGCTTAACGCGGGTTGGGACGAGGACCTACTGGCCGAAGAGCTGCAGGCGCTTCTTGAACCAGACCTTGGCTTTGATGTCAGCGTGACCGGCTTTTCGATCCCCGAGATCGACAGTCTGATCGAAGGGCTCAACCCGGAAGAGCCGGGCGATCCAGAAGAAGACATCCTGCCAGCCGAAGACGGTCCCAAACTGTGTCATCCAGGCGACATTTGGCAGCTTGGGTCGCACCGTCTCATCTGCGGCGATGCCCTTGATCCCTATACCGTTGCCGCCCTTATGAACGACCAGACGGCTCAAATGGTCTTCACCGATCCGCCTTATAATGTGCCGATCGATGGCCATGTCGGCGGGTCGGGCTCCATCAAGCATCGTGAGTTCGCCATGGCCTCCGGCGAGATGTCGAAGGTCGAGTTCACGGCCTTCCTACGCCATGCTTGCCAGAACCTCGCCGCCAACAGTTGCGACGGCTCGATCCACTTCATCTGCATGGACTGGCGCCACATGGCCGAGATGCTCGGCGCCGGTGAAGAGGTCTACTCCGAACTCAAGAACCTGATCATCTGGGCCAAGGACAATGGCGGCATGGGGACCTTCTACCGGTCCCGTCACGAGCTCATCTTCGCCTTCAAGAAGGGAACGGGGCCGCACGTCAACAGCTTCGAGCTCGGCCAGCACGGGCGCTACCGCACCAACGTCTGGCAATACAGGGGCGTCAACACCCTCAAGACCGGACGCATGGAGGAGCTCGCCCTCCATCCGACCGTTAAACCGGTGCAGATGATCGCCGATGCCATCAAGGACGTCTCTGAGCGAGGTGCGATCGTTCTTGATCTCTTCGGCGGTAGTGGATCGACGCTAATCGCGGCTCATAAGACTGGTCGACGAGCCCTTCTCTGCGAGCTGGATCCCCTCTATTGCGACCGCATCATCCGACGCTGGGAGGTCTATGCCAAGGATGAGGCGGAGTTGGTTGCCTGCGGGATCGCGACGCCGCCCGACTGCGAGCGATTGACGCGCGGCAGAATAGAACATGCCGCCTCGATCGCCCCGTCAAACCCAATTGCGGCGGAGTGACCTCCCTATGAGCAATCGAGGCAAACCACCTACCGACCGCCCGGCACTCCGCGGCCCGGATCAGACCGACTACGAAGTCGGTTACGCCAAGCCGCCGACGCACTCGCGCTTCAAACCCGGTCAATCGGGCAATCCACGCGGCCGCCCTAAAGGTTCGAAGAACAAGCTGCCTGCCCTCAACGAGGAGCGCCTGAAAACCATCATCTTGGAAGAGGCTTACCGCACCATCAAAGTCAATGATGGCGACCAGCCGGTGACAGTTCCCATGGCTCAGGCCGTTGTCCGCTCGCTTGCTGTCAATGCCGCAAGGGGAAACCAGCGCGCTCAGCGCCTCTTCACCGATCTTCTGTCATCGACCGAGAGGGACAACAAGCGGCTCCATGACGAATGGCTCGGAACCGCAATCCAGTACAAGGATTTTTGGGATAAGGAACTGGAGCACCGCGACAGAACGGGTGCGAGCGGTCCCGAACCCCTTCCCCATCCCGACCACGTTGTCATCGACATGCAAACCGGACTGGTCCGCATCAAAGGGCCGATGACCAAGGAAGAGAAGACCCTTTGGGACCAGGTCTACGACCGCAAGGCTGAGTGTGATCGCACGATTGCAGAAAACGAACAGCTCCTGCGTGACAACCCAAAACACAAACACAGGAAAACGCTGCTCGAAGATATCGAGCATGAGCGCGAGCTTCGCAAAATCATCTCAAAGGCAATTCCAGATTAAAGCTGACGTCCTTGAGCCGCCCCCTGAGCTGGCACGAGGATCTAATTGAAAGTTCTGCATTTTGAGTTGCGACCTCTGAGGAGCTAATCTTTTTTGGAACACCCGACTGGTAATTTTCCGGAAGGGGTGATGGAGAGTAAAATGACTGCGCCGGCCGCTAGACCGTTTCTTTTACGGGACGATCCCCAAAAATTTATGAAGCTCATCCTGCTCGACACCGCAGAGGAGAGACTTGATGCGCTGTCATCTAATATCGACGACGTCATTCTTTGCGAGATTATCCGATACGGCTTATTCAACGAAACCGAGATGATTGGCCCCCTCGCGCAATTATACGAAGAACAGGTTCTTCCGAATTATTCTGAAGATCGGCGACGGGACCTTTATCGGCACATAGTGGAAGTGGTCGAGAATTTAAAACCTATCAGCGTCAACGCGTTTCTTCCTTTCATCGCCGAAGACGATTCTCAGGGGATCGTTTCCACGGCCGTGATTGATTATGTGAGCCTCGGCCCATTGACCGACGACGATCCCATGAGCCGCCCAAAGGACATCATCGGGATGATCGAGAGTGGTGGGATTAAAAATGACGGCGCCGCTTTTGGAGGCCTCTTGCATCTTGGTGATGCGAGATTGTGCAAGTTGCTCTGGCCAATAAGGAATTTGCTCGATTTGGAGGAAGTCAATGTCGCCGTGAAGTGTCCAACCGGCTTTCTCTACTCAGCATCCGTAGAGTTTGAGATTGATTGGCTGGAGGGAATGGAAGGTGATCTCCAAGACGGATTATTCGGCGCCGTGGCCTCCGGTCTGGCCCTCCAACATCGAATGAATACATTTGATGCCGTCTTCACCGGGCAGAGACAGTTTCCCGTTCCAAAGCACGACAGCCCAAAAGATCAAAAGCGCCATCGGGAGATGCAAAAACCCGTCTCGATAGAGGAATACACAAATCGCATCGCACCCCGGCTGTATGCTCTGGAGCGAACCGAGCCTCCACCACGCGTCATGCCGCATGTCTTGACCGAATGGGAATTGACGCCGGTCACTGATCCTGGTGAGACCGTTGAGTTTGATGATCGCCATCAGTCACCGAAGCCCCCCAAACCCATAACGCCTGACGTCATCGCAGATGATCAGATCGCAGAGAGCGACGAAGAATGGTTTGATGGGGAAGGCGTTATCTATTTGTCTTGGGGTATCCTCAACCCCAATGGACCCACTCTGTATTGCCTCGGTCTGCGACGCATAAATGGCAAATGGCGTGTCTTTTTTCGTTGGCTGCACATGCTTGGCGGCTGCACTTATTATGCGGCAAAGTCCGACGAGGACGAGCCCAATTACAACGATATCTTCGAGGGTGCCGTCAGCATCGAAAACTATCTTTCCGAGAGAGGGCTTCCCACCCCCTTCGAGGTAATTCCCTCCTTCGTCATTTCTAATGGCGGCGATGCCACCATAAAAGAAATCGCTAAGCGCCTCATGTCGACAGACGCCGCGAGCAGCCAAGATTGGGGGCGAGAGATCGCCTACCTTGAGGCATTTGGTCACGATTATTTTAGTCGAGCTGGCAGCGAGATACGTCTTTTTTACGAAACCGAAAAAACGAAACCTATCAAAGAAGGCGAGGATCGAGACGATCTGAAATTCTTAGAAGCGCGCTATGGACACATACCCGCATTTAAGGACGCGATCTTCCCTCAGTTTGAATCGTCTGAGATGACAGAAACACTTTTCAATCAATGGTGGGAAACCATTGATACGGTCGAGCACAGGGGATCGGCTATCCCGCAACTGGCCGAGATGTGGCGAGGCGCAATAACGATATTACCCGCTGAAATGGCCGAGACAGCCGTGACGTTTGAACAGGTCATCGATTTCTTGTCGGCCTATCATTTCGATCTATCGGAGTGAATTAAGCGCTCCGATCGTTGGCCAATATTCCCGCTGTCATTTTCAATTTCATAGATCTACGCGGCGAGAGCCATCGCTCGTTCGCGGACAAGCATGCCCTGCGCACGCCCCCTATCACTGGGTTTTCTGTGTTCATTTTTGAGGTAGTCTTGAAATGCCCAGGGAAAAAACGCGTAGTAGCGAGCCCGTGAGGTTATAAAAGTAAAGCAATGCAATGCAGCAACGCCGTTGTGAGGCGGACAGACAGACGCAAGTTAAGGCCGAGCGGATCCTGAATACTTGAAGAGGGAAGCTCCTTGTTCCAGCGAAGAAGCTGCATGCCTCGCGGCGATTTTGCGAGTTGTAACACTCTGAGGGCTCCTGATTTGGTTTCAACCCTGCCTTCTATTTATCTTAAGGAACCGTCCCGGGTGTGTCCAAAACATGTGATGCCGCTTGGCTGACATAAAACAGATATTGCACCGATGAAGATTCCCTATAAATCGCCACTGATAGGCAACATCAGGCAAGCACTCACTGGTTTGCAGGGTTATGACTCTATGGCTCTGGAGTTAATCCAGAATGCCGATGACGGCGAAGCTCGCACCATAATTTTCGATATACGTGACAATGGACTTTATGTTGAAAATGACGCTCCGTTCTCTAGCTGCGGAATGCGTGGACCAGACTGCCCTTGGGAAAGTGACGGCGATCCGAAGGGACGGCTCCGTGCTTGTGATTTCCACGCGATTAGCATGGTCGGTAGCGGCAACAAATATGGTGAGTCGTCCCTGATCGGGCGGTTCGGAATTGGGTTCGTATCCGTATACCAAATCACCGATAATCCTATTATTCGGTCGGGTACTACACAACTGATGCTTGATCCGGCCTCCGGCGAAAACTCGGTGGAGCGGATCGCCGAAGTGGACGGTTCATCCTTTGAGTTGCCCTGGGTCACCAACGAGAAGAGCCGCACGCGGGAGGCACTCTATGCATCTGCAGTTGAGCATGATGTATGTGTCAAAATGTTCGCCGCGCTCGAGCAAACCACTAAATCCAGCCTTCTTTTTCTAAAACACCTTCAAGCGATCGAGATACTAAGACAGGGGGCTCCCGCCGTGGGTGTAAGCCTCCGGCGAAAAGACTCCTATCTCACGGTCAGTTATGAGCCCGATGGGAATCAAAAAAGCTGGTATTTGATTGAGGCCGATGCGGCCCAGAAAGCAGATACGCTCAAGGATAAATTCCATGCGCTAAAGCGACTCCGCCGCCAAACCGAACAGCAAATAGCTTTTCCCCTCGATGGATCGCCTGATATCGAAGGACTCCTCTACGCATATCTCCCTACGCTACAGAGCACTCTCTTGCCCTGCCATATCAATGCTGATTTTTTCCCGGAGCAGGATAGGCGCTCGATCGTCCTGTCGGGAGAGCAGGGTGAGCGGTACTGGAATGAAATGCTGCTCGAAGTTGCTGCGGAAACCATCACCGATAACCTTAGTGAGCTTCGCACCGTACTGGCTCCGGAAAATCTTTGGTCATTTATTACCGCCGCATTCGAGGCTCGAGATCAACCCGCCTTCGACGTGTTTTGGAAGGCGCTCTCCTCTAAAGCCCCAGGGTCCGATATCGTTTGGACAAGCGATGAACGCTGGGTCAAACCTTCCAGTGCGAAAATTCCCCCTCGCGAGACGTCATCAGAAGACGAAAACGCCCTCACCAGAATTGGTCTGGACCTGGTCCATGACTGCGTTCGCCGACACTGGAATGCGCTGCAAAGTCTGGGCGGTGGGCGGCTTACAATTTCAGACTTAATTGAAGCTCTTGAGATCTGGCAGGAAGTGCAGCGTGACAGTGATATTGCTGGCGGAGCCGACGCGATCGAGCGCTATATCCAACCGCTTTGGGCGACCATGGAGCGATTGTTGCCATCTGAGAGTGAAGCTATTGGTGGCAATGAGGAATTTTTTCAAAGGCTTGGGAAGATTCAATTCATTCCTAATTGGGAAGGCGATCTCCTTGCACCTAGTGAACTATACCGAGCTCCCTCATCCTTAACCAATGAACAGATCGAAAAACATGTTCTTGGTACGCCGCTCGTTAGCGAAAAGATCAAGGCATATCCGAAGCTCTGGGAACTGATGGATGAGTTGGATATCGTTGAACTTGCATCTTTCTTAGCTGAGCGTATCGGCGACGGTGAATCCGCCAAAAAGGAACTCGGAACCGAATCCGGTCGCCTGAAGCAGTTTTACCGTTTCCTAGCCGAATATCCACGACAAGAGGAGCAGGATCAGCCCACGGCACATGTTTTACGCGACGTTCCCTTTCTTCGTGGCGCCTCTGGGTTCCTTAAACCAAGGGAAGCTGTTTTCCCTGGCGGCTTTCACGATCCAATAGGCAAATTCGAAATTCTTGATGCCGCAGCCTTTGATTCGAGAGGCGAGGAGTTTGTTAGCGATGTTCTCGGTGTCCAAAAACTAACATTCCAAAATTACGTTTTGGAGTATCTTCCGAGACTCCTGACCGACGGGATTTCGAGGGCGCAATACACGTCTCTAATTGAGGAAATCATCGATCATCGGGACCTTTTGCAGAATGAAGAAGTTGCATCTGCACTAAAAGAATCGCCGCTAGTCCTTACTGAAGCGGGAACCTTTACGACACCTGACCAGGCCTATTTTCGAACGGACGACCTTACTCTGTTACTGGGTACGGAACCGGATGTCTGGGTAGATCGAACTGCACTGCCCACGGGGCAGCACGAATACGCTCAGGCTCTTTTTGAAAACCTGGGAATGACCCAGACTCCACCGGCAGCGCATATTGTCAAACGGATTGAAGAAATCGTCACCGATGACCCAACCGACCAAGCAAGAGAACTGGTACAGCGTCTTTTCATATTCCTCGCCCAGCAATTCCAGAAATGGGAGGAGGAAGAATCGGTAGATCTCGAGGAATTGGAAAACCTGAGATACATCTCGTGGCTACCAGCTTCTCAAAACGGTGAAGCCGATCGAGAGAATTGGCATGAACCTTCAGAACTTTATCAGCCATTTCGTTCTGCAGGATTCTTGAGCCAAGTAGCTGTTCTCGATCTTCGAGGAGTTCGAAACAACCCGGGTTCAGCAAAATTATTGGATTTCCTGGATATGCCGCCTGAGCCCGACACAGATGCAGTCGTTGATCATCTTCTGCACTGCATGAATTCAGGAGAAGCAGCAAATGACACCATCTATCAGATTTTGTTCCAGCGGCTCAGCAACGAAGATGATATCCCAGCGATCGATCAGCTGAAGGACCAGACCTGCATTTTTGACCCTGCAACGAGCCGCTATCTTAAACCAAAGCAGGTCTTCTGGAGCCTTCCCCATCTTGGCCAATTTGGGTTTCAGGCTACACCCCGTATGGGTGCCCAGAGGGAGCTTTTCGAGCACCTAGGCGTCCAGAACGAACCGGACCACGAAGCTTACGCTGAGGTTCTTATAGAGATCGCAGAAAATTTTGGTCGAAAATCGGAGCCCGTCTCAACGAGTATCCGAGCAATCCACGAACTCTGCACCATCAAGCTTTCAGAATTTGTCGCTGATGATCCGAATGCTGCGGATCCGATACTCGATCGTCTTGAAAAAACACCATTCCTACTCACAAATGACGGTACTTTGGCATTCAGCCACGAGATTGCTGTGTGCGACAGCAATTGGCTAGCAGAACCGTTCGGTGAGGATCTACTTAGCCGCCTAGTAGATCCGGTGCCCGAACTCCGTCATCTTTATCAGCGCCTCGGAATCAAGCTGCTGTCGCAGGTCGTAGAAATCGAGCCTGATAGACTGAACGAGTTGCATCATCTCGACGAAATATCATCCCTCTTACACGAAAGAACGGACCTCTTGTTATGGCTCCTTGGTAACCTGCCAAGAGGCAAAATCCATGAAATGCGGGATATCTTGAATTCCGTCGAGCTTATATCAACAGACGACATACAGATCAGATCAAAATTCTTGCTGGACGACCCAGAAATTGTGTCATCTCCACGGACTGCAATGAGTTTTTATAATAGAGATGACAGACGCCTCTACGTTCATGAAAATTCCGGGCCAAGTTTTTGGTCAAACGCCTTCAAGGCGCTCTTAAACACGCTCCTCTCAGGTGATGAGGTTGGTGATCTTCGGAACCTAATCTTTATCGCTGCATCTGTAGCCAAGGCCAGCTCGTTAGCAGATGCACAAGAAGAGCTGGAAGAAGCTGGTTTTGCGCCCCCGTTGGAAGAGCGACGAGATCTAGTCGATCTAGAAGGCTCCGAAATGGGTGAATTCGAGGAAACCGAACAAGATCGCTCAGCGGAAGCGGCAGGCATGCCCGAAGTCGATAAGGAAACCAGCACTGATGGACGCACGACAAAAGGTGGCAACAAAGGAGAAAGTGCCAAATCTGGCCAAACGAGTGTTGGGGGTAATGGCAAATCATCAACGGGAGCGGGAGCAACTGAGCCGTCTGCTGGCAAAGGAGAAACAGACGTATCCAGCGGTTCGAACGAATTAAATAAGGCACGCGCTAGAAATCAATCGGACGCCGCGGGGCGGAAACGCACCGAGTGGATGCGTTCTTATGTGGTCCCAAAGGGACAAGAGTCTGAGCACGAACGAGGCAGTCGTGATTCAGACGATATAATTTGGCAGATCGATGAAGCCGCCATGCGTGCGGTTCTCGAATATGAAGAAGGCCGGCAATGGAAACCAGAACGCAAACCGCACAACAATCCTGGCTTCGACATCCTTTCATTAAGCCCGACGGGCAATGAAAAGAGGCTTATCGAGGTTAAAGGTGTACGCGATGAGTGGTCTGAACGTGGCGTAAAAATGAGCAGGACTCAATTCGACAATGCGGAATATTTTGGTGATGAATTCTGGCTCTACGTTGTGGAATTCGCGCTCGAGGACAAAAAACGTCGAGTTTTCGCGATCAAAAATCCGGCATTCAAGGCGAGCGAGTTTTGGTTCGATAAGGGCTGGAAGGAGGTCGCTGAGGAAGAGGGCGGCGATCGGAGATCGCGTTTCGTTATTGGAAGACGAATAAATGTCAGTGACTTCGGCAATGGTTTGATCGTCGACGTCCAGCACCGAGGTGTTATTCGGGATCTCATTATCGAATTCGATTCGAATGGGAAAAAAGCGATTCAATTCAACATAGACCGCATGACGCTGCTCGAGGACTAGCGCGCATGGCGATCTGTTATCCCGATTACGGAGAAAGCGAAAACGCCTTTGTTTCTCCGGCAGAAGCTCATTTCTATAGTGCTTGCCGAAATCAGCTGAGCGACGACTTTCACCTCTTTCATTCGGTTGCCTGGATTTCCCGGCCGCAGAATGGCGAGACGAAAGATGGTGAGACTGACTTCTTAATTTGTCACCCAGAACTTGGACTTCTTGTCGTGGAGATCAAAGGCGGTGGAATTCGAACTGACTATAAAAGTGGCAAATGGTACTCGACGGATCGGGCTAGGCGAGAACATGAAATTACCAATCCAATTCGGCAGGCCCTGCGGGGGAAGTACAGCGTACTGAATAAACTAAAAGAGCATCGTGACTGGTCCAGATTAGGAATTGGGCGGATTGTTGCGGGACATGCTGCATTCTTCCCTGACCTTGACGATGCAAAGCCCTTGCAGGGTCCCGATGCACCGCCTGAGATTATCGGAGATCGATCCGATATGTCTTCGATCGATCGCTGGATAAATCAAGTGCTCGCTTATTGGGGAGACAGCGATCGAGAAGAATGCAGCGGTTACGACCAACTCGGCGCACGCGGATTGGACTTGATCGGCCGTATTTTTGCTCGCGTCGTTGAGGCAAAGCCACTCTTATCATTCCTCATTGCAGAGGAAGAGCAACAACGAATTCGGCTGACAAACCAGCAAGTTCGCACGCTTAACACGCTGTCGCGGCAGCGGCGTGTCGCGATCAGCGGAGGTGCTGGAACTGGGAAAACTGTGCTCGCTCTGGAGAAGGCACAACGTCTGGCAGCGGAAGGCTTCAGAACACTCCTCACTTGCTATAACAGGCCTCTTGCCGACTCTCTTCGATCCGCGGTCGGCGGTTGTGAGGGGCTCGAAATTATGAGCTTTCACCAATTATGCCATCACTGGATCCTGCGAGCGAACGCCGAAAGTGGTCGAAACCTCCTAAAGGAGGCCGATGCGTCGTATCCGGCTCGCGATCTCTACCAACATTACTACCCAATAGGTCTTGCCTACGCAGCCGATATTTTAGGCGACAATTTCGATGCAATCGTAGTTGATGAAGGGCAGGACTTCGGAGAAGAATACTGGTTTTCACTCGAAATGTTGCTAAGTGATAATGAGCTTTCCCCCTTCTATATATTCTTCGATGAAAACCAAAAAATATATGCCAAGGTGAGTTCCTTCCCCATCAGTGGCGAGCCAATGAGCTTGACCGAGAATTGCCGGAACACAGCCGTAATCCATGAGGCAGCTTATCACTATTATGCGGGTGCGCCCGTCTCGGAACCACCCATCGCCGGAGAGCCAATTAGAGTCCTAGATGCGTCAAACCCTGAAAAGCAGGCGAAAAAAATCTGTGGACTCATCACACGGTTAATCGACAAAGAAGGGTTCTCTCCAAATGAGATTGCTGTCTTGCTGGCTGACCGCCTCCACAGAGACGATTATAAAAGATTACTCTTTCGACACCCGTTGCCCCGAGGCAGCTCCTGGGCAGAATTCGACGATCGATTGGAAACATCCGTGACGCTAGAAACCGTCGCTCGATTCAAGGGCCTCGAAAGCCCGATCGTTGTCCTCTGGGGACTGGACCAGATCCCAAAAGAAAAACGACAGGAGATTCTCTATATCGGATTGTCCAGGGCCAAATCGTTGCTCTACCTGTGCGGCATGAAGGAAACCTGTGGCGCCGTATTGAGTGGGAATTGGCGATAGGCATGTAAAGGAGCCGGCGTCAGGTCAGTTTTATCGATCTATTGATAGCTGATTCACGATTCTCAATATGGGCTCGAAGCTTTTTTCGATCAGCCGATATGTTTAGCGCGTGCATCATGCGGTGGCAGTTCGGGCACAGAGCAACCGCATTTTCAATCGTATCCTCTCCACCATTTGCAAGATGCTTTACATGATGGCACTCGAGGAACGGTTGTTTATCTCTGCCGATGAAGGGAGCTTTGGCACCGCATAAATCGCAGTGTCCCATGGCTGCCTTTTTCACGTAAGCGGCGACGGCTTCATTGCGGATGATTCGTTCAGATTGTGAGGCCCGACGCGGCGGATTAGCTGATGAAGCCTGTGCGCGCTTGCGTAGTTGATCGATTGTTAGTTTGCGCAACGCTCTTTGCCGCAATTCTCGGACGCGTTGGATATCATCTTCTGTCGTCGTCGGCTGGTTGTCCAAGGTGAGTAGTCTTAGAGGAAACATCCATACCAATCGGGGCTCCCCCGCTTCATCGGCTTGTGTTTCCTGATATGGAGCCCCGCCGAGCGTAACTTCGCCATGGAATATGTACCGACCCGGATCAAATACCTCGAATAAGTAGACTTTGATTCTCGTCTCAGGGGATTCGGCCAGTGTCCTATTTTGGCTCGATAGGGATTGGTCACCCTTTTTTCCCATCCCCGTGTAGTGCAGGAGGTTACCTTCCCATCGGTCGTCGTAGAGTGTCTTTGTATGATCGGAAACGACCACCAGGTGGCCGCGTTCAACACTCCGACGCATGCCGCCCATGAGTCCGACATCAAATCTCGCCATCAGCTCAGGATTATTAAGGATAGCACCCGGTACAAGGTCGTCTGAAGAGAGCGCCGCAAAATCTGCTTCCATGACGGTGATCTCAAAACCAAGCTCTTGGAGCTTTCGTTGAACCGTTTTTTCGCCACCACTGAAGTTATCTGAAAGAAGAGGGGTGCCGAACTCATAACCGTGAGCGGCGCCGATGATAGCCTTAGAGTCATAGTTGGCGCCGTTGTGTCGCAAGAAATACGAGCGTGCTCCGCCAAAACCGTACTTCTTCAGAAATGCCGCTCGGCCGAGCTGATCGAACTCCGTGATCGCGCTCAATACCGATTGTCGGTTTTTGATGTCGACAAGGCTCATGCTGATCGCCCTCCGATCAGCCCATCTTCTTCAACATCTGTTTGTTCGAGCTCGAGCAATGCACCGCTAATGGGTGTGTGTATGTAGAGCCCACGACATTCGTGTTTAAGCGCAACCTGTACCGCATCCGCGTACAGCCTGAGCTGTGGCGCATATTGGATGGCTGCTGCTTCACGCTTTGCTTTGTTGCCCGGAAAACTCTTATGGTCAAAAATCGCGAACCAGTCGTCACCCTCAACAAGTACATCAATGCGGCCCGAAATAATCTGTTCGCCGACGCGAGCGAAAACAGGCACTTCTCTTCTTACAGCGGCATCAGCATAGTTGGTGGTCAGATGGGCGAGGAACTGATCGACCGCGGCTATGACGTCGCTAGCCACAACCTCACTCACGCCCCAACGATCTAGAATTTTTTGGGCCGTTGAGACCCGTTCCTCCGCCGATTGACTGGGACGATCAGAGCCGAAAATGATATGAACCGCCTCGCCCAAGCTCGTCATGTCCGGATTGCCCGTGATTGGCACACGGGGGCCGATGTCGATGACTTTAGCGACCCTGTAGGCCCCGGGGTGCTCAGCTTCGCTCGGCCTGAGGAATAATGGCGGTCTATCGATAGTGGCTCGCTCGATGCTCGCATGCGTCAATTCTACGTTGTCATGCGCATCCGGTGTCAGGGCAGAAAGATCGATTACTCGAGCCGGATGAGCGTTGGCACCGGCCTGGATCACAGAGCTCAGCGATGCTGGAAGCTTTACTTGTGGAGCCCCATCGGTGTTGGTCAGAAGATCGAGTTTTGCAGTTCCTGATGATGTGGGATTCACGAGGACAAGATGATCGCGCGCCCTTGTCATGCCGACGTAGAGCAACCGGATCTCCTCTTCTGTGGTGTTTTGGGTTGTCCTCACACCAATGTCGCTCGCGCCTGCTATTGCGTCGAGACCGACGTTCGTCTTTTGAGCACCGTAAGGCCAAGGCCAGTACCTGATCCATCGATTGGCAAGAGGATCGCGCCAATCGACTTCACTGCTGATCTCAGACCGTATTCCAAAGGGCCTGTCCTTCAAAGTCTCCTCAAGATCCGTCAGGATGACCATCGGCCATTCGAGCCCTTTGGCCCCATGGTAGGTCATCACCTTGACAGCATCCGGGTCAAGACTCCTTGGTTGCGGTGGGGTCTGATTGGCTAGCCACAGAACTAGACCGCCAACCGTGGCCGGTAACGCGAGATTGGCGCATTCGTTTTCGTAGGCTCGGGCGAGACCACGCAGTGTCTCGAGGTTATCGAGGCGCATAGCCGAATTGCCGAGGCGGTCGATATAAGTACGAACGCCGGAGGTTCCTGTGATCGCGTCAATTACGTCGCTCGGCGTTAAAGACAACTGCCGTTCTCGAAGCGCCTTCAACTCGCCAGAGAATGGGACAGCATCCTCCAACGCTTGGCCCTGGTCGTCCGCAAGAACTGCCTGTAACCAGAGCCCAGAATCTTCTTCACCGCCAAGCAGGCGCACGATCTCTGCAAGCGCCAAACGGTCTGTTGGATCAGTCGTCCAGCGCAGCGCGGCGTAAACAAGCTCGGCCTCAGGGGTTTGCATTAGGCCCGCGCGCTCAACGGCTACTTTTATTCCAAGCGTCGAGAGCGCGTGCGCAATCTTAGAAACCCTGCCCGTTGAACGGCATAAAACGGCTATATCGCCAGATTGCAGAGAATCCACGCCCTCGCTTTTCCCAATTAGCCATTGTTCAGGTGACCTGAGCGCCTCCTGAATACCCGCCGCAACTTCAAGCGCGCGGTCATCTAATTTCTTTGAGGGTGCGAGCCAGACTGAGAGCGGCGGTTCCGGAATATCGCTCTCCTCACGATGTGTGTGAGTGAACGAATTCTCGGCCTCGGGCAATCCCATCGCGTCAAATACGGCACCAAATGCATCATTGGTGAAGTTGATAATTCCTAGTCGGCTCCGACGTGATTCCGAAAGAATCTGCGTTTCGATGCCACTTGCGGCCGCGGCGCCGCGGGCTGCCGCTAGCGTTAGTGTTGAGTCCGCGTTTCGAAACCCATAGATCGACTGCTTGGGGTCTCCGACCCAGGTGCTAAGCTCCGCGATGCTTGATAGTGCAGTAAAAATTGCAATCTGTAGCGGACTGGAGTCCTGAAACTCATCCACAAAGACCTGTGCAATGCCCTCCCTAAGTCGCTCAAACAGGTCAGGGCGTCTGAGGATCTCGAGAGCAATTGCTTCTTGGTCGACAAAGTCGACCAGACCACGTTCCTCCTTAAATGACTGGTAAGCTTCAAGCGCATCAGCAGCGCTCGAAAAGATCCCGCGGATTAGCGACTCTGAATCTTCTCGTAGACGGGGGTGACGGACGTGAACGGAAGCCGCAGCAGAAATCGCTGCGATGCGCTCTTGAGCCACATTGCCCGCCTTTTTTGCGGCATTAGCTTTTGAGAGCTTTGCCCATGCGTGCCAAGGTATCGGCTCTCCTCGTCTGAGTAGATCTTGTGCTGCTTGCGAGTCGCGTAAGGCGTTTTTGGCGTCCTTACCGATATCCCCGCTCGGTGGATCCGCTAATAGCGCGTCAATTGCTGTGCTTAAATTGGCATCGAAACGGCTTGGATCCTCGCCAGTCTCAGGTGGTGGAAGAATATCAAGAAAGCTTGCAACCGAGCGGTTTGCCGAATCCGGCAGGTCTGTTGCTGAGAGACCATTTGCACGGGCAAGTTCAATCAAATCCTGGACTATTACGCGCCAGTCTATGCGATCAGTAGCCCGGCCTTGCTCAAACCCAAAGATAATTGCCAAAGCATTGAGCCGCGGGGCATGACGCGCAATCGCTTCATCTGCGGCTATGGCAAAAATTCTCCTCAGCTCCTGTTCGGCGATAACGTCGACCGCCGGCGATCGACCCAAATCGATTGCGTATTCGCCGGCTAGGCGTCCAGAGACACTGTTGACGGTACCCAACCGCGCAGCCAGAAGGCGCGTAGCTTCGGTGGTTTGACCAGATGCGACGAGACGGGCGCGAGCACGCTCGATTAACTCGTCCGCGGCCTTCACAGTGAAAGTTGTCGCCAAGATTTTTTCGGGCGACGTACCAGTCCCAATGGTCTCAGCAATTGACTGAACAACGTTGTATGTCTTGCCGGTTCCTGCGGACGCTATAACAGTCTTCACCGTGCCGGTGTGTGGAGTCACGTCTTTAGTCATCGATCCAGACTCCTTACTCGACAAAGGCGTTGGAAATCGCAGAAGCCGCACGGATCGTTATTAGGCTGGATACCAACGTCGGGGGGAACGTGTGCTTCAGCTCCCTCGACACCTGTCGCGACGGCTTGACCTGCGCGAGCCAGATCGCTCCATGCCTTCCAGCTTTCGACCAACGCGCTCCATGTTTCACCTAGATTGCGAGCAGCCTCGACTGGCACGGTGGCAATCGGTGAGCCGCTTTCAGCGATAAGCTGGCGTTGGTTGAGCATGTAATAACCAGCCGGAACCCCGCCCTCAGGATTGATGAGACGAGAGTATGTTGCCAGCTGTATGGCTCGACCTTCAGCAATCTCGTCGCGTCTATATTTTGACGTCCCGGACCATTTTAGGTCGATGATCCGCGGATCACTTGCACCATCATGCACAAGCATGTCCAGGCGGCTCGACACCTTAAGCCCGTGGCCAAAATCGGCTTCCCGGGAAAGCTCGGTCTCAGAAACGGAAAGGCCTTTGTCTCTTAAAATCTGGGCTAGTTCCGCCAGGGCATCTGGTATGCGCTCTTTAGCAAAAGCGAGTTCCTGAGAAACGCCCGGCTGAAGAAGTGGGGCCGCAATTTCTTCAATGACTTCGTCAATCGATTCTGCCGTGACAGCACGTATCTTTTCTGGATCAGACTCTCCAATAAATCCGCGGGCCGAAAGCTCGTGTGCCACGTTGCCGAACAGCAGTGGGGCTTTGGGAATTTCCCTTAGGCTGCCGGGTCGTAGTCCCACGACGTGTTGTAGGATCCACCGAAGTTGGCAAGAAACCAAGATTTCGAAAGACGTCGCACTTTCCCGACGCGCATCCAGGTGACTCGCAATTGAAGCCGGTAGCGCCCACGCAGGAATGGGAACTGGCAGCGAAGCAGTATCAAGCTGTCGCCTTGGTATGGCGCGCTTGGCAACTTGGACACTCTCTTCCGATAACAAATCCTCTGCTCGTGCTACATATTTAAGTTCCGATCCATCCAGGATCGGATCGAGCCAGTGGAGTAGTGGGTGCGTTACCGGTTCTGTTTCCGCATCATGGGCAGATCGCACCAGAATCAATTGTTCTTGCGCGTTTAGAACGCCCTGATGCCAAGCGTTGGTGATTCGAGTTGCAGCCATATCTATCGGCTCGGGCTCACAGCCGGCAGCATGGAGCGAAGCAGTTTCTTCCTCGGTCCAAGGCAAATGGACAGGGCGTTCTCCTGGTCCGACAAAATCCCACCAGATAATACGGTGTGCTGGCGACCAGATCGCTGCGGGGTTTATTACACCGCGAAGGTTTCCTGCCTTCGGTTCTGCGTCTGGATCAGGCGCGCCATCTGCGATCGCCTGGTCAATCATTCTCTCGATGAGTAGCGGTGAATAGGTTGCATTATTGAGCGTTTCAATGGCGTCTGCCAAAGCACGCGCAGCGCTGAGCACCGCCATTAAGAGAGGGTCATGATTGCCAGCGTCCAGGTCTACTGCCCATTGACCAACACGTCGACAGATCGAAACAGCCTCATCAATTGGAATGCCATCATCTGGATGAAATCGTCCGCCATCAGTCCATTGTTGCCATCGCAGGAGAATGTTCTGGATCTCGTCTTCGTCGCCCTCCTCGCCGGCTTCGGCGCGCAGTCGCTCTTCAATTCTTTCCCATGCCCTCTGCCAGGACCCGCCACCGATTCCCGGTTCACGCGCAAGAGCGCTTGCCAGCAAACCAGCCGCCCAGCGGCGCATTGGTGGACGAGGCAGTATGAGAAGCTCGATGAGCTTGCGCGGATCAAGCGGACGCCAGGCGATAGAGAATGCCAACGAAAGAACTTGAAGGGCGCCGCGAAAGGGAGATCGATACGATATCCCTAGTGACGGGAGTCCTCGGGCCGCTAGCATTTGGTCAAGCAGACCAGAGTCACCGTCTGGGACAATGATCACGGTCGACTGATCGGGGTCCACTGCAAGCCACTCTGCGACGGCCTCAGCTGCCATAAGCCCTGTCTCGCACTGGAGCTCTACAAACGTTCCGTCGCCCGTAAGGGGGGCAATGGAACCGTCGCGTAAGTATTTCTGAATGCATCCGAGATCGGTCTGGAGTGGGTCTAACGCTTGGGGGGCAATCTGCCCAATTTCGACCCCTGAAGCTTCGAGAGCGTCAATAAGGCGTGCAACCCCGGGCGTCAGAATCTCACGATCTTCTATAAGGCGGATTGATGTGATCTCACTCGTCTCACCCGCCTCCAAGGTGGCGATGACGTCCCACACACGATCAGCCAGACCATGAGGTAAATTAGGTTCTGTCTCCTCCGCCAGCGCAATGTCGGCGAGCCGACCTGCCTCGGGCCGAGCGACGCGTCCCCAACCCGTCATCACGAGTGCATCGCGCCAAGACAGGATCAGCCGGGCTGTCGCCCATGGATCTTTTTCGAATGAGGAGGCCCAAAAGGGCTCACCAGGCACGGCACTCATTTTGGCGTGCCACGCTGCAATCCGGACGACCGTCGTCGTGGACGGTTCGGATAGGCCAAGCTGCAATTCCAGGACATTGATCAGCCCTAAAGGTCCTGTTACCAGGCTTCCAACGACGCCGTCATCCGACCCGGGAAATTCAGGAAAAACGCGGCCATCAGCAGCTAAGCCGAAAATGATATTCATGGCTCGCTCCTTTCAGCGAGCTGACCGCTCATTCCGCATATTGAAAAGGCAAGTATTTCAAAATCGATTGCGTCATTGCACTGGGTTTCTTGCGTCTGCCCCTGCCCCCGAACTAGCCTCGCAACCCGGTCAAATTTGAGCCGATCAATGGAATCGGAAAAGGAGTCAATTGCCGATCCACCGGGGCATTCGTCCAAGTTGCAAAGTACCGCGTTATTGATTTTCAACGAGCGCATCATTGCTCAAAGTCCCACTGCCGATCGGAAAAGCGCTCACGCGCTGTGACGGGGTGAACTGGTATGGCCGCTTCTCGCCCGTAGACTTCGTCACGAAGCCAAGCAATCTCGGACTCCGGATCATTGGTCGTGGTCCACCACACTTTGCCATTGTGCAAATCCGCGGGACGCCAACGATAACCCCGCTGTTTGAGCTTATCGCGAACGTCGTAGGGCGCGCCGAGCGCACGAATGAGGTAATCGTCCCGTAGCGCGGCCTCACGCACTACCGCCATAACGCGTTGGCCTGATTTGGGTAGCGTCTGTGCCAAGAGCGCTAAACAGGCTTGGCAATCGCCGAGCGCTTTGTGTCCTTCATAAAACCAGCCGAATTGCATCCCGAGATAATCGAGTTTGCCAGCGGCAAAGCCCTCATTGAGCCAATTTATGCTCTCGTAGGTGCACGCCCAGGGCTTATCGGCAAAGCATCTCCAATGACGTTCCACCATAGGTCGGTCGAACATTGCATTGTGGGCGATTACTAGATCTGAACCGGCGACGATCGCGGCAACTACTTCGGCATCGATGGATTCGCCGGCCACCATGTCATTGGTGATGCCGGTGACAAGCGATGCCTCGTCAGAGATTGGCACCGCTGGCTCGCGCAGCTCTTCGAAGGCCTGGTCCTTCTGAATTGTCAGGATACGGCCGGTTTCAGCTTCGTAGTCAAAAGGCAACATTGCAAGCTGGATGACGTCGTCGTTTTCTGTCGAAAGACCGGTTGTTTCGACGTCGACGACCACGGCGTGTTTAATCGTGCCGCCTTTTGCGTCATTGAATTTGTCCGGCAGGCGAAGATGGCGCAACAGGCGCCACTCGGTCCGATCAACCGATGCCTCGGGGCTGATCAAGTCGCCCTCTTCAATCGCAAAGTGGCTGTATTGGTTCATGGCTAGAGCTCGCGCATCTCAATGTACCGCGAATAGTACCCCTGTTTGCAGGGGCGGCCCGTATCCAAGCCAACCGAGTATAGGCCCACGCCTATATCCTGCCATCGCGCTGGGCGCGTTCGCGTTTGGTCATGTGCTTGGCATAGACGCACAAGCGCCCCGGCAGCGAGACGCGGCCCATAGTAGCGTTCCGAGCGATCAAGCAGGGTTGCCGCAGCGGCAGGGTGATGCTGACTGCGACCCACTGGCCCGGAATTGCCGGATTATCAATCCAGTCACCGGTGTTCGGATCACGTTTGCGCAGCCCGATTGACGGCTCGAGGACGCCTTTATTCAGTGAGGGATCAGCCGCGTCGCGCCGACCGCGGCCACGGCCCTTGATGCCGGCGCGACCCGCATAGCCATCTTTGCGGAAGTTGTAGCGGCAAGCACCCGAGACATCGGTCAGATAGCTGCCCAATATGGGGTTTCTATTAACGCACTTGAGCGGAATTGTCTCGCCGCGGCATTGTCAGCCATTTTGATCAACGATAATCTCCCCAGCCGGCGCTCATTATCTGAGCGAAATTTCTTCGCGATAAAACTTCTGAGCAATCTCGCCAGTCTTTTTCAGAGGGTCCTGTAGCAGTCGTATATCGCAAATCAAAGCCAGTGGCTTCTTTCCGGGCGTTGATGTATTCGTCCATTTTTTCACCCAGAGTTTCGATATCATCGATCCACTCATCATTTATGGTATCAGGCAGGGAACCAAAGAGGTTGTAACGATCCCGCATTCGCTCTGATAGGCGCTCATAGACCTTCTCGTCTACCGTCTGCTCGTTAACTAGATTGAGCATGTCTACTTTCTCTCTCACCTGACCAATGCGTTTGATGCGGCCGATACGCTGTTCGAGACGGGTAGGGTTCCATGGCAGGTCAATGTTGATCAGTGTACCGAGGGTTTGCAGGTTTAGACCCTCGGAGGCGGCATCGGTGGCGACCATGATGCGAATTTGGTGCTCAGCCACCATCTCCTTCAGTGTTTCGCGTTCGATATTGACACTCTCACCCTTTTGATAAAGCCGACTTCGCGCGGCGCCTGCATAAAGTCCCAAGGCTTCGTTGGAGTAACGAGTGGCCAGAGCGTCAGCCAGCCATCTGGCCGTGTCATAGTACTGGCTGAAGATGATCACCCCGTGGTCTATCCATTTCTCATTTTCCAAATAGTGAAGCACCGCCTGAAGTTTAGGGTCCTCGGTAATCCGCTCCAGGCGGGCAATCAGCCGCTCCAACACATCCAGCTCCTCCCGACTGTCCACCGCAAGTTCGATCTCGTGATCGTCCACCTCTTCCGCAAGGGTGCGGCCCTCCAGCAACATTCGGGCTGTGCTTAGACCCGAGGCAATACTGGAACAGATGCGTTGCTCCATCAGGTTCTTCATGAAGCCACTGCCCTTGCCGCGTTTGGACAGGGCCTTACCGAAAGCACGTGCATCCCGGTAGGCCTCGCGAAATTCCTCGCTGGTGCGCAGCGCCTTTCCCTCGAAGAGGGCGTCAAAGCGCTGAGGTTCGCGCGATAGAGACTGGTCTGGATGGAGATCCACACCGATGCGGGTCAGTAGGCCAGCCTCCTCCAGGGCTGTGCGTTTCCGCAGCACGATATGACGCACTAAGGGGTTCTCTCGCTGAAAAAAGGTGGCGCCATTGATCTTCCGGGAAAGCTCGTCCTCCAATTTTTCTCGCGCTTCTTCGGTCAGATCCGTGAACGGTTGGTTGCTTTCTGTTTGTTGGCCAGTGACACCCAGGTCCTGGCGCACAGCGCTATAAAGATGCCTGGCCTGAGGTTCTTCGGTGGAGTTCACCAAAGGAAGGGGAGAGCGCAGCAAGTCCCATGCAAAGACCGCCTCAGATACCTCCTGCTCGCCGGATAAAATAGGCAACACCTCCTGTGGATGGTGCCATTTGGCAAAGTCATTGCCGAGCACGAAGTTACCGTTGCCCTGATGCAGGATGCTCATCAGGTCCCACAAATCCTCGGGCCGAGTCTGAATTGGAGTGGCCGTGCCCAGTAGGACATGGTCACTGCGGCCGGCGACTTCGCGCATGAAGGATAACAACTCATTAGGTGTCCCAGCGTCGCGGCCAAGCCTCTGTCGGCTGCGTGATTTGTGGGCCTCGTCGAGGATTACAAGTCCAAAACGCAGGCCCAAAAGATGCTGCTTCTCCAGGCTGTCGCGCATCATGAGGCCCGTGGAGACAATGCCTATGCGCAACGGACAGCGAACGATCTGTTCTCGGCCTGTAGGAGAAATGGCGCGTTCTTCGTGATCCAACCAGATCTTTTTCTGCGTGTGCCAACGGGCGCAAGAAATACCTAGCTTATCGATCATTTCAGTCTGCCACTGTTCGCAGAGGGTGGCTGGTGCAAAGATGACAACTGGCCGGCGGCTTTTTCCCTCTCGGTCGTTCAATAAACAGAGTGCCAAAGCAGCTGTACCCAGAGACAGCGTCTTCCCCAGCCCAACCTCATCCGCGAGCAAAAGGCGCACGAAACCGTGGTTGTGGTAGTGACGCAAACACTCAGTGATAAAGCTTTGCTGCCACGGCCGTAGTGCCATTCCTTCCCGGTACAGCGGAGACTCAATCAAGGCTGCTGGCGCCAGATCCTCATCTTCATCGATATCTTCGAAGAGAACTTCATGACGAAACCCCCGTCGCCGCACTTCGCGAATCACAGCGTTTGGCAGTGGTTTGGCCGCATTCCAGAGGAATTCGAACTCTTCCTCTATCCAGGCCACACCTTCGGGGGAGTCGTCCTCCCAAAGGATTTCATAGTGGCGCTGCCAACCGCTGCTAGTTTCATTCATGGACCCGATAAAGCCGAGCTTGCGGTTATCGGCCAGCTCGACGACACCTGCTTTTCCATGCAGAAAGCCGCATACGCTATCGGGAGCCACGCGAACTGCCTGGCCATGTTGCTTCAAAAAGGCGTCTAGCCGGCGATAGCGGTCGCGGTTTAGTAACGCCTCGGCCTCTAATCCTCGCTCATTCCAGCGGCCGACCATCTTCGATTCGCGAAGCTGTGCCACCTTGAGGTCTTCCGGGTGGATGTCCACATTACAGACGATTTTGACCTCCGGAATTGCATCCAGTAGTTCGTTAGCCACTTCGAACAAGGAGCTGGTGAAGTAGCCGGCGATACGCTTGTAGCTGCGCGCGCCTTTCAGATGCTGCAGCAGGAAATTGCTGTCTAACCGATGTGTGCGGGAAGAAAGGCGCCGAATGGTCATGGTTTAGACATTCGCGCGCCGCTGACTTACTGGCCCAGGGCGCGTAGGTTTTTGAGCCGACCGCCAAGCACCTCGGCGGCATTGCGAACTTCTGGCTCCGGCGCCTTGGCTTCGATGAAGGTCAGCAGGTCGATGAGCAAGGGCCGGATGTCGAGAAAGTCAGGCAACTCCTGCTGCAACTGGCCGATTACGACCTGCGGCTCCGTCTCCACAAGGAGTTGTTGCAGAGCGATGATCAGTCGCCCCAACCAATTGGAGCCAATCTCGGTACTGTCGCATAGATCACGCGAGGCAAATTCAGTGACGCGCTTCAGGCGTGCGTTGTTGGCGGTCATGCTACCCATAACCCGTACATAGTCCTGAACACGAAAAGCCTTGGCGAAGTTTTGATAGTTGTCGAGCTTACTGGCGCCTGTGGTCTCCATGTCTAGCATGCGCAAATAAAAGCGCTGAATGCCACTCAGCTTGGCCCATGTCTCGGTGGAGAGCCCCTCGGGCACCAACAGGTTGTTGGCCGCCTCTCCTGCCTGCTGAACGATCTCATCCACCACTGTGGTCTCGCCCTTATTGCGCGGGCGCAAGGCAAAAGCGGTCACGTCCTCGCCGCCGATCTGGGTGTAGGCGGTCAGCACCTTCAGCGCCGCGGCATAGCCGGCCATCTGAAGGTCAGCGTCATTGAAGACCGGCTCGCCCAGTTTGCCTTCCACCTCGTCGTTCAGGTGCATCATGCTTTTGATCTGGCGCTCCACCTCGGCGCGCACGGCGGGCAGGATGCGCTGTTTGAAGCCTGCCCGCTCACCAGCTGGGCGCTTGCGCAGCATCAGGATCACTGTGCCCTGGACATAGCCGCCCTTCTTGAGCTCGGAGGTCGTCTCGGTGGCGATGTACCAAGCTGCCACTACCTGCAGACCTGCGGCCCAGAAGATGCCGACCATGTCGGACCAGATGCCGGTGTCCTGATGGGTGAACATAACGCATTGCATGCCGTTGTCTGGCATGTGCTCGGCCATCGCCCTGTAGGCGTCGACCATCCCGCGCCGGAAGTCGTCGCCGGAGCCCTTGATCGCCAGCGCACGACGTGAGTCCCACACCCATTCGTCAAATGGCGCCGGTGGATTTCGGCGGAGCCAGGCGATGAAAAATTCCGTTATCTCATGATAATGAACTGCATCAGCGTATGGTGGATCAGTAATAAAAATGTCGCACGGCACATTGGCTTCCCGAGCATCAAGACATTCAACCATAGTCGACGTCGAAATATCTCCAAATCTTGGCAACGATACCCGCCAAGGCGTGGCTGCGAACGATCTGTTGGCCCAGTTGAATATTGTCTTGAGGGCTTGGCTATCGAAGGTTGATTTAGCGCCTCCATCACCGCCAGACTGAGAGGTAGCCCATCTGCAAGACTTTGAATTATTGTCGGCATATTTCGAAACAATAATTGGCAGAAGCTGAGGGAAACGCTTGATCCCGCATTCTTGAATGATGCTCAAGGTCAATAGGTTGCGCGGCGTAAACATATGATGCCAATAAGTCCAGCCGTTAGTTCTTATCGGGCCTTCGTTCTCCTTACCGGTTTCTATCGGCATGTCCGGAACAAGACCGCGTTCTTGCCAATCGGCGAGGTTCTCCCTGACAATATTGGCAATACGTTCTTCTCGTTCTTGGTCAGCAGTTGTTGCTGCAGCAAAGAATGTCCCTGGTCGAGACAGATGAAGCGTCTCTGCTGAAAACCATTGAATGGCATACAGGCGTTCTTGAAAAACGTCATCGGCACGGGGTTCGAAGTCATACTCGTTCCAAAGTCGCAGGCGATTTTTGGTAATCCCGTCAGAATCCCTGTATTCACCGCGAATTGTCTTGATAGGTGTTCTATAGGTCGTGCCGTCTATTTCGTATACCAGATAACGTCCTTGAACCGTCCCACGCTCTGCAGCTTTGAATTCGCCCGGCGAAGCCCCCATCACTACTTCAATGTCGAATCTCTTTTTCTCGTTGTCAGGAACCAATTTGGCAATGGCGCGCCGCGCTTTTGAAATGACCCAGCTTGGACAGACCGGCACCCGCCATCCGGTCTCTGCGCAGCGTGTCTCGAGGCAATAAAGAAATGCCTTGGCCTGGTTGCCGTTATCATCCTCATTAATGCCAAGGGTTTTTAGCTTTGCTTCCGCCGCATGTGCCAACTCGTCTTGCGCTTCCTCAATGGCGGCAGCGTTTTTGGGAGGTGATCCGGCGATATTGAGTGCGCCCCACGTGAGCATGCTTGCCACCGGATTCAGATCGGATGCAAATACATCGCAGCCCAGTCGAGCAGCTTCAAACGGAATTGACCCGCCGCCGGAGAAGACGTCGCCGACGCGCGGCCTGTGTCCATATCGTAGGGCGCCTAGTTGTTGCACGAGTTTCGCGAAGCTGTCGGCGTGGATGCCCCATGGCCCCAAGTGTCTATTAACCTCTGGCCAAACCGGGCGGTAGAGCCAGTCCTGATCAACGTCCTCCGGACGTTTGCAAAAGCTGGCTTTCTCTTCGTAAGTCGCGAAGCTTGCCAGCGCTCGCTCGATGAGTTGGACCTTTTTATCGTCGGCTACATCGCGTGCCCAGCGGAGTGAGATCCCCTCTCGATCCGCGTCGAACGGACACTCGAGTTTCAGGAGGGGATCATACTTCGGCAGCTCCGACTGGCCCGTGAAGGTGAAATAATCCCAAGGGTTTGAGAGCGTGATGCGTGCTGTGATGTCCTTGGGCTTGAGATCGTTCTGTGCAAGCGCCCGCCGCGCCAGGCCATGATCGTCAAAAGCCATCAGCTTTTCGAAGATCTCCAGGTCTTTCTCGCCATCGCCTGTTTGCGGAAGCAATGAGCCTAACACGATGGCCCGCACCAATATCAGCGGCTTGCGCCCCTTCCAGTACGAGCCAAGCCCCGTCAGCGTCTGAGCGGCCACGGCCTTACGTTCAGATTGCGCCTCGAAAGATACCTTCTGCGCAGGGAAGACCGCCCGGATCAGCACCGGGGTATCTTTCAAGGAAACGGGCGTAACTTCGTTCATTCAGGTCTCGTCATGAAAAAGGTCGAGGGTGGGCCAGTCGCTGGCCTTCGCGATTTGTCTCCGGGCGCGGGGCTGCATCAGATTGCTTTGGGCGACATCGCCCAACGCATACCGCAGCGCGAGCCGCCAACCGCGCCCGGCGTCCTTCACGGTTCCGGTCGCCATGGCGGTCATTCCAAAAAGCCACCAACGCTCCTCCGGGCGCATTGCTAACCAATTGCGCACCGCGACGGGCATCTTGTCCATGTCCATCCGCTCAACGGCCCATGCGAGTACGCAAAGTTCTTTGCCAAGCAAGCGATCGACCAAGTTTTCGCCAACCTTCCAAGCCGAGGGTTTTAGTCCATGGGCCTTTAACCTGGCGTTGAAGGCACGTTGAACCTCTCCGCGGATCGCGGTCCAGCGAGGACGCTCGAGCAACACACGATCAATTACAGCGAACTCATCGCTAGTGGCTTGCAGGCCCAAATACTCGCTTATTTGAACAACGCCCGCGTTGCCTCGTGGAATGACAACTACGAAGTGATGGGGGTCGCTGGTAGCTGGCACGCCAAAGCCCAAGGTTGGTTTGGGCTTTTCCGCCGGCCCTTTACCCGTTTTGGCGTTGAATGAGCTCACCGTCTGCACCTTGGGCATAGGTTATGCATCCTGCACTATGTCGCCGGGGCGCAGTTCAATTCCTGCGATTTTAGCAAACTCCTTAGCCTCGAACCCGTTTTCGAACTGGATACCGTCGCTTACTGTGATGGCAACTGTCGCGTCGTCTTCCTTGAGCACGGAACGAAGGCTGTTCACTACCCCTTCGATCATAGCGGCGGTGACTTCCCGTTCTTGGAAGCGCACGGTTACCGTTTTTTCACCTTCGCCGATCTCGATGCGCACGCCCTTAAAGCGGGTGTTGTCGTGATCTCGAAAACGGTTGATGACACCAAAAACGCGATCTGTCGTATCAAGCGCAACTCTTTTACCACTGTTCAGTCGCGTAGGTTTTGTGTCGTCGATCTGTACTGTTTTATCGCTGCTGGCCGGAATCTGGAAGTCGGCGGTTTTGGTAGCTTCGCCGGAGCGGGCGTATACCAACAGGCGCGTGGCCTTCGGTCCAATCTCAAAGATGCCGTCATAGGAAAGGCCGTCCTTAGGGTTGGTGCCATCTAGGGTATAAGTCATGCCCGCGTTGGGGTTGCACTGCAGGGTAACCCGGCGTTTGTCCGCAGCGGGTTCGACCTGGTAGCGAATCTTTAGGTCGGCGAGCCAGCGAACCGCCGCACCACTCTCATACTGACTAGTGGGATCTTTGACCCAGAAGTACAGGGTGCCTTCACTGGTATTAAAGCTGTCCAGATCCTCTGCTTTCGGGTCGCTCTCGGAGACATTCGGCTTGGTCGAATAATGGACAACTGGGCTTTCGCCGGCGTTGCGGGGCGTGAGGCTCAATATGGCTTCACGCGTATCAGGATTGGTGCCCAGCAGCGAGACGTTGACGCTGGATTTTTCCTGCGGGAAGGGGCCTTTTTCTACATAGCCATCCTCACCCAGACGCCAACGCCCTTGTTTCAGCGCTTCCGTCTTGAGGGTCTCCAAACCGCTCGCCCCAGGCATCCAGGGCCATGCGGGGTTGCTCTTGGCGCGGCTGACCACATCCTTGTACGGCGTGCGGCGATTATCCCTGCCGGAAGGCCAAAGGTACTCTTCGGCCATCGCAAAATACTCGTTGAAGTTTTCGGTGAGATCCTTGGCCAACTTGTAGTTGGCGCGGGGGCTGGCCAACAGAGCCTCAATCTGAGCTTCGGCGGACTGGTCACCATCTGCGTTTCTTAGCCCGTTATCGATGGTGACAGGCACCAGTAATTCACGGCCGTCTATCTCTTCAATGCTCGGGAAGTAGAGGCGGTTGTAGGCTGCGGATAACGCCTTGTTGAACCGGTCCTCAGCCTCTTCCAATCGGTCGCGCGCCTCTTCATAAAGAGTATCGCCGGGTTTAAGGCGTTTGTGGATCTGTTCGATGGCATAGAGTTCGCGCAACCGATCTTCCACCGCGTCGGCCAGATGGCTGTCCTGTCCGGTAAGTACCAGCACGTTGTTCTTTTCTTGCTGGTAATCAAAGAAGTTCTGCAACTCGCTCGGAGGCACTTTGCCATCAGGCTTAATGACGACCAGGACACGCGGGCCGCTGAGCTTTAATTCATCCAGCCTGGGAAGGACGTTGACATCCTGATACGCACTGCGTCGGTCCGGTTGCAGGATACCCATCAGCCTGTTGATCAGGGCTTGATCAACTTTCGGTTGTGGCACGTCTTTAGCGTTGCGTTCAATCTGGCGCGCGAGATTTTCAGTTTCCTTTATGAAGAAGCGCTGGTCCTCGCGGTGAAGGTACCAGGCCTGTTCCCGCAAACGTTGAAGTGCCTCCAGAAATTCGTCCAGTTTGCGATTGGGAGCGGCAAGGTACTCGATGATCTCGCTTTCAGAGAGACCGATGCGACCGCCCACCGCACGGGAAAGCGATGATGCCAACAGCAGGGTCATGACCTGCTGAGCGGTATCAGAGCTAAGTTCGTCATCGATGTTTTCGGCGATGGCGTTGCCGTTGTCAGCGATATCCCTAGTAACTGCTGGTATCAGTTTTGGAGCGATGCGTTCTATCTCGTCCTTGACTTGATCGTCATTCAGATCGAGATGCTGGGTGCCAACCAGGAAGACGTCGTCCGTCTCCCGCTTCTCTACACTCTTGAGTAAGCGGGCGGTGAACTGCATGAGACCGCGAGTTTGACGAAAGCCTTCATTTTCCTTGAACAGAGCGACCAGATGTTTGAACGAAGGATGGAACGGGTACGTCTCGCGTACTTGCTCGGCGATCTGTTCGATGCTAGCGGCGACGATGTAGCCGCCGTCTTCGGCTTTCTTGACTTGTTGGGCGTATTCCTCGGCAACGTCTGAGATTGTGCGATCGTCCGGCAGTTCATTAATCAAACGTTTCTTCAGGATCTCGTAAATTTCATTACCCGACAGTTGGACCGGTGTGATGGTCATGGCCTGACGGCGGGTTTCTTGCTGCAGGTTGTCGATTGCCTCCGCCAGCACCTTGGTTTGAGCTGTGTAGCTGCCAGAGAGATTGGCGATGACAATGGCGCAATTGGGCAGATCAAGTGCCGCAGTCATCAGGGCGCCGAGGCTATACACGAGCATGTCAGCCAAGGTCCCTTTGCCGAATATCTGGGTGCTCGCGTTTTGCAGGTAAGGCGGCAGCTCATCCAGTAGAATCAATGTCGGCGCTTCGCCAATGATCTCTTTCCACTTGCTTTGATCCACCGCTTTTGGGCCGTTGATCCAGTGGGGTTTAATAGCCTCTTCGGCTCCGAGCTGTTTGGCGATCTCGCCCCAGATGAAATTGTCGGGATTATTGCGGCCATTGAATGCGGCAATACGGGCACCGCCAAAGTCAAGACGCTCGCTCAGATCGGCTGGGAGTATTTCCGTACGGAGGTTTGTGTGGCGCGCCAATAAACCGAGGGCAATCATCATATGGGTTTTACCACCACCCATCGCCTGGGTGAGTTCGAACACCGCCTGGTCGGATTTTCCAGATAGGCGCAGCATGCCCTCGCGGAAGAGCTGTTCCATACCGTGTGTGACATAGTTCCTGGAGAAGAACTTCCGGCCGTCACCCTCGTCGCTAATCAAGTCTGCAAGATTTTCAATGCCCTGGCTCATCCGATAATCTTGGATTATCGGATTGAAATCGCAGGCTTGTTTAACCGTCCTAATCACGCTGACAGCTCCTCGCTATTTTTGGTATCTTGGGCGTGGGAGATAACGATACTGTGCCGCTCGCAGCGGTCCCGAATGAGGGCTTCCACCATGTTTGGCACTGGAGCGGTGTTCCAACTGATCGGCAGCACGCATCGCTTCCTTCAGATCCGGATGGATCCGCAATGTCAGCGTTGCGGTCTTGATAGTGCCCATATTGCCCTCCAGAGCCACCTGCAAATGTACTACAAAATACGGTATCGCAGTTTGGGTACTATCGGAAAGCTTTGGGTGGTCGAGCTGTCCACGGAGCACGGCAAATACAACTACTTGTGACTTTGGATTGCAGGCTAGTCATCGGCACCTAGCAGTTCGAATGCTGTTGCCTGGGTTGCTGGAACTGAACGCCTGCACGCATGCCTCCTCAAGGCATTGTCAGAGCAAATTGGCTTGAGCCTCCTGGCGAGATTCTTTAGCCTCCGGCAATGCAAAATCCCTTCCGTCATTTCAACAGTTCACTTGAGGTAATCCGCCTCGCGGTGATGATGTGCGTCCGTTATCCGCTTTCGCTGCGACAGGTCGAAAATCTGCTGTTCGAGCGCGGGATCGACATCTGCCACGAGACGGTTCGGTTCTGGTGGAACTGGTTCGGTCTGATGTTCGCCAGCGAGATCAGGAAAGGACGCATTCATCATCGATGCTATTCGCAGTGGCGATGGCATCTGGACGAGGCGTTTGTCAGGATCAACGGTGAGACACACTATCTTTGGCGGGCCGTTGACCACGAAGGTCAAGTGCTCGAGGCTTTTGCGACGAAGCGCCGGGATCGCAGGGCTGCGCTGAAGTTCCTGAAGCGCACGATGAAACGCTATGGCCAGGCGAAGGCCATTGTGACCGACCGGCTTGGGTCTTACGGCGCCGCGATGAAAGCTACGGGAATTGTGGAGCGACAGGAGAGCGGCCGTTGGCTCAACAACAGAGCCGAGAACTCACATCAGCCGTTCCGGCGACGAGAGGGTGCAATGGCGAAGTTCAGGGACGTAAAGACTCTGCAGAAGTTTGCCGCTGTCCACGCCTCGATCCATAATCATTTCAATCAGGACCGTTACCTCAATCGCCGCGACATCTTCAAACAGAAGCGTTCCGCCGCGCTGGCTGAGTGGGAAAGGAAGCTCGCTGGCCGGATCGAACAGTTTCTTTTTTCGAGCAGTCATTTCTCGCGTGTGGACAATTTGGCGGATTTGATCAAGTAGCCCCTTCGCCAAAATTTGGTGCGAGTCCCGCGTGTGCGATGTCAATTATGAATTGATACACCCCTGGGAACTAGGCCGGGCACCCCTACCCCAACAATAAGCGCAACAGCGCAACAATTATTTATTTTCAATGGCTTAGATGAATAGCGCCCGCAACACGATCCGCAACATGTTGCATTTCTTATTCAGATTTTTGCGTAGTTATAAATTCTCTTACTCGCAACTCCGCTTCGCCCGATATAACCCAATCCCCACGCGCTAATGCCCATTTTGAGAAGTCTTCAGTAATCCCTGGAATATCCTTGAAACTGTTTGGAAGAAAGCTGACATATGCAAGCGGAAAACCCTGATCACAAAACCACGCACCTAACAAGGGAACATCATCGTAAAGGAAGCACTCGGTGTTCAGGGCATTAATGCACACTTGCCTATCTGGGCAGTCAAGACTTCCATTCTTAAATGAGATTTGAACCATTAGACCACCGTGTCCAATACCCGGATGCATATCCATGGCATGAAGTAAAAATTTATATTCTTCATGAGGGTAATATCGGATTCCGATTAGGCGGTGAGTATCAAACTCAACTTCATCAAATTCTTTTGCTAGATTATTTGATACATATTCAAAATCTGCAATATTCCAGTTGCTGCTCTGCTTCTCAAGCTTAAAATTCTCATCGCCCAAAATCACTCGAGCGCAGTTCACGATACTAGGTGCTGCCATTAAGGCCGACGTAGCAACAATCGGAGCAGCTTTGTTGAGTTCTAGATTTTTGAGCGGGCATTGAGATACGACCGAAAGGCTATCTCCGTCTCTTATGAGCGCCCCAAGAGAAGCACTTCGATTAAGTTGCGCTTCGTGACCGGCCATCAAATTTATCAACGAAGCATCCTCTATGGTTGACCCTACTCTCACACGAAATTGAGGGTCACCAGCATCCCTGGTTCCGGCCATTTCGTGGGTCAGAATTGATGTCTGACCGCAATCAGTCTCTACTTCTATTTTATTGTGGTCGATCAGCTGAGGAGCGTAATCAAGTTCACTCAGATACGCGGCGACCAAGTTCATAAATTTTTGCACATTCATCTGTTGACCTAATCCAGACAGTGATGAAATTTCGTATGTCGAGATTTGATAATGAAATGCCCTCCCAGCCAGGGGGGGTGGCAACGGAAACGACCGTTTTACGGATAAAAGCGGAAGCCACGTGCGCCAGCCCTAAGGGGGAAGAGGTCTTCCACCGCAAGTTTATATTTCTGCCGCACTGCGACTGCACTTGACCAAGCAATCACTGTGACCGCGAACGGCACTCATGTCGCCTCCTATAATGATGCTCGGTCTGAAGATGCTGAGCTTCAGACGCATCGTCGGCGCACCTGAACCAGCTTTTCTTAATTTGGCCAGGTCGCCACATTGACAAATATCGCTGCAAGGCAGAAAAAAATCATGCCACCGGCCCCGATTGGAACGTTCGTAGCGGGCCCCAATCGTTTTTGAATCATTCGCCAAGGAACAATCACGATGGTCGGCAGCAGTACCATTGAAGAAAACGACACTAGTCTATCAGTGGCTGAAAGAGACAGTTTGGCAAACAACAAGAAATAAACCTGCACAGCTAGAGCACCAACGAACACCGACAATATGGCGTGCCCAGTACGAAATATATTCTTGTGAGCCGTCAAGACCTTCGACAAAGCTAGAGTGCCCAAAAACATCATGGCCCACGCAGGACTAATAGTGATCCACACGAACAGAGCCCCAAAAAAAATACAGAGCTTGCGCCAATTTCGAACCGAATCCTTATCTAACGAACTGTTGTAGGCCCGGTTAGGCATCAGGCGCCTTTTTGCAAGCAATAGATCAACATAGCGAGCTTATGACTGGACTTCTCGTGGAAAGGAAGCATCCATTGGACGCGCCGCCCGGCAGATAAATGCCAGCCCTATGCGCAATAGACCTCCTTGCGTCAGCCCGCAGCTCGCTGCGGGCTTACCGTGGTGACGGCGCCGGAATGGTCCAGTGCCTCATAAAGCCCTAAGGAGGCAACCATGCAGACCGGCAAAACCGCATCTAATACTCCAGAGACCGCAAAGTCTCCGAAGAAACTATCCAAGCCCAAACCGAGCAAGGGCGACAAAATTCTCGCTTTGGCGCGCAGGCCGAAGGGCGCAACCATCGCCGAACTCTCGAAGGCGACAGATTGGCAGGCCCACAGTATCCGCGGATTCCTTTCTGGCACTGTCAAAAAACGCATGGGCCTTAAGGTCTTCAGCGAGAAGGACGTCAATGGCGTCCGGCGATATAAAATCACCACGGGAGAGAACACGTGAATCCGTTTCTCAATCGGTCAATCAGCGGCATTGAAGAGGAGATCGGTCAAGTGGCCGGTCTCCCTCGCAAGGAGTTGGTACAACGCTGGAGGAAAGTCTTTGGTACCCCTCCACCGAAAGGCATCAAGCGCGGGCTCCTGGAGCGTTCCTGCGCCTATCAACTCCAGGCCCGACAGTTTGGCGGCCTCAAGCCAGCGACACGCAAGGCCCTACTCGCGATCGCTCGTGGCACCCCAGTCGAACGGCAGACACCAAGACAAGAGTTGAGGCAAGGCGCACGGCTGGTCCGCGAATGGCACGGTGTTACACACCAGGTTGAGGTCACGGAGGCAGGATTCACCTGGAATAGTCGGACCTTTGCCTCGCTGACTGCGGTGGCACGGGCGATCACAGGCGCACATTGGTCAGGCCCGAGGTTCTTTGGTTTGTGAGCGGGAATGAAACATATCGATGCGCCATTTACACGCGCAAGTCGACCGAGGATGGACTGGAGCAGGACTTCAACTCGCTCGATGCGCAGCGTGAGGCCTGCGAAGCCTATATCGCATCCCAGGCCAGTCTCGGATGGCGGGTCATTCGAACCAGGTACGATGACGGTGGAATCTCCGGCGGCACAATGAACCGCCCTGCCCTGCTGCGGCTCCTCAAGGACATTGAGGCCCGACGTGTTGATGTCGTTGTCGTCTACAAGATCGATCGGTTGACGCGATCACTTATGGACTTCGCCAGAATCGTGGACGTGTTCGATGGCCATGCCGTCTCGTTCGTATCCGTCACGCAGCAATTTAACACGACCACTTCAATGGGACGGCTAACCCTCAACGTCCTCCTCTCATTCGCTCAGTTCGAGCGCGAGGTTACTGCCGAGCGCATTAGGGACAAGATCGCCGCGTCCAAGAAGAAGGGTATGTGGATGGGTGGACCGCCACCGCTCGGCTACGATGTTCGCGATAAGCAACTCGTCGCTAATGAAGCCGAGGCGGAGACAGTACGTCAGTTGTTCCGTCTGTACCTCGAAACAGGGGGTGTTCGACGGCTGAAGGAACGCGCCGATCAATTGGGCATCACCACCAAGTATCGGCGTCTGCTAGATGGGCGCACCCAGGGGGGCAAACTCTTCTCGCGGGGCAATCTTTATCACTTGCTCGCCAACCCAATCTATATCGGCGAGATAAAACATCATGAGAAGACCTATCCCGGCAAGCATGACGCCATCATCGATAAAGAGACCTGGAATGCTGTCCAGGACATGATGGCATCAAACGCTGTCGACCGGCACTCTGCGACCAACTCCATCGCTCCCAGCATTCTGGCCGGCCTCATCTTTGACGAGACGGGAGACCGACTCTCTCCCTCACATGCGATCAAGGATGGCATTCGATACCGCTACTACGTATCCCATCGCCTGATGCAGGCGCGTCGCAAGGGGGCGGACGGATGGCGATTGCCTGCCAGCGAGATCGAACGGCCCGTCGTCAACATCATCAACCAGCACCTGGCTGATGAATTGAAACTTGCGAGACTGCTGGATCTCAACAGGCATTCGGCGCAGTTGCATCAGAGCGCGTTCAGCAGGGCTGATCGCCTGTCGCGGCAACTGAGAACTGCGTTACCCAACGAGCAGAAGAGGCTGCTGCTCGGCGTACTCCATCGCATCGAACTCCATCCAAACAAACTGATCATCAAAATCGATGCAACGAAACTCGAAAGTCTCTTGGGCACAGAACCGATGGGCGCAGCAGGCACAGATCAGCCCAAACGAATTCAGCGGATCGAAGTTCCTCACAAACTCAGGAAACGCGGGGTGGAGACAAAGCTCGTCATCGGAGCCGGCGAGATGCGCCAACCAAACCCCGATCATCACCTCATCATGGCTGTCGCCAAAGCACATCGCTGGCTCAACGAACTCACAAGCGGCCGGCTCAAGTCGATCAGCGAACTTGCCGAACATGAAAACGAGGATCGCAACGAGATCAGCCGGTTCCTGCCACTTGCTTTTCTGGCACCTGACATCGTCGAGACGATTATCATGGGCAGACAGCCTGTCGATCTGACGGTCGAGCGCCTGCGTCGCATATCATCCCTTCCCTACTCGTGGAAAGAACAGCTCGAATTCCTCGGCTTCGCTCGCTGATCTTCACGAAGTTCAACCATCCGCGTCGCGAACGTCTGGTGGCCAAAATCTGCCCGCTGAGACGAATGGCGAAAATCTCAGGAATTGGTCTAAATTTGTGGTCTCCCCCCCCCAGACAACTGTGCAGACCCATCGACCAAGCGCCTGAAATGTGGGGCTATTTTTACAAAGGGCAGCGAACCCTTTGTAAACCTGAGACTGAGTGGTGGGCCCGGCAGGACTCGAACCTGCAACCAGACGGTTATGAGCCGTCGGCTCTAACCAGTTGAGCTACGGGCCCACCCCGCTCGGCAGCGCAGCTATAGCAACTCGCGTAAAGAAGCGGTAGCCGATGTGTGGGCGCGCCGCCGCAATGGCGACGGAATCAACTGACAGTTTGCGTATAGATTGAAACCAACCCTGCCCTTTTCAGCGGATTAGAACCATGAAAAACATCACTTATTCGACCCTGCTCTTTCTCGCCATCTCACTGCTGGCTCTTTCCCCGGCGCACGCGATCACCAAGGAGGACCGGCGTACAATCACGATCAGCGGCACGGGCATCGTCAAGGCGCCAGCCGATACCGCGCACATCTCCACCGGCGTTGTGAGCGAAGCCAAGACCGCCCGTGCCGCACTTGAGGCCAACACCACCGCCATGGGCCGCGTGGTGGGCGAGCTCAAGTCCCAGGGTATCGAACCAAAGGACATCCAGACTTCCAATTTCGCCGTGCACCCGCGCTATCAGCAAAACAAGGACGGCGCGGCGCCGGTCATTATCGGCTACCGGGTGACGAATTCGGTCCAGATCAATGTGCGCGACCTCAAACGCTTGGGCGAGATACTCGATCGCGTGGTGACTCTGGGCTCGAACCAGATCAGCGGCATCTCGTTCGCGATCGACAAGCCCGACCAGCTGCGCGATGAGGCGCGCAAGCAAGCCACCCAGGACGCCATTCGAAAGGCCAAACTCTACACGGAGGCCGCCGGCGTTGGTCTTGGCGAAATTCTCTCGATCGGCGAGAACGTGGTGTCGCATCCGCCCAGACCAATGATGGCGCGCATGGCGATGGAGGCCAAATCCGCCTCCGTGCCAATCGAATCGGGCGAGCAATCAATCGAGGTGCGCGTCAACATCGTCTGGCAGATCGAATAAGGCGCCGGCCTTTGGCATGACGCGTGCGCGTTTCGTATTGTCAAAGCGAGCCGCTCGGGTAATTACTAGCCCCGCGGTCGCCACAGTGGGGCCCAAAAGAGCGCGAGCTGGTTCTTGGGAGGGGTTGCGTTGAAGGGTCCCTCACGCACTTATGTCTTCTGATGAGGCACCGCGGCAGGCTATAGCTCTGCTGATTTCGACCGCTGAACGATGGATGGGGTATGAACATAGAAACCGTCAAGGACTATTACGGCAAGACGCTCAAGACGTCGTCCGACCTCAAGACCGAGGCCTGCTGCACGCCTGACGATATGCCCGATTTCGTGCGTGTCCTGCTCGCCAACATCCATCCCGAGGTGCTTACCAAGTATTACGGCTGTGGGCTCGTCACGCCGCTGGCGCTTAAGGGTGCGCGTATTCTCGATTTGGGGTGTGGCGCGGGGCGCGATGTTTATGCGCTGGCGCAGCTCGTGGGCGAGACAGGCGAAGTGGTCGGCATCGACATGACGCCCGAACAGCTGGGCGTGGCGCGCGCGCATGTGAGCTGGCACACCCAGAAGAATGGCTACAGCGCCGATAATGTGCGTTTTTTGGAGGGCTACATCGAAGACCTGGGCGCGCTCGAGATCGAGCCCGCTAGCTTCGACGTGATCGTCTCCAACTGCGTCATCAATCTATCGACCGACAAGCGCGCGGTCTTCGAAGGCGCGCGCGCCCTGCTGAAGGCGGGCGGCGAGTTCTATTTTTCAGACGTCTATGCCGACAGACGGCTTTCGGATGAGCTTCGCAAGGATCCCGTGATCTATGGCGAGTGCCTGGGCGGCGCGCTCTATTGGAACGACTTTGGCGACCTGGCCAAGCAGGCAGGCTTCAAGGATCCCCGGCTGGTCGCCGACCGTGTGCTCGAGATTTCAGACGCAGCGCTCGCGGCCAAGCTCGGCCAAGCCCGTTTCTTCTCTGCCACCTACCGGCTGTTCAATATCGAGGAGCTCGAGCCCGCTTGCGAGGATTACGGTCAGGCCGTGATCTATAAGGGGGGCATCGAGCACGCTGGCGACGCGTTCATGCTCGACGACCATCATCTCATCGAGAAAGGCCGCATATTCCCCGTGTGCGGCAACACGTGGCGGATGCTGGAGGCCTCGCGCTTTGCGCCCTATTTCGAGTTTATCGGCGACTTCTCGACTCATTACGGCATCTTCCCTGGATGCGGGACGAACCTTCCCTATGGCGAGAAAGAGCCCGAGGCGAGCACCAGCGGCGGGTGTTGTTGACCCGTCTTCAGCACCAAGGCGCAACTGGCCTGCTAACCGCCCAAGAAGGCCGTTGACCCGATCAGTTGTCGAGGAACGAGCGCAGCTTGCGTGATCGCGAAGGATGCTTGAGCTTCCGCAACGCCTTGGCCTCGATCTGACGAATGCGCTCGCGGGTCACCGAGAACTGCTGCCCCACTTCTTCCAGCGTGTGGTCGGTGTTCATACCGATGCCAAAGCGCATGCGCAGCACGCGTTCCTCACGCGGCGTGAGTGAGGCCAGCACGCGGGTCGTGGTCTCGCGCAGGTTCGACTGGATCGCCGCGTCGATGGGAAGTATGGCGTTCTTGTCCTCGATGAAATCGCCCAAATAGGAATCTTCCTCATCGCCGATCGGCGTCTCCAGACTGATCGGTTCCTTGGCGATTTTGAGCACCTTGCGCACTTTCTCGAGCGGCATGGCGAGCTTTTCGGCCAGTTCCTCCGGCGTCGGTTCTCGGCCGATCTCGTGCAGCATCTGGCGCGAGGTCCGCACGATCTTGTTGATCGTCTCGATCATATGGACGGGAATGCGGATTGTGCGGGCCTGATCGGCGATCGAGCGGGTGATCGCCTGGCGAATCCACCAGGTGGCATAGGTCGAGAATTTGTAGCCGCGCCGGTATTCGAATTTATCGACCGCCTTCATCAGGCCGATATTGCCTTCCTGGATCAGGTCGAGAAACTGCAGGCCGCGGTTGGTGTATTTCTTGGCAATAGAAATCACCAGACGGAGATTGGCTTCGACCATTTCTTTTTTGGCGATGGCCGCCTCGCGCTCGCCCTTCTGCACGATATGGACGATGCGGCGGAACTCGGAAATCTCAAGACCGGTTTCGGTGGCCAGCGACTGGATCTCCTTACGGATGTCCTTGATGGTATCGCGCTCGGCCTTGACGAATTTCTCCCAACCCTTGCGCTTCAGGCGGCCCACCCGGCGCAGCCAGTTTGGGTCGAGCTCGTTGTTTTGATACTCGTTCAGAAAGTCCAGCCGCGCGACACCGTAGGAATCGGCCAGCCGCAAGACGCGGCCCTCGAAGCCCATCAGCCGGCGGTTGATATTATAAAGCTGCTCGACCAATGCCTCGATGCGATTGTTGTTGAGCGATAGGCTCTTGACGTTGGTGGCGATCTCTTCATCGAATTTCTGATAGCGCTTTTCCTGGCTGGAACTGAGCGAGGAGGCCTTCAGTTTTTTTTCGACTAACTGATCCTGCAGCTTGCGCAGCTTGCGGTAGTCGCCGGCGATCAAGTCGAATGTCTCAAGCACTTGAGGCTTGAGCTCGGCCTCCATGGCCGCAAGCGACAGGGAGTTCTCCATGTCGTCGTCGTCCTCCTCCTCGCGATTGTCGCTCTCTTCGTCCTGGCCTTCCTCGGACTCCTTATTGGCCTCGAGACCGTCGCTCTTTTCCGCGCCGTCTGCTCCCTCGGCCTGACTGCCCTCGCCGTCAGCGCCAGCTTCGCCTTCAGCATCCGGCGATTTGGGCGTCTCCTTGGCGTCGGGACCCGCATAGGTGGCCTCGAGATCGATGATGTCGCGCAACAAAATGCGGCCCTCATTGAGCTCATCGCGCCAGATGATGATGGCCTGAAAGGTGAGCGGGCTTTCGCAGAGACCGGCAATCATCGCTTCGCGACCTGCCTCGATGCGTTTTGCAATGGCGATCTCGCCCTCGCGCGACAGGAGTTCGACCGATCCCATTTCGCGCAAATACATGCGCACCGGATCATCGGTGCGTTCAGCGGGTTCGGTCGTCTTTGTTTGCTTCGTCGGCAGCTGGGTCACGACGGCTGGGCGCCCGGCGGTGCCCTCCTCGCCTTCCTCGGCTTCCTCCGTCTCCACGACGTTGATGCCCATGTCCGAGAGCATCGACATGATGTCCTCGATCTTCTCCGAGGAGACCTCCTCGGACGGCAAAACCTCGTTGAGCTCGTCATAAGTGACGTAGCCGCGCTGCTTGGCGGTCTTGATCAACCGCTTGACAGCAGCATCCGACATATCGAGGAGCGGCCCGTCCTGCCCTTCGCCGGGCGTCGCTTCGCGGTCCTCAGTTTGTGCGGTTTTCGTCGCCATGTACGTCTCCGAGAAACATCAAATACACTTAACTCGCCGTATTGAATAAAACCGGCGCCGACCGCGCAGTGAACGATGCTTGGCTTAATGCAGCATTAACTATGGGTTGCGCCATTTGCAAAAATTCCGCTGTCAGGCCGCCCGTGTGGGCTCCTGGTTTGGCGGGCTATAGTCATCGGTGCTTGCTTCCGTGCCATCGGCATCCAGCACTTGCAGGCGAATGTCAACAAGCCGCTCGTAAGCTAATTCGGTGCCTTCGTCGCGATATGCCTTTTCCGCAGCCGCCAATTCCCGCTCCAGATCCAACGCTTTGCGATGCAGCGCCAGCACCTGCCGCCAGCCCGTCTCCACATCGTCTTGTGGTGCGTGGGGCTCGGCAAATCCATCGCTTTTGTGTGTAATCGCGCGCTCGACGCGGGCGACAATAGCGCCAAAGCCCTGCTGATTCAATTGAGTACGAATGCCATCGGAGTCAAGGGGTGCCGACAAGGCATGTATGCCGATGACGGCGTCGCGTAATTCGGTCAGGGGTTGAGCCGAGAGGCGCAGATCCGCGACCTCTTCGGCGTAGCTTTCGATCAGCCACGGATGATTGAGAAGCGTCTGTAAAATCAATGCCTCGCGGGCATTTAGCGCGAGGGCCGGCGCGCGCACCAATGTGCTCTGTTTGAGGCTGTCGCTGGCGCCGCCTGGCGCACGGACCTCCCAGGGCCGCTCCTCCAATCTGCCGCGCGTCCATCGCGAACCGCCCTGGTCGCGGCGCGAACGGCCGGATGGGCTGCGCTGCCCCCTTCCTCGGCCAGCCGCGCGAGGCCCTCCCCTGGCGTCAGCCACGGCGCGCTCGAAGCGCCGCCTCAACTCCTGCTGATAATGGTGGCGTACCTTGGGATCGCCGATTTGACCAAGCAGGGTCTCTATGCGGGTTTCCAGCGCGGCGCGGCGTTCTGGCGTCTCGAGCTGCTGGGCTGCCGCCTCGCGCCGCCACAACACATCGGCAAGCGGCTGGGCAGACTTGACGAGGCCTGCAAACGCTTCTGCACCCGCATCGCGCAGCACGTCATCGGGGTCCTGGCCGGCGGGCAGAAAGGCAAAGCGCAGGCTGAGACCGGGTTTGAGATCGGGCAAGGCGGTGTCGAGTGCGCGCGAGGCCGCCTTTTGTCCGGCTTCGTCGCCGTCGAAGCAGAGCACGGGCTCGCCCGCCATACGCCAGAGCAGCTGAAGCTGGTTGGACGTGAGCGCCGTGCCCAGCGGGGCGACGGCGTTGCTGAAGCCCGCGCCGGAAAGCGCCACAACGTCCATGTATCCCTCAACGACCAAGATCGCGCCGCTGTCGTGGGCCGGCCCGCGGGCGCGGGCAGCGTTGAAGAGAACCGAACCCTTGTGAAAAAGAGGCGTCTCGGGCGAATTGAGATACTTGGCAGGATGGTCGGGATCGAGCGCCCTGCCACCGAAGGCGATGACCCGGTCCTTCAAATCGGTGATAGGGAAAATGATGCGATTGCGAAATCGGTCATAGGAGACCGCGATCTCCTCGCCCGAGACGACGATGCCGGAGAGTTCCATCTCCTCGGCCGTGAAGCCTTTGGCGGCCAGGTGTTCCTTGAGGGCGTAGCGGTCCTTTGGCGCAAAACCGATGCGGAAGCGTTGCCGGTCTGCTTCGCTCAGGCCGCGGTGCTCGAGATAATTGCGCGCCTCGCGCGCGGCCTTGCTCTCCAGCGCGGCCTCGAACCAACCTGCCGCCGTTTCCATGAGCGCGCGCAGGCGGTCGTTGACCCGTTCGCGTTGCTCCAATTCGGGCGACGCCTTGGGCACGGGCAAGCCCGCTTCCTGGGCCAGATGCTCGACGGCCTCGTGAAACCCGAGCCCTTCGGTCTTCATCAGGAACGTGAAAATATCCCCATGCTCGCCCGACGCGAAACAGTGATAGAAACCCTTGGCGTCGTTGACCGTGAATGAGGGCGTCTTTTCCTGCTTGAATGGACTCAAGCCGACGAACTCGCGGCCCTGCCGCTTGAGTTTCACGCGTTTGGAAACGACGTGCGAAACGGGCAATCGCGTGCGGATTTCGTCAAGAAATGTAGTGGAAAAGCGCATGGGTGATTCGGGTGACTCCCAAGTCCCTAATTATAGGGATTCGGGCGGGCAATCGCGAATAAGATTGAGACGAGGGGTCGCTGGCGGGCGTTATTTCAACAGCTCTTTCACAATTTGACTAGCCTTACCAAAATCCATTTGACCGGCATAACGCTCCTTTAGCGCGCTCATAATGCGGCCCATGTCCCTCAGGCTTTCACCGCCCATTTCCGCAACCACCGCTTCGCAAGCCGCCCGCGTCTCCTTCTCAGCCATCTGCTCGGGCATGAACGTCTGGATGATATCGATCTCTTCCTGCTCCTGCTGGGCAAGCTCCAGCCGGCCGGCATTCTCATAGGCCTCGATCGATTCGCGGCGCTGCTTCACCATCTTGGCGAGGATTTCCAAAATCTGGGTGTCACTGAGGCCGTCCTGGCCGCCGGATCGGGCGGCGATGACGCGATCTTCAATGGCAGCGTTGATCAGGCGCAGCGTCGACATGCGCCGTTTTTCCTGCGCCTTGATGGCCGCCTTGAGCGCAGCGTTGATTTTTTCACGCATATGACGTCGCTTGGAATGATGGTGTGTGCCATAAGCCTAAAGCAGCGCCCAGTCAGAGGCAACACGTTTTTTTTGTTTAACTCATTGAAAAACATGAATAATGCTTTGCACGGATTGGTTGACCCGTCGACCTGATTCCCCTAGTCTCCGGCCAATTTAGCCAACAACGTGCCGGTGAGCTTGGGCATCTGCGTGTTTGGCCTTAATGTGTTTCAGCCCCCTCTGGCGCCCGTGCCATGACCTCATCAACCAATGCTACAGGATCCGCTAAGGCCAGCGGGAAACACGTTGCGCGCGAAGACACGACACAGCGCGCCGCAACACCGCCGCCATGGGCCGACAGGAAACCGACGGCCCGTCTGGTGCTGGAAGACGGCCGTGTGCTGACGGGCTACGGCATCGGTGCGAAGGGAAATGCCGCCGGCGAGATCTGCTTCAACACGGCGATGACCGGTTATCAGGAGATCCTGACCGACCCGTCCTACGCCGGACAGATCATCACCTTCACCTTCCCCCATATCGGCATCGTCGGAACCAATTTGGAAGACGGCGAGACGACAAACCCGGCCGGTTCGGCAGGTGTGCGGGGCTGCATCCTGCGCGCCGATCTCACCGAACCATCGAACTATCGCGCCCACTCCGATCTCGACGCCTGGCTGAAAACGCGCGGCATCGTCGGCTTGAGCGGCCTGGATACCCGCGCGCTGACCATGCTGATACGCGAGGGTGGCATGCCAAATGCGGTCATCGCCCATAACGCGTCGGGCGACTTCGATATTGAGACGCTCAAAGCTGAGGCGGCGAACTGGCCCGGAATTCAGGGCATGGATCTGGCGAGCCAAGTCACGTGCGGCCAGAGCTACGGCTGGGACGAGACGCGCTGGCGTTGGGAGACCGGGTACGGCCGGCTGGCGGAACCGAAATACCATGTGGTGGCGGTCGACTACGGATTGAAATCGAATATTTTGCGCTCCCTGGCCTCGGAGGGTTGCAAGGTGACGGTCGTGCCTGCCACGACGTCTGCCGAGGACGTACTGGCGCGCAAGCCCGATGGTATATTTCTCTCCAATGGTCCAGGCGATCCAGCCGCGACCGGCGTCTACGCGGTGCCCAAGATCAAGAAATTGGTTGCCTCGGGCACGCCTCTATTCGGCATCTGCCTCGGGCACCAGATGCTGGCGATTGCGCTCGGCGCCACGACTATGAAAATGCATCAGGGTCATCACGGCGCCAATCACCCGGTCAAGGATTTCACGACCCAAAAGGTCGAGATCACGTCCATGAACCATGGCTTCACGGTCGACCGCGACAGCCTGCCAGCTGACGTGGAAGAAACCCACATCTCGCTCTTTGACGGCAGCAACTGCGGCCTGAGGCTCAAGGATCGGCCGATTTTTTCCGTGCAATACCACCCCGAAGCTTCACCTGGACCGCAAGACAGCCACTATCTTTTCGTGCGGTTCGTCAATCTGATCCGCGCGTCCAAGGGCGAAAACCCGGCAGCGGAGCGGTGAGCGGCTTCGCGCCATCACCGACGATCGCTTGCTCTTAATGCGCATTCAGTTATAAGCGGCGCCGACCCCAGATGCCCAAGCGCACCGACATCAAATCCATCCTCATCATCGGCGCCGGACCTATTGTTATCGGTCAGGCCTGCGAGTTTGACTATTCTGGCACGCAAGCTTGCAAGGCGTTGCGGGCGGAAGGCTATCGGATCGTCTTGGTCAACTCCAATCCGGCCACGATCATGACCGATCCCGAATTGGCCGACGCCACCTATATCGAGCCGATCACCGCGGACTTTCTCACAAAGATAATCGCCAAGGAGCGCCCCGACGCGCTGCTCCCCACGATGGGCGGACAGACCGCACTCAACGCCGCGCTCACACTCAACAAACGCGGCGTGCTCGAGGAGTTCGGCGTGGAGATGATCGGCGCACGCGCCGAAGCGATCGATATGGCTGAAGACCGCGAGCTATTCCGCGAAGCGATGGCCCGGATCGGCCTGGAGACGCCGCGCTCCATGCTTGTGCACGATCTTTCCGAGGCGACGGCGGCGCTCAAGCATGTCGGTCTGCCGGCCATCATGCGCCCGTCATTCACGCTGGCTGGCACCGGCGGCGGCATCGCCTTCAATCGCGAAGAGTATTTCGAAATCGTGGAGCAGGGTCTCGATGCCTCGCCCACCAGCGAGGTGCTGGTCGAGGAATCGGTTCTGGGGTGGAAGGAGTACGAGATGGAGGTTGTGCGCGACCACGCGGACAACTGCATCATCATATGCTCGATCGAGAACATCGACCCGATGGGCGTTCACACCGGCGACTCGATCACCGTGGCGCCCGCCCTGACCCTCACCGACAAGGAATATCAGGTGATGCGCAACGCCTCGATCGCGGTGTTGCGCGAAATCGGCGTCGAGACGGGCGGCTCCAACGTGCAATTCGCGGTCAATCCGGGCGACGGCCGGCTTGTCGTCATCGAAATGAATCCGCGCGTCTCGCGCTCTTCGGCGCTTGCCTCGAAGGCGACGGGATTTCCGATTGCAAAAGTGGCGGCGAAGCTGGCGGTCGGTTACACGCTGGACGAACTCGAAAACGATATCACCGGCGGCGCCACACCCGCCTCTTTCGAGCCAACGATCGATTATGTGGTGACCAAAATACCCCGCTTCGCGTTCGAAAAGTTTCCGGGTGCGGAGGCGACATTGACCACATCGATGAAGTCGGTGGGCGAAGCGATGGCGATGGGACGCAGTTTTCCGGAATCTCTGCAAAAAGCATTGCGTTCGATGGAAACGGGGATCTCGGGCCTCGATGAAGTGCCGCTCGAGGGCCTGGGTCAAGGCGACGACAAGAACGCCATCCGCGCGGCGCTCGCGACCCCCACGCCTGAGCGCATTTTAAACGTCGCACAAGCGATGCGTCTTGGGGTCTCGCACGACCAGATCTACGCCTCGTGCAAAATCGACCCGTGGTTTCTGGCTGAGATTCAAAAAATCGTCGATACGGAAGCGCGCGTGCGCGCGCACGGCCTGCCCGAGACCGTGGCATCTTTCCGCGATCTCAAAGCGCTCGGCTTTTCGGACGAACGACTCGCCGCGTTGGCGGGCCTCACGCCGCAAGACGTAACCAAGGCCCGCCGCGCGCTGGAGCTGCGGCCGGTCTATAAGAGGATCGACACCTGTGCCGCCGAATTCGCGTCACCAACCGCCTACATGTATTCGACCTATGAAAGCGGTCTCGACGGGGCGCCGGTGTGCGAGGCTTCGCCGTCCGATCGCGATAAGATCATCATCCTGGGCGGCGGCCCGAACCGCATCGGTCAAGGAATTGAGTTCGACTATTGCTGCTGCCACGCCGCTTTCGAGCTGTCGCGCGCCGGCTTCGAGACAATCATGGTCAACTGCAATCCCGAGACGGTCTCAACTGATTACGACACATCGGACAGGCTCTATTTCGAACCGCTGACGGAAGAGGATGTGCTCGAAATCGTACGCACCGAGCAGCGCGTCGGATCGGTCAAGGGCATCATCGTCCAATTCGGCGGTCAGACGCCACTCAAACTCGCGGCTGCTCTCGAGCGTGAGGGCATTCCAATATTGGGCACCTCGCCCGACGCCATCGATCTTGCCGAGGACCGCGACCGTTTCAAGGAGCTGATCGACGAGCTCGGCTTGCGCCAACCCAACAACGCCATCGCGCGAAGCGACGACCAAGCGCGCGCCATCGCAGCCAAAATCGGCTATCCGCTCGTCATCCGGCCCTCTTATGTGCTTGGCGGGCGGGCAATGGAGATCGTGCACGACGATGCCCAACTCGACACCTATATCTCCGAGGCGGTTGTCGTCTCGGGATCGAGCCCGGTGCTGCTCGACTCATATCTGCGTGATGCCATCGAAGTGGACGTGGACTGCCTCGCCGACGGCAAGGACGCATTCGTCTGCGGCGTGATGGAACACATCGAGGAGGCGGGCGTTCATTCGGGCGACAGCGCCTGCTCGCTGCCGCCATATTCGCTCTCCCAACCGATCATCGCCGAAATCAAGCGTCAAACCGAAGCGCTGGCAAGCGCCCTCAAAGTGGTCGGCCTGATGAACGTTCAATTTGCTATCCAGGGTGAGGACGTCTTCGTACTCGAGGTCAATCCACGCGCCAGCCGAACCGTTCCCTTCGTCGCCAAGGTGATCGGCGTACCGATCGCAGGCATCGCGGCGCGCATCATGGCGGGCGAGGCGTTGGCGGGTTTCGAGCTCGTCGAGCACGACATTAGTCATGTGGGCGTCAAAGAGGCGGTGTTTCCATTCGCCCGGTTTCCCGGTGTCGACACCGTGCTTGGTCCAGAGATGCGCTCGACCGGCGAAGTGATGGGAATCGATACGGATTTCGCCGCTGCCTTTGCAAAGAGCCAACTGGGCAGCGGCACCAATGTGCCCGTTTCAGGTACTGTCTTCGTCTCGGTCAAAGACACAGATAAGGACCGCATCGTGCCGGCGGTCAGAGAGTTGACGGAGCTCGGTTTCAAGGTGATCGCGACCGGTGGCACCCAACGGCATCTGGACGCGAACGGAATCGACTGCAACCCGATCAACAAGGTCTTGGAGGGACGTCCGCACGTCGTGGACGCCATGAAAAACGGCGACGTTGATATCGTTTTCAACACCACCGAGGGAGCACAAGCGCTCTCCGACAGCTACTCAATCCGCCGCACGGCCTTGCTCAACCACATTCCATATTATACAACGCTTGCTGGCGCCATGGCGGTGACCAAGGCGATCAAGGCCGTTAAGGCCGATATATTGAAGGTCCAGCCACTTCAAAGTTATGTAGACCGATAGGTTCAAATCCGTCGGTGCGAGGTAGTTGCGGCGTCTGACCGGTAATCCCATAATCTGTATGCCGAAATAATATCGCCGGCGTTGGCGAAAAAAACGAATTGATGGTGACGATATGGAAAAAGTCCCCATGACGACAGAGGGCTTCGAGGCCATAAGGGTGGAAATACAGCACCTGAAGTCCGTCGAACGGCCGCGCATCATTCAAGCCATCGCCGAGGCGCGCGCCCATGGCGACCTGTCGGAGAACGCCGAATACCATGCCGCCAAGGAGCAGCAGGGCCTCACGGAAGCACGCGTCGCTGATCTCGAAGACCAGGTCTCACGCGCCGACGTGATCGACGTCTCGAAGCTGTCGGGCAAGCAGGTGAAGTTTGGCGCCACGGTCACGTTGATCGACGAAGACACCGAGGAAAAGGTCAAGTACCGCATCGTTGGCGAATTCGAGGCCGACGTGAAAGATGCCAAGATTTCAATCTCCTCTCCGATCGCGCGGGCACTGATCGGTAAGACCGTGGGCGACTCCGTCGAGGTGGCGACGCCCGGCGGGGGCAAGTGCTACGAGATCCTGCAGGTTAAATTCATCTGATCGCCCTGCTCCTGGCGGGCGCTGTCGGCGGCGCGATGGCGCACTTCCCGATCTGCCAAGAAGGGCGCCTTCACTTACATCAACGGCGTCGACGGCAATGCCAAGGAGATGAGCGGCCAGGCCTTCGCGAGCCTGCCGGGCAACACAACGACCCATTCGGTGCGCTGCGGCGCCAAGCCATGCATGTTCTATCTGCGCTTCACGCGTGGCTTCGATTACAAGATTTTCCCGATGCCCAAAAACGTCACCACGATGAACTAAACCCGTCTGACGGATAACGGGCGGGCTGGCTCGCCCCTATTGCGGGATCGGCACGCCCAGCGTGCGCTTCGAACGGCGAATGGCGAGCGACGTCTTGACGTGGTCCACGTTGGGCGCGGCGGTGAGTTCGTTGATGATGAAGTCTTGAAAAGCGGCCAAGTCTGGCGCCATGCATTTCAAAATGAAGTCGATCTCGCCCGAAAGCATATGGCACTCGCGCACGATGGGCCACGAGCGCACCCGATCCTCGAAGGCGACCAGATCCGCCTCGGCCTGACTCTGCAGCCCAACCATGGCGAAGGCAACGACGTCGAAGCCCATTTGCTTCTCGTTCAGCAGCGCGCAATAGCTCTCAATGAACCCGGCTTCCTCCAAGGCGCGCACCCGCCGCAAACAGGGCGGCGCGGAAAGCTGCACCCGGCGCGCCAGTTCCACATTGGTGATGCGCCCATTGTCCTGCAGCTCGCGCAAGATCTTCCAGTCGGTTTCGTCGAGACGTACGGAGACCAATGGTTCACATCTCCTGCGCGTGCGCTTGTCCTGTGCATGCGCTTGGCGGCGGATGGACGGCTCATGCGCGAACCGCTACAAGCGTGCGCGCAAACCGCAATCGTCATACCAGTCATCGTGTAGTAATATTATTTCAGATATCGGACCATATCACAAATGATTGCGCCTATTTTCATCACGATTGTTACCCAAACTGCTTTTCTGTCCGATCTTTGCCGTTGGGACGGACAAACACCGGTTTTGCTCCTGGGGCGCTATAAGTGGTGAAATCTACAAAAGCCGCGCCGCGATCGAGGCAAGCCTCGGCAGGTCGCACCGGCCGCGCGCCGCTTGCTGGAAAGACCGTCATGGCGATCACCGACGGCAAGCCCGGCATGGAGGTGCAGTGCGTTGGTGTCGCCGAGGCATTGGGCTGTGCGCCCGTCATCAAACGCGTTGCGCCCGGCTGGCTGTGGCGCATGTTGGCGCCGTGGGGACCGCCGGACCCCGCAGACCGCATCGCTCCGCCATGGCCTGAGATTGCAATCGCCACCGGGCGCCAGAGCATTCCGGTGTTGCGTGCGCTGGCGCGGGACGCCGACGCACAGACTTTCACGGTCGTGATCCAGAACCCGCGGACGGGCTCGGGCACCGCCGATCTTATCTGCGTGCCGCAACACGATCGCATCAGTGGCGACAACATCATCACCACACTGACTTCGCCGCACGCCTTCCCACCCGACGCGCTCGCCAAATTGCGCAAGAGCCCACCGGCCGCAATCGCCGCGCTGCCGGCCCCGCTTTTCGCCGTCATTTTGGGCGGACCCAATTCCGTCTATCACTTCAGCGGCGACGACGAGGCACGGCTTGCCCAATCGATCGCCGGGCTCGCCAAGCTGGGGGCGAGCTTCGCGATCACGCCTTCGCGGCGCACGCCAACCAGCCTGTTGAAGGCCGTATTGGCGGCTTGTGACGGCGCGCAACGCTATGTCTGGATGGACGATGACGAGGTCTCCTACGCCCACCTTCTGGCAAGCGCCGATCAATTCGTGGTGACTGCGGATTCGGTCAATATGACCGGCGAGGCGTGCGCCAGCGGCAGGCCCGTATACGTCTTCAAACCCTCTAGAGGCTCGACAAAATTCGCCTGGTTCCATGAAGCCTTGCGGCAATATGGGGCGACTCGCCCGCTACCAGAACAAGTCAAAAGCCTTGAAAAATGGTCCTATGAGCCATTAGATGCAGCCGCCACGATCGCTCGGGAGATCGAGCGGCGTTGGCGGGACCGCCAGAAGTCGAGCGGACCATCGAACTCCAAGGCGTGAGTGTCAGAGAGAACCCCTCATGAGCCATCTCAATATCGACCTGCTGCATCGGGCCGAGCTGCGCAAAGACCCATTCGAGTATACCGTCGTGCCGGGGTTTCTCTCGAACGAGGCGGTTGGCCGCGTGATCGATAGCTATCCCGATATATTCCAAGGCGGCTCTTACCCGCTCGATACGGTCGCCGTTTCGCCCGACCTGCAAGCGGTGATCGACGAGATGAACGGACCGGAGTTCGAGAAGGCGATCGAAGATAAGTTCGGGGTCGCCTTGGCTGGATTGCCGAAGATGTATTCGTTGCGGGGCTATTGCCGCAAGAGCGACGGCAAGATCCATTGCGACTCGAAGGACAAGGTGATCACGGTCCTGCTCTATCTGAACGACACATGGGCACATGACGGCGGCAAGCTCCGTATGTTGCGCTCGGGCAGCAATATGGAGGCCTATAGCGAAGAGGTGCCACCCGACAACGGCACCCTTCTAGTGTTTCGCCGTTCGGACTCATCCTTTCACGGCCATGGCCCCTTCGAAGGCGTGCGGCGCTCGATCCAAATGAATTGGATGGTCTCGGAAAACAAACGCGCGTTCCATAAGATCCGCCATAAAATCTCGGCAGGCTTCAAGAAGCTGGTGGCCGCCGAATAAGCGCGCCCATTCTTTCCACAGGTGCGCGCAGCGCTTGATTAGGCCGCCAATCGCCAATACATCAACGGGTCTCATCCATTTATTGCGACAAGGCAGCGACGCCCATGGCCGACACCCATGCAAAACTCATCATCATCGGTTCGGGACCGGCCGGCTATACGGCCGCGATCTACGCCTCGCGCGCCATGTTGGAACCCATCGTCTTCGAAGGGATCCAGCCCGGCGGTCAGATGACGATCACGACGGAAGTCGAGAACTATCCGGGCTTCGCCGAGGTCATCCAGGGGCCTTGGCTGATGGAGCAAATGAAAGCCCAGGCCGAGGCGGTGGGGACGCGGTTGATCGCCGATACCGTCGTCGATCTCGACCTCTCCAAGCGGCCGTTCTCGATGACGGCCGATTCGGGAACGCGCTACAGCGCCGATGCGGTCATCATCGCCACCGGTGCGCAGGCCAGGTGGCTCGGCCTGCCTTCGGAAGAGAAGTACAAAGGCATCGGCGTCTCGGCGTGCGCCACCTGCGACGGCTTTTTCTATCGCGACAAACGCGTCATCGTGGTGGGCGGCGGCAACACGGCGGCCGAAGAGGCACTCTTCCTCACCAACTTCGCTTCGAAGGTGACGCTGATCCACCGGCGCGACGAGCTTCGGGCCGAGAAGATTCTACAGTCGCGCGTCTTCAAACACCCAAAAATCGACGTCATGTGGGACACTGTACTGGATGAGGTGCTGGGTGGCGGAAGCCCGCCCGGCGTCACCGGCGCCCGCCTGAAGAACGCCAAGACGGGCGCCCTCAGCGAGCTGGAGGCCGACGGCATCTTCATCGCCATCGGACACGCGCCCTCGACCGAACTTGTGAAGGATCAGCTCGAATTGAAGCCCAACGGCTATCTGCTCACCTCACCCGATTCCACACGCACCGGCATCGAGGGCGTTTTTGCAGCAGGCGACGTGACCGACGACATCTATCGCCAGGCGGTGACGGCGGCGGGCCAGGGCTGCATGGCGGCGCTCGAAGCAGAGAAGTATCTGAGCGGGCTCGAGGCGCGCCACAGCGAGGCGGCCGAATAGAGCGGCGTGGCTGGCCTCTAGGCGATCAGAGATACAGCCGCTCGCCTTTCTTATCGGCGTAGAGCGCCGCGACGAACTCGCCGTAACCGTTGAAGAGCTGGGTTGGGATTTCCTCGTTTGTACCCAGCACGCGCTCCTTGGCCTGACTCCAGCGCGGATGGCGGACCTTTGGGTTCACGTTGGCCCAGAAGCCATATTCGCGCGGTGTGATTTGTTCCCAAAAGCTGACCGGTTGCGTGTCGGTGAAGGATATGCGGACGATCGATTTGATCGATTTGAAGCCGTACTTCCACGGCAGCGCCAGGCGAATGGGCGCGCCGAACTGTTTTGCGAGCGGCTTGCCGTAAGCGCCCGTTACCATGAAGGCCAAATCGTTGGTCGCCTCCTCGATCGTCACGCCCTCGACATAAGGCCAGGGATACCAGAAGGCCTGCTGGCCACTGGCGACGGCCTTGTTCTGGAATGTCTCCATCTGGACAAATTTGGCGCCCGAGAGCGGTTTGGCGAGCGTTACCAGTTCGCGCATCGGAAAGCCCGACCAGGGGATCGTCATCGACCAGGCCTCGACGCAGCGGTGGCGGTAGAGCCGCTCCTCGAGATTCATTTTAGCAATCAGGTCATCGATGGAGATCGTGAAGGGCTTCTCGACCAGACCATCTATTTTGATCTCCCAAGGGCGGATGGGAAGCGCCTGGGCGGCGCGCGAGATCTGCTTGTGGGAACCGAACTCGTAAAAGTTATTGTATTTGGCGTTCACGCTTTCTGGCGTGATGGCGCGGGCAAGCTTGAAGGTCTCGTTGCGCTTGGCGGGATAGAGACCGACGGTCGGATCATCCGGATCGGCGGCGCGTGCGAATGCGGGCAAGACGGCCGAGGCCGCAATGGCGCCAGCGCCCGTCAGCAGCGTACGCCGGTTGAGCGCGACCTGTTCGGGTGTCGCGAGAGAGTCGTGGATTTCCCATCCCTTGGGCGATTTGATCAGCATATCGGCTCCCGATTAATCCGTGTTAGGCCCAATATGGGGCAGCAGCGGCACAGAACAAATCACGCTTTGGCGAGCGGCGCGTTATCGGGGATAAAATGCGCCGGTTGGGCTTGATGCTGCCTAAGTCCCGCTTGCGTTAAACGGCCAGCTGATCCAAAATTTTGCACCCACATCCAATAATGAGTGCGCGCCATGTCGAAATGGAAATGGATGTTAACTGCCTTCGTGGCCTTCCTCTTTGTGCCGCCGCTTTTCAGCGCGGTGCTGCGGCCCTTCGCGCTGTCGTGCCGGCAGGACAACAGCATGCCGCTGGTCAAAGGCATCGAGCTCGAGTTCTTCGAGTGCGATTTCGGCCTGCCCCAACCCTTCGAATTCCTCGCCTTCACCTTCGCCTCGGGCTCCTACACCATGGCGCTGCTGGGCGTTCTGGCGCTCGGATTGCTGAGCCTGCTCGGCTGGATGTTTTGGATCATTCGCACGACCTGAGCGGGCGTCCTCAACCAGACTCAGCTGCTGGGTGATTGGTAGGCCACCCGCCAAATGACGCCTGAGAAGTCGTCACCGATATAGAGCGTACCATCGCCGGCCTCGACGATATCGAGCGGGCGACCGCTCACCTCGTTCAAGGCGTCGAAGCCCGTCAAAAAAATCTTCTGTGTGATGCTGCCATCGTCGTTCCAATGCAGTGACACAACGTTGAAGCCGACGCGCTCGCGGCGATTCCAGCTGCCGTGTTGCGTGACCAGCGCTGCGCTGCCATAGCCTGGCGCCTTGGAATGGCAAAGAAAGCGAATAGCCATCGGCGAGACGTGGGCGCCGAGATTGAAGACCGGTTTGCGCGCCTCAGAAGCGCGCTCTGCGCCCCGGGCGCCAAGGTCGGGATCTGGAATGTCATCGCCATGAATATATGGCCAACCATAAAAGCCGTCCTTGACGATGACGTTCACCTCGTCGGGCGGGATGTCGTTGCCTAGCCTGTTGCGGCCCATATCCACGCCATAAAGCGCACCAGTTTGGGGATGCCAATCAAAGCCGATAGTGTTGCGCAAGCCCGTTGCGTAAATTTCCGGCTTTTCGCCAGGCAGAAAGCGGATCATCGAGGCGCGCCAGGGATGATCTTCCACACAAGCATCACAGCTCGCGCCAATGCTCACATAGAACCAGCCGTCGGGGCCTTTGTTGATTGAGCGTGACCAATAGCCATCGCCCGTCGGAATTCCATCGACCATGACCTCACGCTCACCCACCACCTGGCCTTTTTCGGCGTCGTAGCGGATGCGGATAACGCGGCCCGTCTCGGCGATATACAGCCAGTCGCCATCGAGCAGCAGACCGTGCGGGCTGCGCATCCTGTCCATCAATGTTTCGACGCCGTCCGTGCGTCCGCGGCCGCTGCTGTCAGCCTTCACCAATTTCAATTCGGTGCCGGGCGAAGCCACGATGATGTCGCCCTTGGGCGTCAACACCATGCCGCGGGCGCGGCCCAAATCGGCGGCATAAAGATTGATCTGGAACCCCGGCGGCAGACTGATGCGCTTCAGGAACGCAGCCTGCGTGCTGAAGGTGGCGCTCATCTCCGTAACGTCGGGCAGCGCAGCCAAAAACATGCGGCTCAAGGCGATCATGAAGCCGACGACAAGTGCAATGGCTGCGAGGCCTTTGGCGGTCTGCCACCGATGGCTTTTCTTGGATATGTTTTCAGTATCGCTCATGGTCTGTTGCGTCTGCTCGCAGTTGTGGTGAAGCCGACCGGGCACCCGCAAATTATAGTCCAATGGGTGGCACAAGGCGATGCGGACAGAAATGCTACTTAGGGCGCCGACGGGCAATTCATGACGCACGGACCGGCATAGGCCGGGCGTCCGGGCAGGTTAGCCGCCATGGCTTGGTGACCCAGTCCGATGCAGGCTGTTCCACACATCGGCGGTCTGGAGGCGCAACCGCGAACCCCGCGCACCCTCCGAACCGACACGTATTCATAAACATTATCAATATATAAATTGTTTTTTATCGATATGATTTATGTTGATCTTATAGCGCCCAATCATTGGTTTCGGCGAAATTGACGAAACGCTCGATCGCGGGCGCTTGGGCCTGCGCTCGCCAGCAAACACTGATGGTGCGTTCGCAATGAAAGTCGGCAATGGGCACGGCTGTGATGCCGGGTGAGTCGAATTTTCCGGGCAAATATGCAATGCCGAGACCGGCCGCCACGAATGCCAGGGCGCGACCGTCCTGATTTGTCCTAAAAACGATTCCAAGATGAATTCCCTTTTCCCCCAATATGTTCGAAAAATCATGCCGTCCCTCGCAATGGCTTCGGGCAACGAACGGTTCATTGTCGATTTCGGCCAGCTTGACCGAGCGACGAACTCCCAGACGATGCTTGCTGGGCACCATCAACATGTATTGTTCCGAATAGAGGGCCCGTGATTTTACCGCAGAATTTGGGGTTTTAGACGAGGAATTGACCGTAAGCGCGACGTCGACTTGACCTTCATTCAAGAGCGCTTCGATCTCTTCTTTCGGCGCATCTTGGACATGCACTGATATGTCCGGGAAATTGTAATTGAACTGTTCCAGCAACAAAACCACCCGGCGCATCGGCAGCGTATTGATGACGCCCAGCCTGAGCCCCTGGTCAGCGTGGAAATCCTTTAGCTCAGACTTTGCTTTGTTGCAGGTCTGAACGACCGTTTTCGCGGTCTCGACCAATCTCTTGCCGGCATGCGTGATGACGACGCGCCGTTTGTCGCGTTCGAATAGTTTTACGCCGAGCTCAGCCTCTAATTTGGCAACGCTGGCCGAAAGCGCTGGCTGCGAAACGGCGGTCCGTTCCGCGCCCTTGGTGAAGCTGGCTGTTTCGGCCACAGCCAAAAAATGGCGCAATTGATACAATTCCATCTTATAACCATATCTGATTACAATGATAATTATAATCTATTTGTACTATATCTCGCCTTCACTAGGTTGCGCTTTATGAAGGTGCGGCATTTGGTCGCGGAAGCGTGATTCAAGCCATCGGCCGAGAACATTCCTCCGCGCCAATTGTCAAAGCCCTTCCCGCTCTCGATGCGGAGCCATCGCGATGCTGAGAGAGTGAATTTATCGTCAGGACTAATTCAGGAGGAATCTCATCATGTCTGTGACGACTGACGTAAGAACTGGTTCCAAGACAGAAGGCGATGGACTTGCTTTCTATTTCAAGGACGCTCCTTGGTGGATCCTTGGCATTGTTGGCGTCTCCGTGGTTATGGTCGCCTCGATCTGGTATCAGCAGACCTTCGGCCATACATATGGCCTCGACTCTCATTCAGAGGTCTTCCAGACTTACTGGATGAACCTGTTTTATGTTGAATCAGCTGTCTTGGTTATGTTTGGTGCAGGTCTCTGGAGCTGGCTGTGGATGTCTCGCGAAAAGACTCTCGACATTACGCCGAAAGAGGAATTTCGCCGTTACATCACCTTGGTGATGTTCCTGTGCGTGTACACCTTCGC
>Ga0315336_1001073_pt1 | contig 59292 bp, 37 predicted proteins | sample ASW5metaG_FD_204512 | JGI IMG/M metagenome (GOLD analysis project Ga0315336, IMG submission 204512) | Ammonia-oxidizing marine archaeal communities from Monterey Bay, California, United States - ASW #5 | ecosystem: Environmental > Aquatic > Marine > Intertidal zone | place: USA: California...
CCGTGGTGTTCGGTTGGCTGGCCGGCATCGACCTCCTGGCAGACGTACACATCAACTTCGAGGGCCTGGCGTGGGGAGTCGCAGCGACAGTTCCGCTGTTCGCCGTGTTCCTGCTGGCAATGCAGCTTCCCTGGAAACCGCTGCGACGCGTGCGTCAGCTGTTGGTCGAATTGCTGGGGCCCAGTCTGGCCGTCTGCAAATGGTACGATCTCGTTCTGCTGGCAGCGCTGGCCGGAGTGTGCGAGGAGCTGTTGTTCCGCGGCTTCCTGCAAACCTGGTTGATCCGCGTCACCGCCGACGTGCCCGGTTTGAGTGACGGCTGGATCGCCGGCGTGGCCCTGACCAGTATCCTGTTCGGATTGGCACACTGGGTGACCCCGACCTACGGATTGACGGTGATGGTGATGGGGGTCTTTCTGGGCCTGTTGCCACACTGCACCCACAGTCCCAACCTGCTGATTCCCATCGTCACACACACCCTCTACGATTACCTCGCATTTCTGATCGTGGTGCGCCTGGTCCACCAGCAGCAACCGACAGTCAGCGTCTGAGATTCCCAGCGCGTCGCGGCACGCGGTGCGGGGGATGTCTGCCGTCCCCCTTGATTCCCTGAATTGCCTGTTCCGCCAAGTGCGTATTGCAGGAACGACCCGGAACGGCTAGAACCCGCCCCGGTCGCGATTTCGCGCGAGTCGACGACTGCCTGCAACGGACACCGCCCGAGATCCCAGTGGCGGTGTGCGGGTGGTTGAAATCTGGTCGCAGGCCTGCCGGCAGACGGCAGCCTCGTAGATTAAGAACCCGGCAAGGATGCTCAATCGGATCCGCAACTGGTTCTGCCCCGATCTGGCGATTGATCTGGGGACAGCCAATACGCTCGTTGCGATGCAGGGTCGTGGTGTGCTGATCAACGAGCCGTCTGTGGTGGCGTTGCACAAAGGCACACGTCGCGTGATGGGCAAGGGCACCGCCGTGGGCAAACTGGCCAAACAGATGCTGGGCCGGACTCCAGATTCGATCACCGCCGTTCGGCCATTGAAAGACGGAGTGATCACGGATTTCGAATTGTGTGAGGCGATGCTGCGGTACTTCATTCGCAAAGCCCGTCGTCAGAGCCGAGGACTGCGGCCACGCGTGGTCATTGCGGTTCCCGGTGCCATCACGCCGGTGGAAAAACGGGCGGTGTTTAACAGTGCGGAGCGGGCCGGTGCGGGCCGTGTGTACCTGATCGAAGAATCCAAAGCGGCGGGCATCGGAGCCGGACTACCCATCTCGGAGCCAATGGCCAGCATGGTCTGCGACATCGGTGGCGGTACCACGGAAGTTGCGATTCTCAGCCTGGCCGACATCGTGGTCAGCCGCTCGATCCGTGTTGCCGGCGACGAAATGGATGAGGCGATCGTTGACTATCTCAAGCAACATTTCTCGTTGAGGATCGGCGTACAGACCGGGGAACAGATCAAGTGTTCCGTGGGCAGCGCTTTTCCGCTGGAACAGGAATTGACAATTGAAGTCAATGGCCTGGATACGATCAGCGGTGTGCCCCGCAAAGCGGTTGTTACCAGCGAAGAAGTGCGCGAAGCGCTGCGAGAGCCAATCGAATCGATGCTCAACTGCATCAAGGAAGTGATCGAGAACTGCCAACCGGAACTTGTCTCTGATCTGGCCGATACCGGACTGGTGCTGACCGGAGGCGGTGCTCTGTTGCGGGGTCTGGACCTGCTGATGAACGAACAACTGGGCATCCCCGTTCGCGTGGCCGATTCTCCGCTGATCACCGTGGCGCGTGGCACGGCCATCTGCCTGGAACACCTCTCGCAATGGCGCGACAGTCTGGAAACAGGTGACGGGGATGTCTGACCTGCATTCCCGTCGCGCGAATCGATCAGGCATTCTGCAGGCCGCGGCATTGGGGCTGTTGGGCATTGGCCTGATGCTCGAACCCTGGGGGGTGCAGCGCACTCTGTCCGCCGGGCTCCGCGACGGTTTGTTGCCGGGACAATGGGCGCTGCGGCGGATCGAACAATCGCTGGCCTGGTGCGAGTCCCGTTTCTGGCCTCGCGATCCGGTGGAGCAGCGGCAGCGCGACTTGTTGAGTGAATTGAAATCCGCTGACCAAAGATACCGCCGTTTGGAGATCGAACATGCGGCCTTGAACGAGCGGTTCCAGCGGGCTCGAGAACGAGGCCTGTCTCCCTACCAGGCCACGAACGGAGTTCCCCTGCTGGTACCGGAACTCGTCACCGCCCGGGTGTTCGGCCGCGAGTATGGCAACCCGGCGCGGGCTGCGCGGTTGCTCGGCCTGGGTTCCGGAGACGGAGCGTTGCGGGGTGATTTGGTGATGGGCGACTCCGACGCCTTGCTTGACCAAGGCCGGAGCGAGGACGTGCGCATCGGGCAGCCTGTGTATTCCGGAGCGACGGTGGTCGGCCGAATTGCCAGCGTCGGGCGCTGGGTGAGTACAGTACAGCCCGTCACCGATCCTCGGTATCGGGGTCGCGTCCAACTGGCGCGCACCACGGCTCAGGGGGTTGTGTTCGGGGCTGAGGGGATTTTGCGGGGCCGCGCGGTCGGTGGCTGTAGCATTCATGGAATCAAGGCCACCGAAGCGGTTGCCGTTGGCGATCGCGTCTACACCGGTGGACGCAGCGGAACCCTGCCCTACCCCATGTATTACGGACGCGTCAGCCGGGTGCAACGGGAACCCGATGGCCAGGAATGGAACATCCTGGTGGATCCCGCGATCGATCTGCAACAGGTGCATTCCGTACAAGTGCTTCGCGATTCCATCAATCCCGTGCGGATACTCGGACATTGAACCAACGGCGATCTGGAGGTTGCACGTGTTGGGCCGCGAATTGTTGATTGCCTGCCTGGCATACACCGCCGTGTCGGTGGATGTGCGGTATTCCGGCCAGTGGGCCCCCGTCGGATGGGAACCGCGTTTGTTGCCCATGGTCTGTGTGGCCGTGCTGGGACTGGTGAGCTTGCGGCGTCGTGTCTTGTGGGCCGCCTTGATTGGTCTGCTGGCCGATGTCACCACCACCGGTTGGCTGGGACCTCAAGTGTGTTGTGCCTGTTTGCTGGCGCTGGGCAGTTGCCTGTGGCTCGCTCCCTCCCGGCGGCTGACCTTGAGCGGATTTGTACTGGCCAGCGCTCTCACGGCCGTCTGCATGTCCTTGACCGCTGCGGTGACTGTCGAACCGATACCAGCGCCAATGGAGTCCGTGAAACTCTCCGCACGCATTGCCACTGCGACGTTGGTGGTCTCGCTGCTGGTCTATTGTCTGGCCACGATCGCTCTCAGACTGCTTCCGCGATCCGTAGATGACGGCAGTGAGTCCATGAACAACCGCTGGCCCATGTTGACCGGCTGATGTCGGTTTCCAGTCAGCTTGCAGATCCATCCCATCACGGCGATCGTCGAGACGCATGTTCAATCGAGCCACCAACCTGTTTGATGAACTTCAGCCGACGTCCCGTGGGAACTACGGTTCGGATCGCAATCCCGGTCTGCGTGTGCTAGCCGTCTATGTTGCGATCTTGCTGTCCGTAGCGACCGTTAGTTACCGGATGCTGTATGTCACTTCGGTGATGGTCGACACCGTGGGCGACGATTTCACGCGGACAACCGAGTCGTTCGAGCCGATTCCGAGCAGAGAAGGTCGCATCCTCTCGCTGGATGGTCAGATCCTGGCCGAAGACGTGCGGCGCTACGATGTCACGGTTCACTATCGCTGGCTGGAAAAACCCGCCGACCCGGTCTGGCTTCAGAAGCGTGCCTTCTCAACACTGTCCCGAGAGCACCGTCGTGATCCACGACTCGTCGCTCAGGCCGTCCAGCACGTGCTGTCGCAAAGAGCCGCCATGTGGGAGCGATTGGCGGCCCTGACAGATCGATCTGGTTCGGCATTGATGACGCATCGCAAAGCCGTGCAGCGCCGTGTGGAACGCATGGTGGCCCACGTCCAGACACGCCGGAACGCTGCGGTGCGTGTCGAGCCGATTCTCGATGGGCCCTGGTGGCAACGCATTGTCGAACGATTGCGACGCAGCTTGACGCAGACTCCGAATCGAACGGCTGAGGAGCCCGTGGTGATTCGTGAGGAACTGGAATACCACCCGATGATCCAGGACATCGGTTTTCAGGTGGCGACGGAAATTGAAGCGCATCCGGAACTCTACCCCGGATTACGGCTTGTGCGATCGAGTTACCGGGTCTATCCGCAGCGGAACCTGGCCAGCCACATTGTTGGTGTTCGCACGGCCCTGGATGCCGATCAGATTGAGCGTCGTCGAGACCGGTTTCCCGCTGGGGATCCCAGCGCCTACCGCGTCGGCGATCGCATCGGTCGTTCCGGAATTGAACGTCGATACGATGGCCGGCTGCGCGGCCGCGTGGGCCGCCGTCGATTGGTCAAGGACCGGCGGGGCGAAATCGTCGACAGCCATGTCCTGACCGGCCCGCAACCCGGTCGCGACATCTACCTGACACTCCATCTGGAACTACAAGCCGCTGCGGAGCAGATGCTGGACGACGTGCTGGCCGCACAGCGGCCAAACGGGGCGACGGTGCCCGGGGGATGCCTGGTGGCATTGGATGTTCACTCGGGAGCGGTGTTGGTCGCGGCCAACGCTCCGCGGTTTGACCTCAACATTCCAGCCAGCGGTGACGCAGTCGGCTGGAATCGGCTGTTGAATGATCCTCGCAAACCCCTGTTTTCCCGAGCAACGCAGATGGCGATTCCGCCGGGTTCCGTCTTCAAACCTCTGTCGGCGATCGCTTTGCTCGAAAGCAAATCCATCGATCCGGACGAACCGTTTGGGTGTCAAGGTTTCTTGCACCAGCCCCATCGCTACCGTTGTTACGTCTATCGGCATTACGGAGTTGGACACGGGGACACGCGATTGGTCGACGCGCTGACACGCTCCTGCAATGTGTATTTTTACCAGGCTGCGGAACGCTTGGGACCGAGGCCGTTTGTCCATTGGGCGCGACAATTTGGGTTTGGCCGACCGACGGGGATCGACCTGCCCGGGGAACGCGGTGGAAATCTGCCGGAACCCGGTTCCAGCGTCGGCCGGCGGAGTTTGCCCTGGTACCGGGGAGATACACTGGGATTGGCCATTGGCCAGGCTCGGTTGACGGTCACACCGCTGCAGATCGCGCGGATGATGGCGGCCATTGCCAACGGTGGTGAACTGGTGACGCCCCATGTGGTCACCACCGGCGGAGCCACACGGATCGGCGACCCGGACGGCCAGTCGGCGATTCCGCACACAGCCCCACAGACGACCGGTGCCTTGAGTGAGAACTTGGAACGCGTCCGCGAAGGTCTGGAACGCGTTGTATCGCATCCACGCGGAACCGGTTACAAATCTGTGCGCATGTCCCAGATTGCAATCGCCGGGAAAACAGGCACCGCCGAAGTCCAAGGCAAAGGCGACCATGCCTGGTTCGCGGGCTACGTTCCCGCCGAGCGACCCCGCATCGCCTTCGCGGTCGTGTTGGAACACGCTGGTACCGGGGGCAAGGTTGCCGGACCTGTAGCACGGCAGTTTGTCGAGTCACTGATCGCTCTGGGAGTCCTCAAGGCTCAACCCCGACTGGCCGTTCAACCCTGATTGTCGCTCGGTTACGTCGCTCCGTGTCTGCGGACCGCGCTGCCAGGCAGACGCTGGATCAACTGCCGCAGTTCCAACAGTGTCAATGTGGACAAGACCCCGGCGGTATCCCGGCCGCTGGCCTGGACAATCCGGTCAATGGACACGGGTTGTGATGGGATCAGAGGCAACAGTTCCTGCTCCAGCGGGGTCAGCTGATCTGTCGTGCCTCCAGCGGTGTCCAGTGGAGTGGAGGGAGTCGGTTGCGGGGTGGTTCCCGCGGGAGCGGGGCTGAGCGACTCCAGAACGTCGCGGATGTCACGGACCAGCACCACTCCGTCCCGGATCAAGGCATGGCAGCCAGCGCTGGTCCAACTGTCCACTCGGCCAGGAACTGCGAACACGTCGCGTCCTTGTTCCAGGGCGTGTCGTGCCGTGTGCAGAGATCCGCTGCGCTCACCGGCTTCCACGATGATCACCGCCAGCGCCAGGCCGCTGATGATCCGGTTTCGTTGAGGAAACAGACCGGCGACCGGTTTTTGCCGCGAGCTCATTTCACTGATCAGTCCGCCTTGTGCACTGACAGCATCCGCCAGCCCGCGGTGTTCCGGTGGGTAGATGTTCACGACGCCGGATGCCAACACGGCGAGCGTGCGGCCGCCGGCGGCGAGCGCGGCTCGGTGAGCGGCGGCGTCGATGCCGCGTGCCAGGCCGCTGATGACCGTCAATCCGTGTTCCGCCAGGCCGGCGGACAGCGACTCCGCCTGCCGCCGCCCGTAGGTCGTACAGTGACGTGCGCCCACGACGGCGACCGACCACTGATCCACCGTGGCGACCTCGCCACGCAAAAACAGCAGGTGCGGTGGGTCCACGATCTCGCTCAGGCGCGTCGGGTATCTCGGATCCGAATGCAGCAACACTTGGACTCCCGCTGCCCGGCAGCGATTCCACTCGCGCCGCGCCGTCGAAAAATCCCGATGCGATCGAATGGCAGCGGCCAGCTTGGGGCCCACACCGGGAACGCCCAACAACCGCTCGTACGGACAGTCAAAGATCGCTTCGGCTGTTCCGAAATGCTCCAGCAGCACGGCCACCGTCCGCGGACCCAGGCCCGGTACGAGGTTGAGTTGCAAGGATGCGATCTGCTGAGCGTGATCGGGCACGGTAGCCTCCCTTCGATCTCGGGACACGGGTAACCGTGGGCCGGATTGGGAGTCGCTGTGCTCAAGACAGATTACGATACACATGTTCATACGGCAAGGGGGTCGGCTTCAGTTCAGCCCTCCTTTGCAGTCTCAGATTCCGGCATTAGAATGACGAATCGCAGTACGGTGGAGATTCGCTGGACCAAATGGTGGACCGAGGTTCGACATGAGCACGCAGCCTGTATTGATTGACGGTGAGTGGCAGACGTCTGCTGGTACCGAGACGTTTGCGGCCAGTAATCCGGGTCTGGAAACGGATCTACCGGAGCAGTATCCGGTCAGTTCCTGGGACGAGGTCGCGGTGTGCGTGGCCGCCGCGGCTCGAGCGAGCCAGCAGATGCGCGGCTGGCCCGGTCAGCGCTTTGCGGAGTTCCTCGAGTGCTACGCGGAGCGTTTGGATCAGAATGCGGACGCCTTGGTCGCAATCGCCGCTGCGGAAACGGCTTTGCCAGCAGCGCCCCGCTTAAAGGACGTGGAACTGCCTCGGACAACCGGCCAGTTGCGGCAGGCTGCCGCTGCGGCGCGGGACGGGTCCTGGTCCGAACCCACGATCGACACCGCGACCAACATCCGTTCCATGCTCGGCCCGCTCGGCCCGGTGATCGTGTTTGGTCCCAACAATTTCCCATTCGCCTTCAACGGAATTGCCGGCGGCGACTTCGCAGCCGCCGTGGCCGCTGGAAACCCGGTCATCGCCAAAGGGCATTCGTCTCATCCGGGCACCACGCGTCTGATGGCCGTCGAGGCCCAGGCAGCGGCTGGCGAGACGGATATGCCGGCCGGTTTTGTGCAGCTGATCTATCGCACCAGCCACAGCGACGGCGCGCGCATGGTCGCGCAGCCGGCGGTGGGCGCGGTGGGTTACACCGGATCACGACAAGCCGGCCTGGTGATTAAAGAAGCCGCCGATCGTGTCGGGACACCCGCCTACCTGGAGTTGTCGAGCATCAATCCGGTATTTGTTCTTCCGGGTGCCTTAAGCGAGCGGATGGAAGCGATTGCGGAAGACTTCACAACGAGTTGTTTGATGGGAACGGGGCAGTTTTGCACCAATCCGGGTCTGGTCGTCCTGCTCCGCAGCGATCACAGCGATGCCTTTCTGAAATCGGTGGCCACGCGGTTTCAGGATGCACCAGTCGGTACCCTATTGAGTGCCGGGGTGCAGCGCAATTTCGCGGACGGCATCGCTCAATTGCTGGAGGCCGGTGCTGTTCTGGAAACGGGAGGTCAAACCGGCGGTGGCCGCGGTGTGAGCTACAGCAACACGCTGCTCAGCACCGACGGCTCCGCGTTCCTGGGGGCGCCCGAGCAGATGCAGACCGAAGCATTTGGAAACAGCTCGCTGTTCGTCGTTGCCGAGGACCCGGAACAAATGCTGGCGATTGCCGATGCTCTGGAAGGGAATCTGACCGGTACCATCTATAGTCATACCGCGGAGGCAGACGACTCCCTGTATGACCGCATCGCTCCGGTGTTGCGGGAACGCGTGGGAAGGCTGTTGAACGACAAGATGCCGACGGGTGTGGCTGTCTCGGCTGCCATGAATCATGGCGGCCCATTTCCGGCGACGGGCCATCCCGGATTCACAGCCGTGGGAATGCCGTCGTCCATCCGGCGGTTCTCCAGCCTGTGGTGCTACGATGGTGTCCGGCCGCATCGCTTGCCCGCAGCACTCAAGGACCAGAATCCAAACGGAACTCTCTGGCGCAACGTTGACGGCAACCTCACACAGGCGGATGTGACCGCAGGCTGCTGACGTCCGTTTGACAGTCCGTCGTCCGTTACCGACGTCATGCGGGCTCAGGCAACGGGCGCTCAGGCAACTGGCCAAGAGGAAAGGCGAGGACATGGCCTACCGCATCGAACATCTTGAGCTTTTCGTGCGGGAAACTCCCCCCAACAGGATGTCGTTCTCCTTGGGCAAACAGGGTCGCAACGCCGCCGCGGCCCAGGCGACAACCAATCCACTGGTCCACGTGCGGATGGTGCTGCGGGATGGCAGGGGCCAGACGACCTATGGGACCGCGGCCGACCGGTTGTCCGTTCGCTGGCTGGACAAGCGACCGGGTCGCTCGAAGGCCAAGAAACTGCGAGAACTGGTCGCTCTGATTGGATTTGCCGGCGATCTTTATCGACGGCAGCCCGCATTCGATTCGCCGTTTGAGTACTGGCGGGGCCAGCATACGCAGATCATCCGTGAGGGAGACCGCCGCGGTCAGGAGAAACTGACGTCGTCATTCGCATCGGCGCTGTTCGAACGGGCCGTCCTGGATGCGGTCAGCCGAGCGGCCGACAAGTCGATTTACGAGATGGTGGTCGGTCAGCGCTTGGGGTTTGACCCGTCGCGCGTGTTCCCTGAGTTGCGTGGACTGAATTTCAAGGCGACCTTGCCCACGCGACCCAGAACCCGGTTCTACATCCGGCACACAGTGGGAGCGTCCGATCCATTGACCGCTGCGGATTTACCCGAACAGCGGCGCGTGAACGATGGCCTGCCGGAAACTTTGGAAGAGTACATTCGCGTCGATGGGCTGCGGTACTTCAAAGTCAAGATTACCGGAGATGTGCGGCGGGACTTCGCACGGCTGTCTCGAGTGTGGGACGTGGTTTCGCGGGCTGATGAGCCGGCGATCACCCTGGATGCAAATGAGTCCTATGGCGATCTGGCCGACCTGAAACGCATCGTCGATCGCTGTGAAGACCAATTGACCGGCTTCTTTCAACACGTGATGTACATCGAACAGCCGCTGCCCAGAGCGTTGACCCTCGACCCGACCACCCGCGCCGCCATCCGAGCTCTGTCGGAGAAAAAACTGTTGATCATCGATGAGGCCGACGATGCACTGGATTCCTTCAAACGCGCGCGCGACATCGGTTACCAGGGGACGTCGCACAAGAACTGTAAGGGTTTCTTCAAGTCTCTGATCAATCACGGTCTCGTGGTCCAGGCCGCACTCAATGGCCGCGAACAGGTACTGAGCGGTGAAGATCTCCAGAATTTGCCCGTGGTGCCCTTGCATCAGGACTTTGCCGCCCTGGGCGTCCTGGGACTGGAGCACTGTGAACGGAACGGCCATCACTACAACTTTGGATTGTCCTTTCTCTCGGAACGCGACAAAGCCCAAGTCGTCAAGAACCACCCCGATCTTTATCACCGTCACGGCGACGAGTGGTTCTTGAAGGTGCGGCGGGGGCAGGTGGATTGTGGCAGCCTGCAATGTCCCGGTTTTGGTGTGTCGGCCGAGCCGGACTGGGCTTCGATGGTGCCCATGAACCAGTGGATTCGTCAGCGGTATCCGGCTTGATGGAACGGTTGTTGCCGGACCCGCAGCAGCCGGTCCCATACTGCAGTCACGGGAATTCACGATGACAGGCGTGCCAACTCGCTTCCGTTGGGCTCTGCTGGCGATCGTCGCGCTGGGGTCCGCTGGCTGGTGGTGGCTGAGCCGCACTCCAACGGGTACGGATCGCATCGCGGTCCGCTCGGTCGGAGAATCATTGCCCGATCCCGTCGCCGATTCCGCGGACTGGCCCTGGTGGCGGGGTCCCAGCGGTAACGGCGTGGCCACCGGCCCCGCTCCGGTTGCGTGGAGCGAGACGCAGAATGTCGCCTGGAAGGCACCCGTGCCGGGACGCGGGCATTCCTCGCCGACCGTGGTGGGCCAGCACGTGATCTTGGCCACCGCCGACGAAGACAAACAGGTGCAATCGGTGGTGTGCTATGATCGCCAGACCGGCAAACGACGATGGAAAACCGATTTGCATCAGGGAGGTTTTCCCAGCCGTTCGCAAATGCATCCCAAGAGTTCACATGCCAGTTGCACGGTGGCTGCCGACGGCGAGCGGTTGTTCGTGGCGTTCTTGAATGCGGGGTCGATTGTGGCCACCGCCCTGGACATGAACGGAAAGCGTGTGTGGCAGCAAACGCTGGGACCGTTTGTGCCGAAGTTCGGCTTCTCGACGTCACCCGTGCTGCACAAGTCGTTCGTGGTGTTTTCTTGCGATCACCAGGATGGAGGGTTTCTGGCAGCCGTTCATCGACACAACGGATCCATCGCCTGGCGCGAACCGCGACCGGCTGTCGCGACCTATTCTTCGGCCGTTGTGGCACGCGTGGACGGACGCGACCAACTACTGATCAGTGGCGGCCGACGTGTGGCGAGTTACGATCCCGAGACCGGGAAACCGTTGTGGTCCTGTCCCGGCGCATCGGAAGCCACCTGTGGAACCCTGGTCTGGCAGGATGACCGCGTGTTCGCCAGCGGAGGCTATCCCCAGTCGGAGACCTTATGCGTGATGGCTGACGGAACACGCAGCGTGCTGTGGCGGAATGCACAAAAATGTTACGCCCAGTCGATGTTGGCCCACTCCGGGTACCTGTATGCGGCCACCGACGGCGGAGTGGCTTACTGCTGGAACAACCAAACCGGTGACGTGATGTGGAGATCCCGACTCGGCGGTCAGTGCAGTGCATCACCCGTGCTGGCGGGAGACAATCTGTACGTTTCCACCGAACGCGGGACCACGTACGTATTCAAAGCTCAACCCGATGCCTATCATTTGGTATCCCGCAACCAACTGGGAGATGAATCGCTGGCGTCGCCCGCGGTTTGTGGAGGCCGCCTGTACTTGCGTGTCGCCAGTCACCAGCAGACTCGCCGGGAGTTCTTGTATTGTGTCGGAGACTCGGAAACGGTCATTTCTGAGGAGAATCGTTGATGCAACTTCAGACCGTGGAGCGATTTGTCAATCTGTTGGATCCCCAGGCCAATGTGCTGCTGAACACCACCTTCGACACGGCGCTGGCGCATGTCGGGTCCGGCGATCCCGAGCGCGTGCGTTCGATTGGAGGCCAGTTCGCCCTGGTGCACAAACAGGGGAATATCGTCCGCATGGCCCGGTCCATTGGTCGCCCGATGCGGTACTTCCTGGCGAAACAAGTTGCTGGGCCGTGCCTGATCGTGGCCGAGACGATGCGCGAAATTGCAGATTTCCTGAGCAGCGAAAACCTGCTGGATCAGTTTCATCCGTCCTACACTCGGATGGTGCCCGCTCATTACCTGCTCGAAATCTCACTGGTCGGATGTCCGGATCCGAATCCGCGGTATCAGCGGTTCTTCACCCCGCAACGCAATCGACTGGACAGCGACCTGGAGGCCATCGGGCGGGCCTACATCGGGACCATGGCCGATGCCTGCCAAGACTGGTTGAACAGTATCGACGTCCGCGAGCCGATCGGAGTTCTGTTCTCGGGTGGAATCGATAGTGGAGCCGTACTGCTGGTGTTATATCACCTGCTGTTGGAACGCGGTGAATCTCCGGCGCGCCTCAAAGCGTTCACTCTCGCCGGAGAAGCCGGGCCGGATTCCGATCAGGCGCGCCGGTTTCTCGAGGAACTCGACCTGTCGATGCTCTGGGAACCAATCTCCTGCACCCGACAAGACCTGGACTATCGCGATGCGATCCGGGTCGTCGAAGACTACAAGCCGTTGGACATTCAGTCGGCAACCATGGCCCTGGCACTCTGCCGCGAGGTGCGGAGACGCTATCCCGAATGGAAGTACCTGGTTGACGGCGACGGTGGAGACGAGAATCTCAAGGATTATCCGATTGAGGAAAACTCTGAGCTGACGATTCGCAGCGTCCTGAACAACTTGATGCTCTATCAAGAAGGATGGGGAGTGGATGCCATCAAGCACTCGCTGACCTATACCGGTGGTCAAAGCCGAGGTCACGTCCGGACGTATGCGCCCGCGCGCGCCTGCAATTTCTCTGGCTTCAGTCCCTTTGCCCTGCCCAATGTGATTGACGTGGCCGAGGGGATACCGTTTGTCGAATTGACAGACTGGGATCATGCCAGGCTGTATCAGCTCAAGGGAGACGTTGTTCGAGCGGGAGTGACCGCTGTCACGGGTCTGCAGATGCCGGTTTTCGAGAAACGGCGTTTCCAGCACGGGGTCGTCGATTCGCAGGAATTTGATCGGCTGTTTCCACACGATGAGGCTCCGTATCGAGCCGAGTTCCACCGGCTGTGTCAAACGTGGGGGCTGGCTGACTGAAACGGTCCGTCGCCGCCGGTGGCGCCTGCGTTGTAGGGTCCGCGACGATTTGCCGTTTCCGTTGGTTTGTGGGTTTTAAAGGGGGCTGGAGGTATGTGTCGCCTCCAACAGATGCAATCAGCGCCACCCCGTCTGCTGGACTGCTCAGGCGGCTTTGCATGTGCTAGACTTTGCGCAGACATCCCAAATGCCATAATTACTGGCGTTTTCAAGTTTTGACAGTTTGCCCACGTCAGCAAACTTGTGCGAACTTCCCGGAATCCCATGGACAGAGTTTTCCGGAAAGGCGTAATGCGGATGGCGGGAACGGCTAATGGATCAGACAGGCGAACCGTCTCCCTTGATTGGCTCAGATGATACGGAACCCGGAACGCTCGGTGTGGCCACCCGATGCAGCGGAACGTGAATGTTGAGGACTGCGACATGCTCAGACTTTTCGGAATCCGTTGGTGTGCGGCAGCGCTGTGCATGGCCGGCGTTGTCACGGGAACCGCGTTCGGGCAGGAGCCTGACGAGGCTGCCGCCGTGGGACCGGTCGCCGAAGACAAGGCTGCCGAAGACAAGGCTGCCGATCCCTTGGAGCGTCTGATTTATGTTCCCTACCGCAATTTGAAGTCTGTGTTCGAGAAGCGGGGCGCATCGGTGATCGTGCCCTATGAGGAGTTCATGAAACTGTTGATGTCCGAACGGACTGGGACTGCCTCCGGTGCACACGTTTCGGCGGTGATCACCGACTCCAAGTATGGAGTGAGGATCGATGGCGATCTGGCGCGGATCAAGGCGGAGTTGAATGTTCGGGTCTTGGACAAGCCCTGGGCCCGGGTACCCATCGCGTTTGGAGACGCGGCCGTGGGCAGCATTGCCAGCGCGGGCGACAAGGTCCTGATCCGTGGCACGGGTAACGGCGCTTACGAACTTTTGATCTCCGAAGCCGGTACGCACCGGGTGACTCTGGAACTCGTGGCTCGGATTCGGACTTCGCCGGACGGACGTCGTGTCGAATTTGGCTGTCCGACGGTTGGTGTCACGACGGTCGACGTGGTCGTGCCCAAACCAAATCAGACGATTGACATCCGACCCCGGCTGATCTCGCTGCCTGTCGAATCCGAGGAACAACAGACACGGATTCGGGCCAGTCTGGGGTCGACCGGTCAGATCAGCATTCAATGGAATCCACAGACCAGTGCCAAGCCCCAGATGGAGTTGTTGGCCAGTGTCACCAACCTGTTGCATGTGGCGATCGACGAAGGCCTGGTTCACACCGACGCGCAGCTCACCTATCAGATTCTGAGGGGGGAATTGTCACAACTGCGGATCGCTGTCCCCCTGGGTCATCGCATTCTCGATGTGTCGTCTCCGAATGCCAAGGTTAAGGGGTGGAAGGCGGTGGCAGACGATCAACGCCAGGTTGTGCAACTCGAATTGCTGACGGCAGTCACCGGTCGAGTGACGGTGGACGTGCACACGGAACGTGCGGCCAACAAACAGGAGTCGTTTGACGCGGCTGGAATCGCTGACAACGGCACAGTGCACGGCGTGCATGCTCTGGATGTGGTTCGGGAGGCCGGACAGCTCGTGGTGACGCACGGGCCGGGGCTGGGATTGACCGTCGAGCGTCAGGTGGGCTTGTCACGGATCAATGCCACCGATGTGTCCAAAGGCCTCAGGCGGCCCGATGCTCTGTACTACAGATTTTATAGTCCCAGATTCCAGATCAACCTGGCCGCGAAACCGGTTGAGCCCCGGGTGATCGTGCGGCAGATGAACCGCTTGATTTTCGCAGAGGATCAACTGCAGCTGCGGGCCGATGTCGTCTACGACATTCAGCGTGCCGGCGTGTTCGAACTGGCCTTGAAGGTCCCTGAGGGTGTCGTGATTGATGAGGCGTCATCCCCGGCTGTGCGGGCGTTCGACACCGCCGACGGAACCCTGCGACTGACGCTGAACCAAAAGCACCAGGGACAAATCGCCGTGCGCATTCTGGGGCATTTGGCCTTGCAGGATGGCGATCAGGACGCACTGGAAATGCCTCTATTGGAACCGTTGGCCACGTTTCGCGAGGAGGGTACGCTTCAGGTTTACGCGCCCGCCGGGATTGAGGTCGTGACCGATCGCGACGAGTTGGTGGGCATTCAGCCTCAACCCTCCGTTTCGGATGTCTTGCCCCTGCGGCAGGCGCGGCTCGTGTCTTCCTGGACGTACAACCGTCGCCCGGTGAACCTGGTGGTGCAAACCACGCGCAAGCCCACGCGACTGACGGCGCGGGCCGGTACGTTGATCACCGTCGAACCGGAACTGATCCGGGTCGCGACCCAGTTACATTATCAAGTGGAGCATGCCGGGATCGACACGTTTCAATTCGCCGTTCCCGAAGCCCTGGCCGATGAGATTCAGATTGAGCCCTTGTCGAATATTGGAGCGGACATCAAGCAAAAGAGTCGTTCGGAAGAAGCCGAAGACGGGTTGATCACCTGGACCATCGTCATGCAGCAGGATGTCCTGGGGACTCAGAGTTTTCGCGTCACGTTCGATGTGAAGCCGAACCCGAAGGCCGACAGCGAAGACAGCCAGGCGGCGATCGCACTTCCGCGTGTGCTGGGCCCGAATCAGGGGAATGGAGTTGCGGTCGCGTTGTCGCAGTTGGTGGGCGAGGTGGCCATCGCCAAGGATCGGGCTCTGTCGGTCACTGCGACTCCAACGGGTGATGATATCGAACGCGTTGATGTGCGCGAGTTGAAGATGACGTACGCGGAATCCGCCGGGTCCGATCATCAATCCGCCGTGTCCCTGGCCTACCAGTACTACAAGCAGCCGGTTCAGCTTCAGATCCTGTCCCGGAAGTTTGCCATCCAGAACGTCGTTGAAACCGTGGTGTCGCGGGCCCTGGTCGAGATTGTGATTGGCCGCGAACCGATGGCCAATTACCGCTGCAGATATCGATTGGTCAGCAGCGAACGGCAGCGGTTGCGTGTGGACCTTCCGGAAGGAGTGGAAATCATGGAGTCGCGACTGGACCAGAATAAGGTTCCCTTGGAGCAGGGTGACCTGAAAGTCGATTCGGGATGGGCTGCGTTTTTCGTCAATGTGGCGCGCAACAAGACTGCGGATCAGCCCTTTTTCCTGACGTTGCAATTCCGAGCGCGGATCGTTCCTGACGCCAACCGACCATTCGACGGCAAGGGTGGCCGGCAATACCTGCGTTTGCCACGCATTGGAAACGGGACAGCGGGGGCCGTGGCTCTGCAGCAGTTGCGGGTGGCCATCTGGACCCCGGAAGACTATGCCTTGGTCGGCAGCCCGCAAGGATTCAACCTGACGAATCTCCCCCGTTGGGGAGGTCTGATGACCGGTTTGCAAACCAGCAGACTTGACCAGTTCGACCTCGATCAATGGGTCGGTCAACAGACCGATGGTCTGGTGGACTTTCCACAGGATGGTCGTGGGCATCTGTACACGGCACTGGGCGCATCGGATTCCATCGAAGTGGACTGGTGGGATCTGGAGTTTCTGGTGTGGGTGCTGAGCGGTTCGCTGTTGCTGGTGGGGTGGATTCTCCGCACGACCAGTTGGGAGAACAAACTGACGGTCATGCTCCTGCTCGGCTTCGCGGCTGGTCTCTACGCCCTGGCGGACATGGACGTGGTGGTCCAGGCGCTGATCGCCGCTCGATTCGGTCTGACGGCCGCTTTGTTGATCTGGCTGATTCATGGGTTGTTTGGCACGCGGTCGCTGACGGTCAAGCCCGTCCGGTCGGGCCAACCCGCTCCAGCGGTGGTGCCACCACCGGGGATCTTCGAGGAGCCGTTGCGACGGATTCGGCGATCGAATTCGGAAGAGTAATACGATTGCGAGCTTGGGACCTGGCTGTGCCGTTGTCTGTGGGTGGCGCCAAACTGATTCTTCGTCGGAATGCAACATGAACGACCATCGCCGTTCGAACCGTGGTGCTCTGCGAAACCGGGAGCACCGAAACCGTGAGCCCCTCAGATCGAGCCTGTGCCGGTTGGGCCTGGTGGCACTCATGGCAATCTGCTGTTGTGCCAGCGGATCACCGGTTGCAGCGCAGTTGCCGATTGCGCGGCCGGGCACGATCCACAAGCGCGTCTATGTTCCGATCAGCGAATTGGAAACGATTCTCAATCGCGACAGGCCGGGTGTCCTGCTGTCCGAAGACGAGTTTCGCGAGCTGACTGCTGCCGCCAAGAAAAACACTCCGAGTTTCTTGAGAAGCCCGTCGGGCGTGATCGTTCGCTCGACGCAGTACGACCTGGTCTTCGACCGCACACGTGTGGCGATCCAGGCGCGGGTTGCGTTTGCGCAGTTGCGTCCGGGCTGGTGTCTGGTGCCGCTGAACGGCCGAGGTATGTCGGTCGAATCGGCGACTCTGGACGGTGAACCCGTGCGGTATTTGGGACGTGCGAACAATGAACAAGGCAGCCTGAGACTGGCGAGCAACGAACCTGGCGAGCACACATTGCTTTTGGAACTCTCGGTTCCTGTGGCGATGGTCGGCAGCGACCAGGTGGCCGCGGTGGGACTGATACCAAGTGCCGTGTCTCGCATGCGTGCGGTTTTGCCCGAAAAGCAATATCTGGTCGTGGACGGGTTGAATGTCGGCCGCAGCGCAAACGGTGCGTACGAGATTCCCGTCGGTGGCCGATCGGAAGTGCGTTTCCGAGTGACCGAGCGGAAGCAGGACCAGGCGGGTGACGCTCTGGTGTTTGCCGGTTCTGCCATCGGATTGCAGGTGACTCCCGGCGAAATCAGTTGGCGCGCCGTCACCAGCCTCCAGGTTTATGGCCAAGCGGTTGACCGCCTGGTGTTTTCGGTTCCCAACAGCCTGGAAATCGCTGATGTGCAGTCCAGCGGACTGGAATCCTGGGAGTTGGCCGACAGTGAAACCGATCCGGATCGGACCACCATTACACTCAACTATCGCCAGCCCTTTCAGGACGCGCGGCGGGTGACGCTCACGGGTGTCAGTGCCACAGACACGGACCAGGAATGGCGGGTTCCCAATCTGATTCTGAATCACGTCACAGCGCACACAGGTCGCGTCATGCTGCGTTTCCCTCGCGGGACGCGGTTGGTGTTGAACCAGTTCGAAGGCGTGCGACGCAGTGTGGCCAGCGAGTGGAGGGCGGGGAAACAGGCGTCCGCGACGCAACGCATGATCTTTGATGTGTGGCAGGAGACGTTCAACCTGTCTTTCGTCACTCAAACGAAGCAACGCGAAGTCACCGCCAGCCTGTCCACAATCATCGACGTCGCGCAACACGGAATCGATCTGGAAACCGTTGCCACATTGGAGAGCCGTTATGCGCCCTTGTTTCAGGTGGATTTGACCATCCCCGCCGAATGGAGCATGGTGTCCGCGACCGTTGCCGGAAAACCAGCCGACTGGACACGGATTCCACGCGAAGCCGGTACACGGCAGGTGCGGCTGTCGTTGCCACGGCCGCTGTTGCCCGGGCAGAGTCTGCAAATTGCCATTCAGGCGCACCGCGATCTGGAAGACTGGCCCGGGAGTCGGGCGTCCGCAGAATTTGAACTGCCCGAGGTCCGCCTGCTGCAGTCACAGGTTGTCGACGGGACCTACCTGATCAAGGCTGATGACGATTTCGACGTGATCCCACAGAACGTGCGGGGATTGATTCCCGCGTACCTGAACATTTCCGGTGAGCGGGCGGGATTTCGGTACCAGGATTCACGGTTCACGGCCAATCTTCGCGTCGCTCATCGCCCGGCGCGCATTTCTGCCACAACTCTGGTCCTGTCCCGCTTGGACCCGCAGGCATTGAGAACTCACTGGGAATCAACGGTGGACATCGCCGGAGGCGGAGTGGAGTCGTTGGCCTTCACATTGCCGGAAGCGTTGGGGGACCAATTGAGACTCGAATTGCCCGCGGACCCGCAGCAGACCTCTTCGGCACCACGGATCCTGGAGCAGAGTGGTGGTGAGGTCGTGGATGGCCTGAGGAACTGGGTGATCAAGTTCGACCGCCGCGCCAAGGGCCAGATCACGCTGGTGGCGGACGTTGAGCAACGGCGGAATGATGCGCAACAACTGTCCATTCCTGTGTTGCGGGTTGTCGGCGCCGATCGCCAAAGCGGTTACATCGCGGTGGAAGCCAGTGCCGAACAGCACTTGCAGATCGCAGCCACCGACGCTCGGAACCAGACGCTGGCGGACGTGGATCCCGCCGATTTGCCGACGATGCTGCCCGCGGCAGGCTACGTGCCTCAGCAGCGCGTTGTGGCCGCTTATCGCTATGTGACCCCGGACGTCACCGTGCAGTTGCGTGAAGAACGCTTCCCCAGAGTCCCGGTGCCCACGGCTGTCGCCGACCGGCTGGAGTTGACCAGTGCGCTGGGCCAGACCGGACGCTTTCAACACGCGGCACGGCTGCAATTCCGGGCCGTCGGCGTGCAGGGTTTACGCGTGGAGTTGCCCGCCACATCCAAACTGTGGTCGACCGTCATCGACGGCGTGCCGATTGAAGTCCGTAAACGCAGCGAAATCACGTTCCTGATTCCGCTGCCGAAAACGGACGATGTGGCCGCGACCCGCACCCTGCAGGTTTTCTACGAGACTCAGCTCGAACAGCGTCTCGACCGATTCGGCACGATTCAGCAGCAGGTGCCGTTGCTGTCCATCGAGGCTGGGACCGGCGCGGTCCAGCCCCTGGAAGTGCTGGACCGCGAGTGGATCGTGCATTATCCACAAGGAACGCTGCTGGTCTCGAGCTCGGGGCGTTTTCAGCCTGTGAAAGATCTGGATGTGTCCAGCATGTTCAGCGGTATTGAACAGATTTTTCAGGTCGGCAGCCCGGACCACATGCTGAACAACCTGTGGTATGTGGTCATTTCTGGCGGGCTGCTGTTCTTGATCACGTTGAGCTTTCGTCGCTGGGGCAGGCTGGGTTGTGCCGCGTTCACCACCGTTGTCACTGTGTTGCTGGTGGCGGGCATGATGACTGGGATCACCCGGCTCACTTCCCAGACTGGAGATTTCGGCGGTAATGACTCCGCAGATGCACCGAGAGCCAGCGTGGCATACAGCCAAGTGGACGGCGAGATGGAGCCCATGGACTTCGACTCCCTGGACGAGTCCGCACCCATGCCGAGCGGCGAGGCTGTGAGGGAAGAATCTCGACAGTCGAGGCGGTCGCAGGCAGCCGAAACCGAGCAGGAGTTCGCCACGGAGCAACCCACCAGACTGCCTCCGAAACCCAACGTCGTCGATCCACTGTCCCAGCTGGACGTTGCACAAACACAAACCAGCACGGTCGAACAGGGTGAGGCGAACGCTGAACAGGTCGCGGCCGATCAGATCGGACTCGGTGATGTGAAAACGAGCGGTCGGTTGTCGGTCCGGTTGGAATTACCGGAATTGGTGGATTGCCGCACGATGGAATTTCGTTATCTGGGAGACGGTCAGTCCGCGCGGCCGGGCTTGCACATCGAATACGCCAACCGGAACGCGGCCAACGTCTGTCGCGTGTTCGTGACTCTGGCGATCGCCTTCCTCGCCTTCTGGTGTCAGCGCAATCGTGCGTTCCGGTTCAAAGCCATCATGGCCTCGTTGGGCACAACCATGCCGCTGGCCCTGCTGACGATCACGCCCGGCTGGCTACACGTGTTTCTGGATGGCCTGTTTCTGGGAGCCATATGCGGAACAGGGTTGTGGGGCCTGCGGACGATCGTTGACACTCTGACGCGGTGGCTGGGTCCGCGGCGCTCCGCACGCAGAATGATCGTCACAGGGACGCTGCTGTTGTGCTGTGCCGGGGTCAGTCTGAGCGCGAATCGTCTGCATGCCGCGCCCCAGAATGCCGAGTCTCAGAATGCCGCGCCCCAGAGTGCCGAGTCTCAGAGTGCCGCGCCCCAGAATGCCGCGCCCCAAAGTGCCGTGCCTCGGAATGCCGCGGGACCGCAATCCGGGCCAACACGATCCGCTCCGGGCGCGCCAGGCAGCGCAGCGAAGCCGTCACGCAACATCATCATCGTCCCTTACGAGGATGGACAGGATCCCCTGTCGGCCCAACGCGTCTATCTGCCATTTGGACGGTTCCTGGAATTGTGGAATCGGGCCTATCCCGAGAAACAGAGGCCGACTTTTCGAGGTCATGTCAATGGCGCTGTCTACCGCGCCGAACTGCGAACGGCCGACTCCGCAGCAGCCAGAATCCATGTGACCGGACGTCTGGTGTTGCACACGTTTCGCGCGGGACGGGTGGCTGTCGAATTGCCCTTGGGTCGCGTGGCGTTGTCCCGCGCCCGTTTGGATGGTGAACCGGCCCCCATGCGCTGGGCGACCCCAGTGCCGTCGCAGGCCGAACCCGCTGCGATGGGACAGCAATCCATCGGTCTATTTGATCCGCAACAGCAGCAAACAGAACAGCAACTTGCTCCCTCTGAGGCACAACAGCTGTTCTTCGACAACCGACCCGTCGCTCCCGTTCCCGTCATGTCGGTCCTGGTGTCCGATCCCGGCGCGCATGTTCTTGACCTGGAGTTTGATGTTCCGGTCAAGTTGACAGGTCCTGCGGGCCAGTTTCGATTGCCTTTGAAACCCGTGCCGGCCGGCAAACTGACGTTTGTGTTGCCGGGTGACGATTTGTTGGTGCGTGTGAACAATGCCGCGAATACCTACCGCTTGCGGTCGGTCGAAAACCAAAACCTGGTCGAAGTTCCTGTGGATGCTGGTGGTGATTTGACATTGGCCTGGCAGCCGAAGCAGACGCGAGGCCCCGTCGACCAAATCGTGCACGCCACCAGCGAGACCGCTGTGGTCCTCGACGATTCCGGTACTCGGATTCATACGGGTTTCGATTTTCAAGTGCGTCAGGGAACCGTTGCGGAGATTACATTCACCTTTCCCAATCGGTTGCGGCTGCAACGCATCAGCGGACCGGATGTGGGTGGCTGGCAGATCGAAGGAGCCGGCCCGCAACGGCGGTTGAAGGTCTTTCTGCGAAGGACGGTTGGAGATTCCACGCAGATTGCAGTCGATCTCTATCAACGCGACCTGGTGTCCGGTGATGGCGGAACCGTGCCGTTGCCACAGTTTGCTCCGCAGGGCATGGCCCGTGATACGGGAGTTGTGGGTGTATTTGCCGAGCCACAGTTGGATGTTCGCCCGGGCGATGCGAACGGATTCCGGCAGATCAATGCCGACCAGTTTCAACCCACGATGGAGATCACTCGGCCCGAGGGAGCTCCGCGGCTAGCCTACCGTTACGTGGCGCGACCCGTGTCATTGCAGTTGGACGTCTCACGCGTTCGCGCTCTGACCCGCGTGGAAACCGAGCAGGCGGCTTTGGTGGAGATGCGCGGAATCCGTCTGACCAGTCGATTCCACTTCGATCTGCAGGGGACTCCCCGCTCGCGGGTCGCGGTGCAATTGCCCGATGACTATTTGCCACTCAGTGTCGATGGCAATGGTTTGTCGGACTGGTATGTGAACGATGACGATGATGGGCGCAAGGTCCTCATCGCGGAGCTTGCCGGACCGCGCGTCGGCACGCTGGAACTCGTGATGCAGGGCACGGTTCCCCGCGATCCAGAGGACGAGTTCGTGGAAGTCGATGTGCCCTATGCCCTGGGCGTCACCGTCCAGAATGCGCGTTTGGCCATCTGGGTGGATCCGCTGTATTCCGCGGTGATCGACGAAGTCGAAGGCTGGAAGTCGATGAATCCCAGCTTGCTGTCAAAAGATCAGAGAAAGCTGGTCGCGCGGCCCGCACAATTCGCTTTTCGAGCATCAGATGTTGAAGTGTTGCCGGTGGCATTGCTGTTGACGCGCAATGTTCCGCGGATGACGGGCGACGTCGTCACGGTCGTCAACGTCTATGAAACATCGATCGAGTACTCGCTGAATCTCAAATGGCGAGTGCAGCGCTCGGCGGCCGACACGTTTGTGTTCACCACAGACGCCTGGTTGAAGGATCGGGTTGACATCCAATGCGAAGGACTGCGGCAGGTCTTGCAAGAGGATACGGATGACGGGCAGCTGCGCTGGACCCTAACGCTGCGTGAGCCGCAACGCGGAGAAGTGTTCGCCATGGGAACGGCGACTTTGCCTCCACCGTCGGCTGACAATCAAGCGTCGATCCGAGCACCCGCCGTACGATTGCAACACTCTCAGACCGATGAAGACGGTCAGTACGCGCCACTGGAGACGCAACGCCAGTTTGTGATGCTGCTGAATCAGTCCCCCTACCAGATGGTGCCCGCAAACCCGGACGCCATGGCCGTCGTCGATCCGGGAGCATTGCCGATTCGCTTGTCCAAGGAACTGCTGAATGCCGCAGCACAGATTGGACAGCTGCGCGTGCGGGACGAGCCCCCGCGGTGGAATGTCCGCGCGTTGCAGAAAACAGCGTCGGCTCCCGCGTCTGTCAATCTGGCCGACCTGGTCACCGTGATCGCCGAGGATGGTGGTTGGCGGACCGTGGCCCGGTACAACACCAAGAATCGATCGCGGCAGTTCCTGCCCGTTGTGCTGCCAGCGGAGGCGCGGTTGCTGTCGGTGTTTGTCAAGCAGGCTCCGGCGCGGCCCGTGAAGACCGAAATCAAAGTCCAGGGAAAACAGCAAACGGTCTACCTGGTGGCGTTGCCCAAAACCAGCGCTGCGGATCTGCCGTTCGACATTCGGCTGGTACTCGCCGGGACCTTGCCCCAAGACGTCTACCGGGAAAGGCCTCGGCTGATCGGACAGCAAATTCCGGTCCCCGTCCCGCGGATTCTGTCACTGGCCGAGCAACGGGAATTTGGCATTCCCGTGATTCGGACACGCTGGAATGTCTATCTGCCCAAAACCTGGGAAGCCCGTGCCGTCGATGACCGCACTAAGAACAATCTGACCGAACAGAGCAAGACCGAAGCCGAGGCATTAGATCAGCTGGCTGTGTTGAGCGCCGCCAACGACCTGTTCGTGGTCCTGCGAGATAAGCAGAGTTCCAAGTTGAAGTATCGAGCCTGGTACAACGTCAATCAATTGGAAAACTCGATGCGATCTTCCTCAAGCTATTCGCAATCGGAGTCTTTGGAACGCGGTGGCGAGCAGGGCCGGGTGTCCAGCCAGGTTGCCCGTGAACGCGACAAATTGCGTCGGAATCTGGATGAGTTTCGCGGCCGAATTCAAGTTGACGAAGCCAACGAGCGCGCGGTGCTGGATCAACGTGGTGCCGAGGTGCTGGACAGTCTGGGAGAGGAATCGCGGGACATCGAGAGACAGAATCGTGCGATCTTTGGTGACAATACACGACAGTCCAATCAGCAGGACCAACAGAAACTGGCCGATTTCAATTTCGGAATCCGAAAGCTGGACAAGGGTCAGAAGGTGGCCGAGGTCGAAAACAAGCCGAAGGACACGTCGGACTTGTCGTCAAAAATCGGTGTCAAAGGCCGTCAACGGAACTTCGACCGGAGTTTGTCACAGTTGTCGAAGCAGAACATGGCCTACGAAAGCCGCCGGTCCGGAAAGCAAGAAAAAGCGGCGGCGCCCAGCTCGGGAAAACGACCGGCTCCGAAACTTCAGCTTGGAGGTCTGCTTATCCGTCAGCACCAACAGGTCGAACAGGACGTTGGCGGCATGGGTGGCAATGCTGCCGGCCCCATGGCTCCGGGGGCGGTTGCGTCCGCGGATGAGGCGGCGGGCCGGTTCCCATTGTGGACGGTGGCTGGTGGCCTGTCGCTGGAAGTTGACATTCCCGAGGATGGGCAGCAATTGACATTCACCAAGGTGAGTGGGGACCCGCAATTGACCTTGAAGGTCTGGCCTCGCTCGGTTGTCGAAACGGGATTCGGGTTGATCTGGACTGTGGTCTGGCTGGCCGTGGGATGTACGTGTGCCCTGGCCTTGAGCCGATCCGGCCTGTCGGGCCTGCTGCGGCACAGTCCCAAAGTCATGGTCACTCTGGGACTGGTGTTGTTCTTTGTATTGCCCGTGCCCGTAAATTGGTGTGGGTTTGCCGTGTTCATGATGGGTGGTCTGTTGCTGGCCATTCAGTATCGACGGTCCCCGCTACCGGCGTGACGTGTAACACCGACACACCCCAAATCACGCCGCAGACATCGGTCCGTTATTCCGTTGTCGTCGCCCAATGGTGCTTGGTGGTTGCTGCTCAACCGACGACGTTCGCTGATTCGCATGCGAGCGACACTTGCAATTGCCGGTCAGTCTGACAAGATGTCACGCGGTTCGAGTCTCGATCGGGTGCGATTCAGGAGCCAGACGCGCGTGACGTAGTCTCTGCGCATCGCGGCAGCACCGGGCCGGATCACCATCCGCTCGGCACGCATGGCGACTGGCCGCAGGCGAGACACACGGATTGGGATTCGGCACGCGCCGGATCGAAATCGGACGTTGATTGTGCCCACGGTCGCCCCGTGGAATCCGCGGTCAGTGCGAACCATCGATCCTTGCCGGAATACGTGCCTCGGTTGCCGCCGAGTCCGTAGATGATGTGATTTCGAGGAGCAGGCAGATGATCAAGTCAAGCGTCACAATCAGCCTGGTTGAACAAGCCCGGGGTGGTCCGTTTGTGTTCTGGGACGGCCTGGAAGATGGCTGCCGTCGCGCGGCGGAACTGGGGTTCGACGCTGTTGAAGTGTTTGCTCCATCGCCGGCTGCCGTGGATTCCCGCTTGTTGCAATCCCTGTTGGATGACTTGAACCTGAAACTGGCGGCGGTGGGCACCGGAGCCGGTTGGGTAATCCACCACTGGCAGTTGTGCAGTGAAAACGCCGATGAGCGGCAGCAGGCCCGCGACTTCATCCGGTCGATCATCGACATGGGTGGTCCGTTCGGAGCGCCGGCCATCATCGGTTCCATGCAGGGTCGCTGGGACGCAGCTGTGCCCCGCGATGCGGCTCTGGATCACCTGCGGCACGCCCTGGACGACTTGGGCCACCACGCCGGACAGTATCAGATTCCTCTGATTTACGAGCCTCTCAATCGGTACGAAACGAATCTCGTCTGCACCATGGCTGATGGGGTGGACCTGTTGCAGTCTCTGGCGACTGACAATGTCAAGCTGTTGGCGGATCTGTTTCACATGCACATTGAGGAAGCGGATATGTCGGCGGCCATTCGTACGGCCGCGGACGCCATCGGGCACGTTCATTTTGTGGATTCCAATCGTCAGGCGGCCGGGCGCGGCCACATGCAATATGGACCCATCGTGGCCGCGTTGCGCGAGATCGGCTATTCCGGTTATGCTTCGGCCGAAGTGCTGCCGCTTCCCGATTCGGAAACCGCGGCTCGGCAGACAATCGAGACTTTTCGTGAGTGTTTTGGCGGTTGAGGTATGGCGCCGCTGTGTCAACGTGTTGGTCTGAGTGAGGCACGCTTCCGAAACCGGGTAGAATCCCGAACACTGGAGTTGGAATGTCAGAGTCGTCGAGCGCGGATTGCGTCACATTGGGTTTGAAACCCAGTTTTGGTTTTGGAGATCGTATTGGCCTGGCGACAGCCGGTCACGTCGCGGCGATGCAACAGGCCGGCGCGGGGATCGAAGCGATCTTTCCGCAACAGTCGATTCGCGAAATGGCCCGCACGGCGCGGACACCGAGGCAAGTGATGGATGACGCTCTGGACGGGATCCGCAGCGCCGGATGGTCCAGACAAACCGGAGCCGATGCCGATCATCTGAAAACCCGCAACGACGTGGATGTGACCGCCGAAGTGGGATTCACGTTTTTCACGATCGATCCGTCCGACAAAGTGGATGCCCGAGCTGACGACTATGACGAATCCACGCTGAGAGAGAAGTTCGCGGCGATCCAGGATCAGATCCACTGGTTCGACTTCTATCAAGGGCGGCAGGTGGAACTGTCCACCGGACGCCGGTTCGAGTTGACGGAACAGGACCGGATGCGAGCCGCGGTGAAATATGGAGCGGCGATTCAACAAGCGCTGGACTTGGGCGAGTACATCAAACAAGTCAACGAGCGGCTGGGAAATGATTACGAGATTGAGCTGAGTGTTGACGAAACCGAGCAACCGACGACGCTGGCCGAACATTTCATCATCGCCGATCAGTGCCTGTCGCGGGGCATGAAACTTGTCAGTCTCGCTCCACGCTTCATCGGTGATTTTGAAAAAGGAGTGGACTACAAAGGCGATGTCCAACAGCTGGAAGCGTCACTCAACGATCACGCCGCCATAGCCCAGTTGCTGGGGCCCTATAAACTCAGCTTGCATTCCGGTTCCGACAAACTTTCGATGTACCCTGCTTTGGCCCGAGCCACACAGGGCAGATTTCATGTGAAAACGGCCGGGACCAGCTACCTGGAAGCGTTGCGCGTGGTGGCTCGCCATGACCAACGCCTGTTTGGTCGGATCATTGACTTCAGTCGAAATCGTTACCTGACCGACAAAGCCACGTACCATGTGTCCGCCACCTTGGAATCCGTGCCCGATACCGAGCAGGTCGCCGATGTCGATCGTCAGGAGAGCCTGTATTTGGAGAAATGGTGCGATGTTCCCGCGGGTGATGGATTCACAGAACCAGGCCGACAGATTCTGCACTGCACGTTTGGTTCGGTTCTGACCGATGGTGACCTGGGACCGGCGGTTCGACAGGTCTTGGACGACCATGTGGAGACATACACAGAGGTGTTGACCGATCATTTTGTACGTCACCTGCAGGCCCTGGCCGCGGGCATGTCTTGATGCTGTCTGGCTCAGCACCGTCGGTCACGCCGAACCACAACCTTCGGTGATCGTCCGGATCCAAGCCGCAGGGAAAGACAGGAGTTGTTCTGCATGTTGCATCACGAATTGATTCATCCGCGTATCAACGAGGTCCTGGCCCGTGCCGGCCATCATGCCAAGGTGCTGATCGCCGACGGCAATTATCCGGCATCCAGCACGCTGGGCCCCAACGCGGAATTGGTGAGTTTGAATCTGTCCCCCGGCGTCGTCAGCTGCACGCAGGTCCTCCGGGCCCTGGTGACCGCCATGCCGATCGACGCGGCACACACGATGGGGATCCCGGCTGACGATCCCTATGCGCAGGACTCCGATCCACCGATCTGGTCCGACTACCGCCAGATTCTGGAGACTGCCGGGCTGGATATCCAACTGGAGCCAATCGAAAAGTGGGAATTCTATGAAGCCGTCGCGTCACGCGATCACGTGTTGACGATACAAACAGCCGATCAGAGCCTGTGGGCCAATCTGCTGTTGAGCATCGGGGTCCGGCAGCCGGGATGACGGGCGGCCAATCTTCGAGGAGATTCGCAGCCGGCAGCCGTGCCGCGGGCTGCTGCCCGCAGCGGGAATGACAGGGGGAGGACTGCAAATGGAATTTCGCGATCTTGGAAAAACGGGTGTGCAACTTCCGGTGCTCAGTTTTGGAGCGTCGTCGCTGGGACAGGAATTTCGGCCGGTCGACGTCAACGAAGCTCTGCGGGCCGTGCATGTGGCCCTGGATTGCGGTTTGAACTTCATCGACACGTCGCCCTACTACGGCCGAGGCATGTCCGAGGTGCTGTTGGGAGTGGCATTGCGGGATGTGCCCCGCGATAGCTACCTGCTGGGAACGAAACTCGGACGCTACGATCAACAGCATTTCGATTTCTCCGCGAAGCGGGTGGTCGAAAGCGTCGATGTGAGCCTGCACCGACTGGGCGTCGATCATCTCGACATTTGCCTGTGTCATGACATCGAGTTTGTCGACATGTCACAGATTATCGAAGAAACCCTACCCGCTTTGCGTCAGGTTCAGCAGCAGGGCAAGGTGCGATTTGTGGGCATGTCGGGATACCCGATGCGGGCCTTCCGCTATGTGCTGGACCGCGTTGAACTGGACGTGGTGCTGTCGTACAACCATTACACATTGCAGAACACGATGTTCGCGGATCTGGTTCCCTATTTGCAGGACAAGGGCGTGGGCATCATGAACGCGGCTCCGTTTTCGGCACGCTTGCTGACCAATGCCGCGTTGCCACCGTGGCACAAGGCGACCGAGCAGGTTCGCGAGGTGGTCTGCCAGGCGTCGGCCCACTGTACGGCCGCCGGCATCGATATCGCACAACTGGCCCTGCAATTTTCCATCGCGCACCCGCAGATGACGACTTGTGTAACCGGGTCGGCGAATCCCGATCGTATCCAGCAGTGGGTCGAGTGGGCGGCGCAGCCGATCGACGAGCCATTGCTCAACGATGTCTTGAACATCCTGCGGCCGATCCACAACTGGTGCTATGTGGAAGGACGTCCGGAGAACAATGATCCGTCGGCTGCCGCTTGAGGATCAGGTTCGCGAGGTCGGCCGCGGGCGACGCGACGGCCTTTCCGGGTGCATCCGATGCAGCGCGTCGTCCAGCAGCTGTTTCGCCTGTTCCAGCGTCACACCCCTGCGATCCAAATTCCGTTCGGAAATCAGTTTCTCGACATGCTCCCGGATCGCTGATTGAATTTCGAAGTCCATTCGATTGGCCCTTGGTACTTGCAACTCGTTGTGACTCCGGATCGATCACATGTTCCGGAGTTCCGCGGGTGACACAGGCAATTGGCGTGCCGGTCGGCCGTAAACGCGCTCTGCCTGTGCCCACTGCGTATCTGTCGTTGGCCCGTAGACACACAGTTGTTTTCTGAGGATCGGTTCCATCGCGCGCTGTGGAAAATTCGCTTGTCCTTTTGTAATTCGGTAACAGTCCGCCCTCGGCAGGGGTCCGCGCTTGGACCTTGACGGCAGCTGAATCGGCTGCGCTGGGTTCTGTATCGACGCGGCGCCGCTTGACTCAAGTGAATTCCCGCGCTGGTCATGGCAGGTAACAACGTCACTCCACACGGCCCTTCGAGTCAGCGGGTTCCAGTCAAGGCGAACATCACGTGTCTTACCAGCCCGCTCGTCAGCGTCATCCGCGAACGAACAATAGATAACGCAGGCGGTGTCACGCAACCACAATCGACCGCAAGACGTCGACAAACCGGTCAACTTGCTCGTCGGTGCCGACTGTGATTCTCAAACCGTCGCGCGCCGCATCACCGGAAGTGTTACTGAAATGCATGTAACGCACAAGGATCTTGCGGTTTTTCAGTTGATCGAATATCCGCCTGTGATGGCCTGTCGGGTGACTGGCCCAGATGAAATTGGTTTGGGAATCCACCGTGTCGAAGCCGGTGTCTCGTAACGCTGCGACAAGACGATCTCGGGTCGCCCGGATCCGTTCGACATTGCGGAGCATCCACTCTTGGTCCTGTAAGGCGGCCGTGGCCGCCGCGATCGACAGGGCATTGCAGTTGTAGCTGTCCTTGACCTTCCGCATGCCGGCGATCAGTTCCGGCTGAGCCAGTGCGTATCCGAAACGGATTCCGGCCAGAGAATAGGATTTACTCAACGTCCGCGTCAGCACGATTTGCGATCCGCGCTCATGCTGCAGCAGGCCGCTGGACAGCGGCTCGTCACGGAAATCTCCATAGGCTTCATCTACGACCAGCACGCCGGCCGGAGGCACAAGGCTGGTCAATAACGGGTCGCTCCAGCAATTCCCGGACGGCGAATTGGGATTTGGCACGAACACCAGCTTGCTGTCGGCCACCAGCGTCTCCGCTTGCCGCGGATCCCACTGCCAGTCGTCTCGCAGAGGCAATCGCTGATGGCGGGCGCCCTGCAGGTCCGCCAGCGTCTCGTACAGCGTGTAGCTGGGATAGGGGAACGTCACTTGCTGTCCGGCATCTACGAAGGATCGCATGGCGATCGTCAGGTTCTCGTCGCTGCCATTGGCCGGAAGAACGCAGTCCGGATCGATGCCGAACAAGTCGCCGACGCGTGTACAGAACCGACGGACAAGCGGGTCCGGGTACAGGTTCAGCGGTCCACTCGACGCATCACGAATCGCCTCGACCACCGCCGGTGACGGTGGATAGGGGTTCTCGTTGGTGTTCAACTTGATCCAACTCGACTCCTGCGGCTGTTCACCGGGGGTGTAGCCATCGATGCGGGCAATGTCGGGTCGAAACAGGTTCATGTCGGAAAGCGGTCATTCGGCGGCGCGGGGGACAGGACATCGACTGGCGATTCTCCAGTGTGTTCGGCTGGGCGTCAACCGATTGCCATCCGTGTCAGAATTGCGAGATCGGTGCACGGACGGCTGCCTCGCTGGGCTCGGTGTGCCGGCAGAGGAGACTTCGAGCGTTTGGCAAGTCGTCCCCGACGGAATCCTTCTGTGCCGGGGGCAGACAGCCGACGTGAACAGGCCCATTTACAGTCTCTGCCCGCAGCGCTATGATGAAAGAGTGATCCCAGCTCGATTGCCCGAGTGAGTTGAGACGCGCACGGCGCGTGGGAAATGCAGACGATGCAGACCGCGCCTTTCCTGGTGAGTGGCGGTGGCGCGACCCGAAGCGTGCCATTGCCGAGTGTCGCCGGATGCTGAGTCTCCGGGGCCGATAGCGAGACGACAGGGTGCACGAATCCAATTCCCAGGCAGTGTCCCTTTCCGGGCGGGCTGAGGCCGGGACTGCGACAGATCTCGGAGCGGATCCCGCTGGCTGGCGTGTGGGCTTGGCTGTCGTCTGGCTGATCGCTTTCCTGCTGGTGTTTTACCAGTTCGATTTGCCCAACAATCCTCAGGTCAGCCGGGTCATGATCTGGCAGCAGGTCCCCGCGATCTTTCTGGAGTTGATCGATCCGATCGAAAGCCCGCGGTCGCTGGATTCGAGTTGGAGTTACCTGCCACAGCGGTTTGGCGTGTTGCTTCCCGCGGCGCTGATCCTGGTAGCGGGTTGGGCGCTGGGTTGTTTGATCATGCGTGGTCTGGACCTGGCATTGCCGAGAGTCGAGCACCTGGCGTTGTCGTGTGGGATGGGGTTGTCCGGGCTGTCACTGGTCACATTGGGGTGCGGCTTGATCGGCCAGTTGTCGCGGGGTCCTCTGTTGGGCGGTTTGCTGGCGGTGGTTGCTTTGGAGATTGTCTTGCGGTTGCGCAACCGCGGGTCCACCGCGGAACAGCCGGCCGATGCGCGTCCGTTGTGTCCTGGACACCGTCGTTTGCTGGTGATTTGCGGAGTGGCGGCGGCTCCGTTTCTGCTGGCGATGTTGCTGGGTGCCACGTTGCCTCCGGTTGATTTTGATGTTCGAGAATACCATCTGCAGGGTCCCAAGGAGTTTTTCCAGTTGGGACGCATTCAGATGCTGCCGCACAATGTGTACACCAGTTTTCCGTTTCTGACGGAGATGTTGAGTCTGCTGTCGATGGTTGTCTGCGACGATTGGTATCGCGGCGCGCTGGCCGGCAAAGCCGTGCTGGCCACCTTTGCTCCGCTGACGGCGTTGTGTGTGTTTGCCGTGGCCCGCCGTTGGGCCGGTGATGCGGCCGCATCCATCGCCGCGCTGATTCACATCAGCACTCCCTGGACGTATCGCATTTCCGTGATTGCCTACGCCGAAGGCGGATTGACCTTCTATTTGGCGGCCAGTTTGCTGGTCATGTCACACCTGGCCTCACCTGCCGGCCGGTGTAACGATCCGGGGCGCTTGACCGTGCTACTGGGCTTGCTCGCAGGCAGCGCCATGGCGTGCAAATACCCGGCGGCCGTTTCGGTGGTCATTCCGGTTCTGGCCCTGATCGGTTGGACAAACTGGACCGCATCCCGACAAGCGGACGGCCAGCCGTTCCTTCCGCGGTTGGCCAGGGCGGGCGTCTGTTTCTTTTTGGGACTGTTGTTGACCGTCGGACCGTGGTTGCTCAAGAACACGTGCGAAACCGGGAATCCGGTCTATCCCCTGTTGTACACCGTGTTCGGCGGAGTGGACTGGAATGTCGACTTGAACGAAAAGTGGCGGGCTGCGCATTCTCCCGACCAGCACCAACTGTCGGATTTGGGAAACAAGGTGATCGACGTCACGCTGAAAAGTGACTGGCTGAGCCCGTTGTTGTTCGCACTGGCGCCGCTCGCCTTGTGTTGTCAGCGTGCCCGTCGGGCGGCGGGCTGGGGCTGGTTGTACGTGGGTTACCTGTTCATGGCCTGGTGGGTGTTGACGCACCGCATCGATCGGTTCTGGCTGCCGCTGATCCCGGTCGTCGCGGTGCTTGCCGGATGCGGTGCAACGTGGACGGCGGCACGGATTTGGAAGAACGTCGCTACCGCTGTGGTGATCCTGGCGGTCGTGTTCAATCTGGCCTTCGTGACAACGGTTTACTGCGGTTACAACGCCTACCTGGCGGAGGCCGATGCCGCGCGGCTGGCCGTGCAAAAACCGGGATTGCGGTATTTGAATCAGCTGCTGCCAGCCGATGCGCGCGTGCTGTGTGTTGGCGAAGCCGAGGTCTTCGACGCTCGATTCGATGTGGTTTACGAAACGGTGTTTGATACATCGATTTTCGAGAAGTGGTTCGCACAACCAGCAACCAATCCGCGCGGAGCCTCGACCGGACTGTTGCAGTCAGACGCTGAGATTCGCAGGCAACTTGCCCGTCAACGGATTACTCACGTGTATGTCAATTGGGCCGATATCCTGCGCTACCGATCCAGTTATGGATATACCCCGTTCGTCACGCCGCACGTGTTTTCACAACTGGTGCAGCGCGGATTGCTGAACGATCCCCAGACGCTGAACTATCTGGACTATGACCGTCTATCGTCAGCGCAGCGGAGGCAAATCGATACCTGGGGCCGGGGACTGGTAGCGGGCCGGGGACTGGTAGCAGAATCCGGATCCCCGCGGGCCGTGGTCGCGGACCAGTTGTTTGGGGTTCCGCAGGACACGCCTACAGATCCAGAAAGTTCTGCAACAACTGGTAACCGTCCGGAGTAAGAAAGCTCTCGGGGTGGAACTGGACGGCGTGAACCGCAAACTGCTTGTGCCGCAGTCCCATCAGTTCCCGTGGGTGATCGGCATCGTTGGTCCAGGCACATGCAGTCAACTCGTCCGGCAGCGAGGATTCGGGAACGATCAGGCTGTGATAGCGGGTGGCCGGAAACGGATTCGCAAGGCCGGCGAAAATGCCGAGTCCGTCGTGGTGGATGTCCGACACCTTACCGTGCATCAGTCGGTCGGCCCGGACCACGGAACCGCCGTAGACATCGGCCACGCATTGGTGTCCGAGGCAGACGCCGAGAATTGGCAGTTGGCCGGCAAAATGCCGGATCACATCGCGAGAAATTCCGGCTTCATTCGGAGTGCAGGGGCCGGGTGAAATCAGAATGCGATCCGGCGCCCGTTGTCGGATCGATTCCACGGAAACCTGGTCGTTCCGGCCGACTTGAATGTCGAGACGGGCGTCGATCTCGCCCAGCCGTTGCACGAGGTTGTAGGTAAAGGAATCGTAGTTGTCGAGGACGAAGATCATCAGCGTCGCGCCGGATGGAAAGCGGGACAGACACCGGGCTTGCTGTCGGTCAGACGCGGCGGGCGGCCGACCCCTTCCGAGTGTCGCGGGTTTCGAGCTTATCAGGCCCAGACGCCAGCAACCAGTCCGGACATGGCGTGCCGGCGGCGGTTCCGCTGGTGCGCATAAAGAATTGCTCGAACCGTGAGAGAAAGACGGCCTCCGTGCCAACAAGCCCTCCTTGGATTCTCCTCGAATGGCTCGCTACTGAGTGCGGCAACGGAACTTGGGGGGTACTGAGTAAGTCGTCGCCTGTTTCTCGTCACGGTCCGAGCAAATACGGACCCTGAGTCAGTCAGTGTGGGATGCTGGTGCGGTATGGCTCCAATCCATCGCGGTCAATGGAGCGAATGCTGTCGGGTGTTCGACCGGTCGGCGGTGTGTCAGCTTGCAGTTGTTCAGTCCGCCAGTTGTTTGAACAGGTCGCTGAACTCCGGCATGTCGTCCCTCAGGCATTCCAGCCAGGCACGGGTGTTCCAGATTTCCACACAGACCACCGCTCCCACAACCATCACGTCCTGCTGTGGACCACAGTCCAACAGCTCGCGAAACCCCTCGGGAATCAACAGTCGACTGCGATTGGCCAAGCGGACTGTCCGTGCGCGTGTCGAAAGCAGGCGGCCCAGCCGTTGGACTTCAGCCCACTTTTGCTCCATGCGGCCGGAACGCATTTTTTCGCGGATCACGGACAGGCCCGAATCCACGCGGCTCTGCCAAGCCTCTGGCTGCCACAGACTCAGACAACCATACCGTTCTTTGGCCAGGATGGTCTCGCCCGAATCGTCAGTGATCGCTGCGGCCAGATCGACTGGCAGTGTCACACGCGACCGCTCGTCCAGAGCCCGCTTGTGTTCGCCGGTAATGAAATCGGCCTCGTTCATGGCGGGGTCCGTGGAACTCGGAAACCTGCTGGCTGCGCACACCGACCGGGGTCGGATTGGGTAGATATCCCACAAGTATATAGTTTTCAAGGAACAAATGGGCCGAAACCCCACAACAGTTGCGAGCATAACGCTGGTGACATCAGAAGGCAAACGTATTGTGCCGACTTTTCCGGTTTTCATGTGCCGTGTCGGACAGGCCTCCCTGAGACGGCTGGCCCTCGGCCCGCCTGCCGGCGGCGAACTCCGGCGCAACATTGCCACTGGTTGCGACATCACGGTAACATGCGCGTCGGCTTCCGAATCCGGTTTCCTCAGCCAATGGATGGCGAAATCCGGTTTGTCGAGGTGCAGAGCGAGTCGAGAGATCATGTCGAACAAATGCTGGCTATCGTGTGTGGCTTTGCTCGCCGCTGGGACGGTGATGTCGGCCGGAGTCCGCGTGGCGATGGGGCAGGAATCGGTCGACTACGAGCGTCAAGTGAAACCACTGCTGGAACGCCACTGCGTTGACTGTCACGGTGCCGAAGAGCAGTCGTCCGGTCTGCGTGTCGACGCAGCCCAACTCGCCTTGCGTGGTGGCGATCGCGGGCCGGCTGTGATTGCCGGCAAGAGCGACAAGAGTCTGTTATTTCAGGCACTGCTGGGCCAGGGAGATCTCAAGCGGATGCCGCTCGACCAGGATCCATTGAGCAAGCGAGACATCGCCATTCTGCGGAACTGGATTGACCAGGGGGCCACATATCCTGGGGACGAACGTGTGCGTCCTGCCAAACGCCAGTCGGATCACTGGTCATTTCAGCCCTTGAGGCGTCCGCCCGTGCCCATGCTCGATAACGGCCACGGGGCCCGGAATGCCATCGACGCCTTTGTGCGTCGACAGCTTGCACAACGGGAAGTTCGGCCGTCGCGGGAAGCCGATCGGGCGACGTTGATTCGCCGTCTCAGTCTGGATCTGCTGGGGCTGCCGCCGACGATGCAAGACACCCGAGCCTTCGTCAACGACCGACGACCGGATGCGTATGACCGCCTGGTGGATTCCTTGCTGTCTTCTCCGAAATATGGCGAGCGCTGGGGCCGGCATTGGCTCGACAGCGCTCGTTACGCCGATTCGAATGGCTTTACCATCGACAGTGCACGATCGATCTGGAAGTACCGCGACTGGGTGGTATCCGCCCTGAATCGCGACCTGCCTTTCGACCAGTTCACGATTGAACAAGTGGCGGGTGATCTGCTGGACAACGCCAGCGTCGATCAAATCGTGGCGACCGGCTTCCATCGCAACACGCTGATCAATGAAGAAGGTGGAACCGACAAGGAGCAGTTTCGGGTCGAAGCCGTCGTTGACCGCGTCAGCACGACGGGCGTCGTGTTTCTGGGGTTGAGTCTGGGTTGCGCGCGGTGTCATGCCCACAAGTTCGATCCCATTTCCCAACGCGACTTTTATCAGATGTTCGGCATCTTCAACAGCACGGACGAGTACTCAGCTTCGAGCCGGAACTTCCGTGTTCCGGCTCCGGAACAGACACGGCGCATCGCGCACCTGAAACCGCAGATCGACCAGGCCGAACGGACTCTGGCGGCGCATGATCGACAGCTTTTAGAGCGGTTTCCGGAATGGGAGGCGGGTGTTACCGCCGCGGGCAGCGGTTCCTGGACTTCCGTGGGGCAGCTCAAGTTGTCCAGCCAGGCAGGATCTACGCTCACAGAGCAGGATGATCAGAGCGTGTTTTTGGATTTCAGTGGTCCGGACCAGGATACGTTCGTGATCGAAGCCGTCACGCCGGCGACGCTGAAACGCATCACCGCGGTCAGGTTGGAAACCTTGACACATCCCAGTTTGCCGAACATGGGACCGGGACGCGCGGCCAACGGCAATTTTGTTCTCAGCGAATTTCAAATCGAGGTTCAGGACACCGCCGGAGCACTGCAACCGCTGGAACTTGTCGAGGCGGTGGCCGACCATTCTCAAGCAGGTCATCCCGTGTCCGCCGCCATCGATGGAAACGAAAAGACCGGCTGGGCTATCAACGTCAAAACCGGCAGCTTGAATGTGAATCGTGAGGCGGTGTTCTTTCCCCGACAAGCCCTGGATTGTCCTGAGCCAACCCGGTTGACTGTCAAACTGGTCCAACGCGCTCAGGGCAAGTACCTGCTGGGTCGTTTCCGGTTGTCGTTCAGCGGTGGGCCACCCGATGCGCTCAAAGTGCCGGCAGGCTTGAGGAAAATCGTGGCGATCCCCGCGGAAAAGCGGACCAAGCCACAGCAAACCCAGTTGGAGAACGCATTCAAGCTGACCGATCCACGGCGGAAACCGATCGCCCAGCGCGTGACGGATCTCAGAGCACAGATGAACAAAGTCGAAGCGACGATCCCCACCACCTACGTGATGCAGGAATTGAAAAAACCCCGCGCAACGCACATCCACATCCGGGGCGATTTTCTGCGACCCGGTGCCGTCGTCACACCGACGGTGCCTGTGCTGTTGAAGCCCCGCCCACCGGCCGACAAACCGCTGAACCGACTTGACCTGGCGCGGTGGCTGGTGAATCCGCAAAACCCACTGACGGCACGCGTTACAGCCAATCGCATTTGGCAGCGGTTTTTCGGCGTGGGATTGGTCGCGACAGAAAATGATTTCGGTTCACAAGGGGCACGGCCAAGCCATCCGCAGTTGCTGGATTGGCTGGCGACGGAATTGATCCGCCAGCGTTGGAGCCTCAAGTCGCTGCACCGAGTGATTGTCACATCGGCGACCTATCGCCAGTCGTCGCACCACCGGTCCGACCTGGCGGGCAGCGATCCGCGCAACCGCTGGCTGGCCCGACAATCACGGCTGCGGCTGGAGGCCGAGTCGATTCGGGATGTCTTTCTGGCGTCCAGCGGTCTGTTGTTCAACAGAATGGGAGGCCCACCCGTTCACCCACCGCAGCCACCCGGGATCTATGTGCTGACTCAGCAAAAGAAGCCCTGGCCGGAAGACAAAGGCCCCGACCGTTATCGCAGGGCGATCTACACCTACTTCTGGAGGTCCAGTCCCGATCCGTTCATGTCCACTTTCGACGCGCCGAAGGCCAATACCAGTTGCACCCGCCGCACGCGGAGCAATACGCCGCTTCAGGCGCTGACATTATCCAACGATCGCGGCTTTTTTGAGATTGCTCAAGGGTTGGCAGCACGGGTCCTTCGTGAAGCCTCAGCCAATGACGGCCAACGCATCAACTATGCCTTCCGGTTGTGCCTGGCGCGTACAGCCAGCGCGCAGGAACAACACAGGATCGCGCAATTCCTCGAGGCGCAGCGGGATCATTTTGCGAACAACCCCAAACAGGCTCGACAGGTTGCCCCGCCGGTGTTTCCACAGCACGTTGCCTTGCAAGAGGCCGCGGCCTGGTCGGCAACCGCACGCGTACTGATGAATCTTGATGAGTTCATCACCAGGGAGTGATCGGCATGCATGCAACAGAGTCGCGATGGAAATCCTCGACCAGGCGACATTTTTTTCGTGACTGCCAGGTTGGCCTGGGTTCGATGGCTCTGGCCTCGATGATGGGCGATCCCCGCGCGGCCGTGCGGGCGGCTCCCCAAGCGGTCGCCGCAACCGCGTCCGGCCGCAATCCGTTGGCGCCCAGGGATGTCCATTTTCCCGCGCGGGCCAAAAGTGTGATCTTCATGTTCATGGCCGGCGGGCCCAGCCAACTGGAACTGTTCGACTACAAGCCGAAATTGCAGGATCTGCACGGTAAGCCCATTCCTCAGTCCTATATCGAGAACAAGCGGTTTGCGTTTCTTAAGAAGGACCAGACCCTGCTGGGAACCGATCGCACGTTCGTGCGCCGCGGCGAATCGGGCACGGAAGTCTCGACCCTGTTACCACACATCGGATCGATCGTCGATGAGATCACTGTGATTCGCAGCATGAAGACCGAGGTGTTCAACCACGGACCGGCCAAACTGTTCGTCAATACCGGATCGCCGCGGTTTGGACGGCCCAGCATGGGCGCCTGGGTGACCTACGGTATCGGCAGCGAATCCAACCGTTTGCCCGGTTTCGTCGTTCTGCAGTCCGGCCCCCGCGGGCCACGCGGCGGAACGCCTCTGTGGGGTAGCGGTTTCTTGCCGACCACTTACCAGGGAGTTCCATTTCTCAATGGAGCCGATCCGATCCTGAGCCTGTCGAATCCGGCGGGATTCGATGATTCCAGCCAGGGTGACTTCATCAACGCCGTCCGCGATTTGAACCGGCTGCGGTACGCGGAAACGGGCGATGCCGAGATCAACACCCGCATCGCGGCGTACGAGATGGCCTACCGCATGCAGTCCAGCGCTCCGGAATTGATGGACCTTACCGGGGAAACCCGGCAGACACTGGAATTGTACAATGCCGATCCGGCCAAGCCGTCCTTTGCCCGGAACTGCTTGCTGGCGCGGAGACTCGTCGAACAGGGAACCCGCTTCGTACAGCTGTATCACACGGATTGGGATCACCACGGCAATCCGGGCACCAACCTGGGCCAGCCGCTGGACGATCGTTGTCGTGAAGTCGATCAGCCCGCAGCGGCCCTGGTCAAAGACCTCAAACAGCGCGGATTGCTGGACGAGACTCTGGTGATTTGGGGTGGCGAATTCGGGAGGACTCCCCAGGGAGAACCCCGCGACGTTCGTGGCAGGGATCACCATCTGGAAGCCTACAGTATGTGGATGGCCGGTGGCGGCGTTGCGGCTGGCCGTACGATCGGCAAGACAGACGAAATCGGATATTATCCGATCGAAGATCGTGTCCACGTTCACGATCTGCAGGCGACGGTGCTGCACCTGCTGGGGCTCGACCATCTGCGGCTGACGTTTCGCCATCAGAGCCGCGATTATCGCCTGACCGACGTGCATGGCAACGTGGTACACAAGCTGCTGGCCTAGCCCCGGTGGCCTGGTCCCGGATCGTGGCGGCCTACGACGGCTGTGGCTGAGAAGACAAGGCGAGCAGAAGATTGCTGGCGTTGAACAGCATGTGGATCAGCACCACGGTGACATAGCTGCGGCGCAAGGCGTAGTGGGTTCCCAGAATCAGGGCCAGGGGGATCAAGGGCAGCATGTCGGGCCAGCCGTGAATTGCGGCGAACAGCAAGGCCACGCCGCAGACCGCCTGGCCCGGTCCGATCCAGTCGATCAGGGCGGTTTGCAGGACCACGCGAAACACCAGCTCTTCGACCAGCGGCGCCAGGACGATGGCCGCTAACACGATCCAGAATCTCGCGGAGATACTCGAGGATTCAACGATCAGCCTGAGGTAGGAGTGCTGCGTGTCCTCGCTGCGGAAGTTGTCGGTGGCCCACAGGATCAGAAACACCGGCAGACAGCTGGCCAGAAAACCGAGCACGCCTTGCTGGATGTCGCGCCACCAGTCGCGCAGAGGACGATTCCCGTGCCGCCAACGGACCCCGGCGACCCTCAGAATGCCCACTGCGCCCAGCAGCAACAGGAGATGTGCGATGCAGCCGGCTTGCACATTGCGGATCGATGGAGTCTGAGTGACCTCGAATGCCGCGGCGATCGCCCCGGGGATCAGCATCCACAGCAGACAGATCGCCACCACCGCCGGTAACGGAATCGGGGATCGGGCCGTCGCCGGGTCAGCCCGTTGCCAGTCGGGACTCACAAGCCACAGGGAACGTCGACGGCTGATCCAGATCCAACGAGCCCAGACAGCGATGCTGCCCGCCAACAGAACTCCTAGAAAAGCAAAACCGAGGATATCCATCGTCCGCAATCTGTGTCATCCAACGAGTCGAGTCTCTGACGCGGGGCTACGACAGGTCATCCGGTGGACCCCCTGCTCTCTCCGATTTCGCTTCCCACTGTCATCCGGCGGCATTTCACAGGCCACGGGGCTGGACTATGATCGGTCAGTGCTCCGGGCATGTGTCTCGAGCCCGGCAGCGGCCGCCATGCGTCGAGGTTGATCATCGTGACAAACATCCTGGATGAGATCGTAGCGCACAAACGTGCTGAAATTGAGGCCGCTCGCCGGCGGCGACCGGAATCGCAGCTGGAAACTCTGGTCGCCCAAGCGCCCCCCGTCCGCGATTTTGTGCAGTCCCTGGCGTCCGCCGAACACATCGGCTTGATCGCTGAAGTCAAACGCGCGTCCCCTTCGGCGGGGACGATACGCGATGACTTCCATCCCGTCGATGTCGCGCGGACTTACGAACGCCATGGAGCCTCATGCATCAGTGTGCTCACCGACGAGCGGTATTTCCAGGGACAGCTCGATGATTTGACCGCGGTTCGCTCGGCGGTGTCGATTCCCGTGATGCGCAAGGACTTCATTTTGGAGCACTACCAGGTCCTGGAAGCTCGGGCGGCCGGTGCCGACTGTGTCTTGCTGATTGCCGAATGCCTGGATGTTGAGCGGCTGGGTGAACTGTACGCGAGTATCCGCCAACTGGGGATGCAGGCCCTGATCGAAATCTACGATTCTGAGAATCTGCAGCACGTGCTGAAACTGCACCCGTCACTGCTGGGAATCAACAATCGCAACCTGAAGACGTTTGTGACCGATCTGGAGCACACGATCCGTCTGCGTCCCCGGGTCCCGGATTCCGTGTTACTGGTCAGCGAGAGCGGCATCCGCACTCCGGCCGACGTGGGCCGCTTGCGGGCAGCGGGTGTGCAGGCGATCCTGGTGGGCGAGTCACTGATGCGCGCGGCGGACATCGGCGCCGCCGTCGACGCCTTGCTCACACCGGCCACCGCAGCGGAAGAATCGTGAATCAGCTTGCCAGGAACTGTTCCAAGGCGTCAAATCCCGCTTCGATCACTGCGCGACTCGTGGCGAATGACAGCCGAACGTAGCCTGGAGCGCCGAATGCGTCGCCGGTCACCAGCGCCACGTGGGCCTGTTGCAGCAGGCAGGTGCAGAATTCCGTGGAATTCGCGACCGCTTGTCCACCCGGCAATGCGCGGCCGAAATGCGCACTGACGTCCAGAAAGGCGTAGAACGCGCCACCCGGTTCGGCATAACTGATGTCCGGCAACTTTCGCAGCCGTTCCAACACGTAAGCCCGACGCTCCGCGAACGCGCGGCTCATTTCCGCCACGCAGTCCTGAGGACCGTTGAGCGCGGCGATGGCCGCGTGCTGACTGATGCTGCAGGGATTGGATGTTTCCTGGCTCTGCAGTTTGGTCATGCCCTTGGTGACCGACTCCGGACCCAGCGTCCAGCCGATCCTCCAACCCGTCATCGCATAAGCCTTGCTCACACCACTGACCACCACCGTACGTTCGGCTACCTGAGGATGCAGGGTGGAAAAACTACGGAACTCCGCTCCGTCGTACAACAACTTCTCGTAGATCTCGTCCGACATGACCACCAGATCCCGAGCGACGGCAATTTCCGCGAGTGCCTCCAAGGTCGCTACGGGGTATGTGCAGCCTGTGGGGTTGCAGGGGTTGTTGAGCATCAGCAGCCGCGTGCGGTCCGTAATCGCCTCCTGAAATTGGTCCGGGCTCAGGCAGAAACCACTGTCCTGGGTTGTATTGACGATCACGGGGATCGCTCCGGCCAGTTCGACCAAGGCGCTGTAACTGACCCAATAGGGAGCGGGAATGATCACTTCGTCGCCCGGGTTGCACAACGTGGTCAGGACGTTGTGGATCGAATGTTTGGCTCCGTTGGAGACGGCCACCTGGCTCGGTTCGTACCGCAACCCATGGTCCCGCTCATAGGCGTCGCAAATGGCCGCCTTCAGTTCCGGAATCCCGGTCGCGGGTGTGTAGTGGGTGTGGCCCGCCTCCATGGCCTGACGGGCGGCGTCACAAATGTGATCGGGTGTTGCAAAGTCGGGTTCCCCCAGAGTGAACTCGTGGACATTGACACCCGATTGCTTCAATTCTCTGGCTTTGGCGGCGGCGGCGATGGTGGCCGATGGTTGCAACCGCTGGATACTGTTTGAAAGTTGCATGCTGCTGGTCCGTAACGGAGTTTCAAATCTGTGTCAGCCGATTCCGGGGCAAACGCCGTGCGAAGACGGATCCGAATTGCCGTGCCGCAATTGGTTCGCGGTCCGGTGCTGAGTCCAGGTGACTCGTTCCGGGGTTCCTGCGCGTCGCTTTGCCAGGGAGCGACTGCAGATTGTTCTGTCGCCCAGGGTCGCCGTCAAGTCTGCGGCACCGGGTTGCGTCGCGGTTGCCGGGTGTGGAGCCTGGCCACGGAACCGATGGGAAACACGGTCCCAAATCCCGGTCAGGCCTCCGCGGGTGTTGTGCGGATTCCCGGGCCGTTGCCCGGTGGAGTTTGTCGTCCACCGCAGTCTGCGGTCGCCTGCCGCCGTCAGGTCAGATAACCAACTTCCGCTCGCGATCACCGACGATCACAATGACTGCAGATAGGCGATCAAGTCTCTCCGGTCTTGGGAGCTCAAGGGCTCTCCACCGAGACGTTCCGGTCGATGATGACGCAACAGCACCTGCTCCAGTTGTGTGGCGCGGCCGTCGTGCAGAAAACGGCGACGTGCATGCAGGCCACGCAAAGATGGTGGATTGTAGCCCTCAAACACATCTCGGAAACTGCCCAGGCCCACATCGTATGTTTGCGGAGACGTGAAATGGGGTGGTGGATGACAGGCGGCGCATCCACTGCGACCGTGGAACAGCCGCTGGCCCCGTTGCGCGGATGGTGTAAGGCCTCCGGTGGGCGTACGATGTGGGCTGGTTGGTGGCTGCAGCGATTGTAGGAATGCCAGCAGGTCACGCGTTTCGCGCGGCGACAACGACTGTGATCCATTCAAAGTGTCCGTGACCGACTTGTGCATGGCGTGCGACAGCGATGTCTGCCAGCCGTGCCACGTCCACGGGCCCGTTTGAGTGACTCCCCGCAGAGTGGGGGTCAGCTTGAATGTGTCGACGCTGTCATCGTTGACCGTATCCCAGATTTGCCCCGACGTATGGCCGTCCGTGTGGCACGAATGGCAACTGAACCAGCTGTGGTGCGAGCGGTCGGCGTCGTAGAATATGGCGGCGCCGCGCTGCACGGCATCCGGAGTTTTCGGGCCGCCCACGTGAATCGACTGCACCAGCTTGCGGCCCGCAATGTCGACGAGTTGCAGCGAGTCGTGCAGGTAGTTTGCGATCAGCAGCGTGTGTTCGTCGACAAATTCCACGTCCAGAGGACGTCCACCCAGTTCAATCCGAAAGAAACTCTGCTCGTCGGCCTCCAGTTCCGGAAGCAGCACGTCTCCCGGATCGGACGGCGGCCAGGGAATCTGCTTGCGATTCAATAACAGCACTTCGTGACTGCCGGCGCAGGTCACGGCCATCCAGTCGGAGCGGCGGCTGACGGCTACGGCATGCACGTCCCCCGCGGCATCTCCACGAATATCCAGGCCCAGTTGCCTTTGCTCGTTGGGTTCACCGCGCGGCAATGGGAATCGGTTGAGCCGATTATCCATCACCCAACCTTTACCGATATGGTCGGCCGTTACGGTGAACGTTCGATTGACCAGGCTGGGGACCACAAAAGCGGAACCATCCGGGAGGATGGTCGGTGCTCCGACGTTGAATGCCGTGTCGAAGATCTCGTGCCGGTCCACAATCCGGCCCTGGTCAGACGCATCGTGCACCAGGACTTCTCCCGGTGTGGTACAGCAGGTGACCAGCCAGCGTTTGTCCGCTGAGACCGCGACCGCGCGCGGATGACCTCCCACAGCGACTTTCTGCTGGACCGTACCGCGCGCGAGTTCAACGCAGGCAATGCGATCCTCGCCGCACAAAGCGACCCAGACCACGCCGGGAGACACGACCGCCAGGCCGCGCGGTTCATCGCCGACCGGGATCACCCGCTGCAAATGGATTTGCATCTCGCGGACTTCCAATACCGCCAGCGCGTCATCATGCATCAGGCTGGCCACGGCGGTCCGATCATCCAGCCAAACCACATCCACCGGTCCGCGGCCGCAACGGCACTCCGAAATCCGGCTCCGCGATCGTAGATCAACCAGCGATACGGAATCCGAGGTGTGATTGGCCGTCAGCACGCGGTGACCATCCGGCGAGACTGCCAGGGCCATCGGGCTGCGATGTCCCGTGGCAAGGGACTGCGGCACACCTGGTCGAACCGGCGTGCCGTCGGTTGGCTGTGAGGGTGAGGGTGAGGTTCCAATGCAAGCCGCGGCCAAGCCCAGGCCGACCGCGAACACCACCGTGCGCGACGGAAACATAGTCGCCTTTCTGGCCGTTGCGAGGCAAGACGAGGAATGACACCCATTCATCATCGGAACGCTCCACATTTTGATCGCGGACCGCGCGAATTGCCAGACCGGCGTCAGCCGGCCGCGGCTGTGTCCGTTCGTCGTGGGCCCTGTCCCGCCGCAGCCTCCCGTTGTCGCGGTGATTTTCGGGGATCTGGTTCGCATGTAAGATGTTTGTATAAAACATCTTACATGTTTCTCGGCGCCTGCGGTTCGGATTGACCGCGAATCGCAGCGCCAGTATACTCCCGCCCCCTCAGCTACGGGGTCATGACGGCCCGCGTTCGGTGTCAAGGACGACGTATGGCAAGTTCTGCCGCAAGCAGCCCACTGATCCCGTATTCGCACGTCGAGCAGCTGCGCGAGGCGCGGGGCATTGTTCGCCAGGAAGCCGAGGCGCTGCTGAGTCTGTCGCGGCAAATCGACACCGAATTTTGCCGTGCTGTGGACTGCATCACGGCCTGCTCGGGATGCGTAACAGTCACCGGAATGGGCAAGGCGGGGCTGGTGGGACGCAAGATCTCGGCCACGCTGAACTCGACGGGAACCCGGTCACAGTTTCTCCATCCCGCTGAGGCCGTGCACGGTGATCTGGGTTGTCTGCACGCGGACGATCTGGTGCTGGCGATTTCCAACAGTGGTGAGACGGAGGAAGTCTGTCGGCTGCTGCCGATGTTCGCAGCACTGTCCCTGCCGGTTTTGGCGCTGACCGCCGCCGAGCGCAGCACTTTGGGGACGCGTGCCGACGTGGTGATCCGGTTGGGAAGAATGTCTGAGGCGGGCAGTCTGGGCCTGGCTCCATCCACCAGTACGACGGCAATGCTGGCGGTCGGCGACGCTCTGGCGCTTGTGGTGAGCCGTTGCAAGGGGTTTGGTCCCCGCGATTTCGCTCGTTTCCATCCGGGTGGGAGTCTGGGTCAGCAACTGCAATCAGCCCGGGACGTCATGCGACCGGCCGAGCAGGTTCGCATCGCGTCCGAGCTGGCTGTGGTCCGCGAGGTCCTGGCCACGCGGCCAGCCGCCGTCACAGCAGGTCAAGTCCGGCGTTCCGGGGCCATCATCCTGGTCAACGAATCCGGCCGTCTCACGGGTCTGTTTACCGACAGCGATCTGGCTCGGTTACTCGAGCAGCGTCGCGAGTCTCAGTTGGATTGGTCCATCTGCCGGGTCATGACTTGCGGGCCGGCTACCGTGGGCGGCGACGCGTCGCTGGCGGAAGTCGTTGATCTGTTGTCGCGGCGTAAGTTCAGCGAACTTCCTGTGATCGATGACAGCGGATGTCCCATCGGGATGATCGACATCACGGATGTGATTGGGCTGATGCCGAACGAGGTAACCGAGTGATGTCGGTGCAGGGCGGATATCCAGCAGCGCTGGAATTGATGACACGCTCCTTGTGGCGCGTGCCCAGGCATGTGCTCTTGGCAGCGGTCACCACACTGGTTTTGTGGATGCTCTACCTGGTGTATGGTCTGGTGATCAATCCGCTGGTGGAGGCCGATATCTCGCAGCAATTGATGGACCAGTCCGGTTACCTGCCGCCTCCCCCGTCCGAGGGAGTGAGTATGGCCAGCCAGCATCTGGCCGGTCAGCACTGGACGGCTGACGCGAAGTATCAGTTCCGTACCAACGACGCCTTTGTGTACGCCGAAGAATGGGAACCGATTGACTCCGACCGCGCCATTCAGTTCACTCCGTTCGCGATGATCTGGCTGCAGCGTGGTCGGATGGAATCCGAGCCACCGATTACGGTTTCGAGTCGATCGGCACGAGTTCAGTTTGCATCCGCCTTCGACTTCGCCAATCCGCGTCCGGGTCGAGTGACGGGGGGTGCGTTGCAGGGCGAAGTTCGGATTCAAGGTCCCAATGGGCTGTTGATCGAGGGGCGTAATTTCGATTTTTCGGAATCGGCGATGCGGTTGTGGAGTGATCATCCGGTCAAGTTCGCTTACGACGGTCACCGAGGTACCGCCCGTGGTTTGCAGGTGGACCTGATCGCCGCGGAGCATCCGCCCGCAGATGGGACATTGGCCGTATCGGGCATCCGCAAGATTCAATTGCTGCGGGATGTCTCGCTGGAATTGTCGCTCAAACACAACCTGGACGGCCCGGACTTGAATCGCCCCGCGGTGGCTCAAGTCCGTTGCGCGGGAAGATTCGAGTTTGACGTGGCATCGAATATTGCCACGTTTTCCGATGATGTTCGCGTCTATCGGCCGACGGATGCCCGGCATGCGGACTCGCTGCAGTGCGACCTGCTGACCTTGAAATTCGAGCCCCAGTCTGAGTCGGAACCACCTCAGCCAGCGGCTACCGATCCTGGGGTCGAGGGATCGGAACAAGACTTCCAGGGAATCCAGAGCAACTTGGCATTTCGCCGCATGCGGGCCCAGGGCCGACGTGTGGTTCTCGTGTCGGAAGCCAACAAACTGACCGCTCACATGTCGGATTTGATCTACGATCAGCAGACGCGTGTGGCGGCCATGATGCATGGGGAGTCTGTTCGCGTGCTGTATGAGTCGAGCGAGTTGCGCTGTCCCGAGATCACGCTGATGCACGACACGGACGGTCGTGTGGAATCGGTTTGGTGTCGAGGGGCTGGTTGGCTGAAGCATCATGATGCCCAGACGGGTGTCCTGGAAATGGTGGCCCGCTGGGCTCGTCAATTGCGCAAGTACCGCGCGCCCGATTCTCAGTGGGAGATCATTGAGTTTGACCGTCAGGCGGTGGTGAGACATCCCGGTCGCCAGATGGGGCTCTCGGCGGACTTCATCAAGGTTTGGCTGCACACGACACCCCGGGTCGAAACGCGTGCCGCAGAATCCGCAGCGGATCGCTTGTCAGAGCGTGAGGCAGGTGGCTACGAACCGCATCGGTTGCTGGCCTTGCGTGATGTGGCAGTCGCCAGTCCGAAATTGCAGGGCGAGACGCAGCGGCTGGAAGTCTGGTTCGAGCGCGGCATGGCGGTCGGCGATCCGGAGACCGTTCGCCCGCAGTCAGCGGAGCAGCGCGACAGGGGTCCGGTGGCGCTGCTGGATCGGCAATCGGAGCGGTCCGATACGGGAGACACGTCGCTGGCTCCGCAGCAACCGCTGCAGGTCGAGTCCGACCTGATTCAGGTGAAAATGGTCAAGCCTGCCGGAGCACGGCAGTACGAACTGGGTCAGATTGTTTCCGAAGGCCGAGTCGAGATTCGACAGACGCACGAGCCGGGAGTCGAACCGTTGCTTCTGACGGGTGATCGTCTGCAGTTGGAAAGTCGAGCGGACAACGACCAGGTCTTGCATGTTTCGGGAAACCCAGCGCACATCCGCGATCGCGGTACGCACATCGAGGGTCATCGTGTGCACCTCGACCGACACAGGAATCTGGCCTGGGTGTCCGGTGCTGGACTGCTCCAACTCCCGGTGACCCGCAACTTGAATGGTGACAAGCTCTCCCGCAACGCGACCCTGGACATCTGGTGGTCCGAGCAGATGACGTTTGACGGAGAGACTGGCAGATTCTTCGGCAATGTGAGTGGCGTCTTGGGTGATAGCCGCATGCGCTGCCAGGAAATGCACGTATTGTTGAATCGCAAGATCGACTTCAACCAGTCCGATTCGGACGCGCGGTCCGGCGATCGTGATCAAAAAGTCGACGTGTACAGCATCTTGTGCAAGGATGGAGTCGACTTCCGCAGTTACGAGTATTTGAAACGACGCTTGACGGAAGTCCGCCGCGCCCGCTGTGCTCATCTGGCCATCAATCAAGGAACCGGCTTGACCGAAGCCACGGGACCGGGGTGGATTACGTTTTGGCGGCGTGGACGTGGTGGGCGTGCCGCTTTGGAACCGACGGCAACCGTGCACGCCAACGCGCCCTTGGAATCCGATAAATCGGAATGGGAATACACCCGGATCGAATTCGTGGGACAGGCCAGCGGCAACCTGAGTCGTCGCGCGACGACATTTCGAGATCAAGTGCGGGTTATTTACGGACCTGTGGCGCGTCCGCTGCAAGTGATCGATCCGGAAAAGCTGCCCCCACAAGGGCTTCCCAAAGACGGTGGGATCATGCGCTGCGACACGTTGCAGTTCAATCAACATGCCTCGACCGCCGAACGGGACGGCTACATCGAATTGCTGGCGACCGGGAATGCGTTTCTGGAAGGACGCAGTTTTCACGCTCGAGCGGACACGATCAGTTTTGATGAATCCAAGGAACGCTACATTCTGAGGTCGATTGAACCACACAAGGCGACCATTTGGCGGCAGGAGTCGATCGGAGAGGAGTACAGCGGGATCGAAGCCCAGCGGATGGAGTTCAGTCCCAAACGAAATCAACTGAAGTTTGATCGAGCCACAGGTCTGCAGGGGATTCGCTAGGTCGTTTGGCGTACAATGTTCGAAACGGCCAACGCGGCCGTCTGGTTGTGGTTGTTCAACGAGAATACAATGACGCGTGATCGGGACAATTGCCGGCGCCGCCGCTTGGGGTGGTTGCTGTTGCTGGGCCTGCTACAGGCACCCGCAGCGCTGGGCCATGCGCAGCAACCGGTTACGTCACGACTGTCGAAGCTGCAGCTGGAACAGAGGCAGTTGGCGTCGCGGTTCACCGAGTCTTTGCTGAAACTGGCCACGTTCTGCGACGAAAAACAGTTCGTTGAGCCCGCCGCGCGGATCCGAGCCATAGCCAAGCCACTCGATTCGCGACGGCTGGTCGCACATCAGCTCCCAGCCACGGTCCGCGAGGAGATTGCCACAGGACTTCCTCCCGATCAGAGGCACTGGCAGGTCCAGCTTCGACACCTGCAATCGAAGTACGCACGGGACATCTACATGTTGTCCCGCAGCGTGTTGCGTAACGGGTTTCCCAGTTATGCACTCGATCTGGTGCGCGAAGTCGCCTTCCATGATCCCGATCACAAGCACGCTCGGGACCTGTTGGGTTACGTCAGGTTTCGCAACGCCTGGGTCACGCCCTTCGAAAAGAGCCGTCTCAGTGCTTCACCAAAACGGGTCTGGCACGAGCAGTTTGGCTGGATTCCCGAGGTGTACCTCAAGCGCTACGAGCAGGGTCAGCGGAGGTACCGGAATCGTTGGCTGAGTGCCGTGCAGGAAGCGGAGATTCGCAGCGACTTTCGCAACGCCTGGCAGGTACGCACCGGGCATTTCCTGGTGAAAACCAACCACAGCCTCGAACACGGTGTCAAGGTGGCCTCGACGCTGGAGGACTTCCGCCAGTTCTTTTTTCAGACCTTTGTCGCTTACTTCAACACCCCCCAACAGATCCAGCAGATTTTCGCGGGTGGAAAATTCCGAAATCGTCGGCCCGTCAAGCCCCACCAGGTTCACTATTACCGGACCCGCGAGGAGTACAATCAGCGACTCGTGGCAGTCATCCCTCAAATTGCAATTACCAATGGCCTGTACTACACCCCGGACCGCACATCCTACTTCTTTTTCAATTCCGAGACCCCGGATCAGTTCGACACGCTTTATCACGAAGCCACGCACCAGTTTCTTTATGAAAACCTGACCGCCGAACGGCCCATCGCCGATCACGCGAACTTCTGGATCGTCGAGGGGATCGCATGTTACATGGAGTCGTTTCGTCGGGATGTCCAAGGCTTCTCTGTCGGCGACCCCCGGCACATCCGGTTTCGAGCCGCTCGGCATCGGCTGCTCAACGACAAGTACTATGTGCCGTTGGAAGAATTCAGTGCTCGGGGGCTGAAGGTCTTCCAGTCCGACCTGACCAACATCTCCAAGAACTACAGCCAGGCCTCGGGATTGGCTCACTTTTTCATGCACTTCGAGAACGGCCGCTACCGCGACGCTTTGATCGCTCACTTGAGAGCAATCTACCGCCCGCGCAGGTCCTCGCGGGACGAGGTTCCCGGACTGGATAAGTTGACCGGAACCCGTTTTGACGATCTGGACCGGCAGTACATCGGTTACATGAAACGCCTGCAGAACGAGTACGACTGAGCGCAATCCCGCCGGGGCGGCCGCCGGTCAACCGCCGCCGGTCAACCGTCGCCGCCGGCCCGCTCCACACGGACGGCCACCGGGTTGCCCCGCTGCACCTCCGAGTCGGTACCCGTTCAACACGAGGATGGTCGAGGTGGGTTGTCCCAATAGTTTTCCGGGTCCTGACCGCTGACGACGACTCCCTTACCCGACCAGCCGGAACCGGCCCGTACATCCGGTGTGCAGTAGCGCAGCGTCAAGCCACAGCGGCGGCGATCTGATTGGTTGGCTTCCGATCCGTGTAGTAACAGGTCGGAGTGAATCGACATCTGGCCCGCGCGGAGTCTGTTGTCCACGGCGGGTCCAAATCGCTGGACGTCGTCCACACATTGATTGAGCAGATTGTCTTCGGTCGCGTCGGTGACATGAAACGGCAGATGTCCATGCAGGTGTGAGCCGGGCAGGAAACGCATGCAGGCGTTGTGCACGTCCACATCATCGATCGCCAGCCACACCGTGGCTGTTTTGGAAGGGCTCATCGGCCAGTAGCTCGCGTCTTGATGCCAGGCAACGTGTTTTCCGTCGTGCGGCATCTTGCAGAAAAAGTGTGAGCCCCAGCCAATCACGTCACGGCCCAACAGGTCTCGCACGGGAGCCACGATCGACCGATGCATCAACAAGTCGTAAACCGGCCCATAAGCCAGATGTGCTGTACTGATCGAATAACTGTCGCCGCCGGATGCCAGGACGCGCGCCAGCAGGCCATCAAAGTACGACCGGACTTCTGCAATCTCGGCCGCGTCCAGGGCATCGATCGGGTGCAGGCACCCGTCCCGATTGAAGCGTTGGATGTCTTCCAGACGTAAGACGTCCGGTTTCCGGTTTTCCGAGGGGACGAACCTGAGATCGCGCTCAATCTGGTCCAATTCCTCACGTTCGGGAATAATGCGGAAGTTGGCAGGTTCAGTCATGCCGGGTTCCAATGCACTTTGATGATCCGGTTCGGGTGATCGATCCTGGCCTGGACCGAGCGGTTCGGTGTTGGCTTGTCGACCACTCGCGGGCTACGCGGGTGGTGGCCGGGCGGTGATCCGGGGTCGGTCAGGCAGGCGCCACACCGGTGTGTCGCCTGCCCATGTGATGAGTTGGTTCATTGCAACGAGTCGCCGACCAATGGTCAATTCCGATGGAGTTGATCAACGGTCGCGGTGGGTTGCCGGGAGTGTGCAGCGCGATGCAGGACAGCTTGACTGCGGATTGTGGATCTGCGGATCGTGTATGTGTGATTGGAATCGCCGGCGGGAGCGGCAGTGGCAAGACGACCTTCAGCGGTCGTCTGATTTCTGGCTTGGGCGAGGATCGAGTGGCCCACGTTTCACAGGATCGTTACTACCGGGACGCGAGCGATTTGAGCCTAGATCAGCGTCGATTACGTAACTACGACCATCCGTCGGCGATCGACAGTCAACTGTTGGCCGACCACTTGCGCCTGCTGCGGGACGGTCGAGCGGTGGATGTGCCCTGTTACGACTTTGCCACGCACACGCGACTGGCTGGATCGAATCATGTGCCGCCGCGTCCGATCGTGATCGTCGAGGGGATACTGTTGTTGTCTCTGTGGGAGTTGCGGCGGTATCTGACGCTGCGCGTGTACGTGGACGCTGCCGCCGACACGCGCTTGTTGCGCAGAATTCGTCGGGACACCCTGGAACGCGGACGCGATTTGCCGTCTGTTCTCGAGCAATGGGAGACGTCGGTCCAGCCGATGCACGAGCGGTATGTCGAGCCGTCGCGACGCTGGGCGGATGTGATGATCGCCGATGGCGGAGGCCGAGAAGCCGCGTTGCGGATGTTGTTAGACAGTTTGCGCCGCATGACCTTGAGAGTTTAGCCGAGGTTCAGCGCGGGGGCACCGGGAGCGGAGGCGGTGCGGGCCCCGATGGTCGATCCGGCACAACCGGTGCCAATTTGCCCGAACGCAGGTCGTCCAGGATCGCCAGGATCTGCCGCGCGCCCAGCGCATAGGTTTCGGTCCGTCCGGCACGCGCGATATTGATGCCCACCACTTGGCCTTCCAGGTCCACCAGCGGTCCGCCGCATTGGGATCTCTTGACCACCGAATCGTGTTGCAGGATGTCTTCGAATCCACCGCGCCTGCGACTCAGGATTCCACCCAGTTGATTCTGGAAATTGCCGCGGTTGAACAGGCTGGCCGTGCGGTAGCCCAGCGTGGCACTGAGTTTCACAGTTCGCCCGCCGCGCAGGACTTCGATCGACAGACGGTCGCCTGGTTGCGCCTGGGAGATGATGTTCTTGAGGGCATCGCGGGTGGCGATGCGTTGTCCGTTGATTCTCTGCAGCACATCGTCCACGGCGATGCCACCGCGATCCGCTCCACTGTTGGGAAAGACCTCAGTGACGCGGGGACCGCCCTTGAATTCGGAAACCGAAATGCCCAACACGCCCCGCTGAGCCGGGATGCTACGCAGGGGAGTGCTGATGATGCCCACCGCGATGGGCAGCTCCTTCAGACCCGGTGTGGCCACAAAGCTGCCCACGCCGGGGGCGGACGTCTGCCAGGCCAGTTGCGGCCGATCGACGATTGTGGTGGACAGCATGGCCAGGTCCAGGTCGGTATGCACTCCGATGAGCTTGGCGGGAACGGTCTGGCCATCGGGCAAGCGGCAGGCAATCTGGCCCGACAGTTCGCTGGCTTTGGTCAACACCGCTCCATCAGGCCCCACGATGGTCCCCAGAGCCACGTCTTTGCCATCGCTGGTCACGCGCACCACGCAACGCTGTGCGCTCCGGGTTGCCGATTGCAGCAGCCGGCGGATGCCGCTTCCGTTCTTGAAACGATCCGCGGCAAGTCGTTGGGCATCGGCGGATTGCAGGCACAACAAGCAGGCGGCGAGGGCTGTCACCAAAATCCGTGGTTTCTGCAAATGCACGGTGAGACGTCTCCTGTCGGAAATGAATGGGGATGGCTTCTTACGGAACCTGTGAAAGAGTGATTTTTTTGGTCGTTCGCTTCTCACCACGCAAGAATTCGACTCGGACCACGTCTCCCGGTTTGTGGGCCCGGACCAGTTTTTGCAAACCCATGATGCCCATTACAGGTTTGCCTTCGAACAACGTGATCACGTCATCAGACTTCAGGCCCGCCTGTTGCGCTGGAAGATCCGGAATGATCTCGATCACGCGACAACCCTGTTTGTGATCTTCGCCGAGGATCCCCAGAATCGGGCCACGGGGTCCACGGGGTCGGCCCCCTTGCCTGCCCCACGCTTCGGCCGAGGCCAGCCGTTCCCAGTTTTTCTGGTAGCTCTGGACAGGGACGTGGAAATTCCAGTCCGTGCTGGCACCGATACGGCTGTGAATCCCGATCACCCGTCCTTCCAGGTCGAACAGTGGTCCACCCGAGTCACCACCGACCAGTGTGCAATCGGTCTGGATCATCGTGGCACGTTGCGAGATGATGCGGCCCAGCCGGACAACGGGCGGGCGCCCCTTCTGGAAGCCACCGGGATGTCCCAAGGCCAGGCACCACTGGCCGAGTTTCAGTTGACCGCTATCTCCCATTTCGGCGTGCGGCCATTTTTTTGACCCATTGATTTTGATCAGACCGGCGTCGGTGTTGCGATTGACCCCCAGCGTTTTTCCACGGACTTCACTGCCATCAGCCAGTTTGATGAACACGTTGCGGCCCGGTTCTCCGCTGACATGGGCCGCCGTCAGCACATATCCGTCCTCGGTCACGATGACTCCGCTACCCTGGGCGCCGCCGATCCGCACCGAGACGGTGTATGGCAGGATCGTCTTGACCTGCCGTTTCACGGCGGTCTCCAGCGTTTGCAGATCGGCTACAGAATCGGGGTCAGCCTGCGGCCTCGACGCGTTCTCTTGCGCCGCCAGTGTCACCGGCGCCGCGCAGGCTGCAGCCAGGAGCGTTGCGCAACAGACCATGTGCAACACCCAGCCGGTACGATCGTTTGTGAGCATCCGCATCTTGCCTTCCCTGTTGTCCCGCGGTCGATCCCCCGTCCGCAGCGGCGTGTGCTGCAGCCGATGATCGATCGCTCTCGTGCACGGTGCTTGACGGGTTGCGTCACGTTGCAGGCCGCATCCGGCTGACCGCTCACGAATATATCGACATGTGACGGTGGTGATGCCGAATCCGGTCGGCGGCAATTTCGCCGGTTGACTACCGGCGACCGCTCAATCCACCACCCGTTTTAGGATAAGGCAAGGCGATTGGATTTGGCAACAATCACCGCGAAATCTGCTGCGGAATTCCCAAGATGACGCCGATTGCGCGCGGCGGAATGGAGTCCCAGAATCCGCTGACGGATGGCGTCGGGCGGGCACAGACAACGCGGGACGGAATCTCAACACGCGCAGCTCGGTCCGAGACTCGGGATTCTAGCAGGGGAGTCGGCGAACCGGCGATGAACGATTCCGGTGCGCGCGGTTCCAGCGCGCGGATGACTCCAGATGGTGTTCCACAGAAGCACCGGTCGTGTTGCGGTGCGTCGGGCAGCGAATGTGGTTCAGGCGTCGACGGACGACACGCCCGGTTTTTCGTCGCATTCGCGTTTGATGGCGTCGTAGACTTCCTGGCGGTGTACCGAAACATCCTTGGGGGCGTCGATACCCAGTCGGACTTTATCGCCACGAATCTCGATCACCATCAGGGTGATCGAATCACCGATGATGATCTTCTCGTCCTTCTTCCGGCTCAGTACAAGCATGGCCAATCCCTGGAGTGCATGGGGATGTGATGGGTTCAGGTGCGTCAATAGGAGTCTAGGATACTGATCGGTTGTGTTGCGGTTTGTCCTGCAAGAATTGCCGATTCCCGGGTACTACGGACCGAATGGTGGCGGTAGAACTCGGACACGCTGCACATACCGACCGTTGCTGAGGCCGATTGCAACGAATATGCCGGGTGGTCTACTGCGCGGGCAGCGGCCCGAATGTGGGGTTGCGGCACATGAGCCCCGGCCGTCCCTCGGGTACCGGCGTACGGACAATCGTCACGAGTGTCGAATTCAAATATGGGACCGCCGGTGTCGGAATGGCATCCCCCCAGCCCACTGGATTGCCGCGCGTGGACGCATTTGCCGTCGACGGGCCCTCAACCCAAATGGCGGTTGACATGTTTTTGTCCAATCACGACGATCCCTCTGTGATGGACGACAGGGGATCAACGCGGACGGGGAGTGGAAGAGGATGACGGCGTCACAGGTCACGGCGGACCAGCTGGCGAACTGCGATGCGCGGCGTATCTGCATCATCAAACCCAGCGCTCTGGGTGACGTGGTGCAGACACTGCCGATATTGCCCGGCCTGCGGGAACGCTTTCCCCAGGCGCGCATTTGCTGGGTCATCAGCCGCTCATTGGAACCACTGATCAGCGGACATCCCGATCTGGATGATGTGATTCTGTACGACCGCCATGGGTCGTGGCCCGCCTGGTGGCGCTTGTTGAACCGGTTGCGCAGCGAGCGTTTTGATCTGGTGTTGGATTTGCAGGGTCTGTTGCGGTCGGCCTGCATGACCTGGGCCACCGGGGCACGCCTGAGGATCGGCCTGGAGACAGCCCGCGAAGGCGCGCATCTGGCGTGTCACGCACTGCTGCCCGACACGGGGCGGATGGTGCCCGCGCACCTGCGGTATTGGAGAGTGGTCGAGGCGCTCGGCTGCGGCCATCTGGAGCGGCGGACCGATGTCGCCATCACTCGGGCCGATCTGGTCCGAGCGGGGGAATGGTTGTCGGTGTTGCGCGGTGCGCGTCTGGCGGTGCAACCCGGAGCGCGGTGGCAGACCAAGCAGTGGCCGGTGGAACGCTTTGCCGCCGTGGCGGCCAAGGCTTACCGGAAGTTCGGTTTTTCGTTCGTTGTTGTCGGTGGTCCCGAAGATCAAGCACTCGCCACGGAATTCGAATCCTCTCTGAACCGTTTTGTCCCCGCCGCCCGCGTGGTCAACCTCGCTGGTCGTACGTCGCTGACCGAGCTGGCCGCGGTGATGCTCAATGTGGATGCCATGCTCTGCAACGATTCTGGTCCCATGCATCTGGCGGCCGCGCTGCACGTGCCCGTGGTCGGTGTGTTCACGTGTACGGACCCAGTGCGGTCCGGTCCACCTCCCGGTCTGCACGAATTGGTGTCCGCTCCATTGGCTTGCGCGGGCAGCTATAAGAAGAAGTGTCCGTTCACCGGTTGCCGGCACTTGGCGTGTTTTTCGGCACTCGACGTCGATCGTGTCTGGCTGGCGTTTCAGCGCTTGGTGCACAAGAGCCTGACGCGTCGCGTCGCTTGAATTCCCCGGTCCGCTTGTGGCGGGAGAACAACGGTGGACCGAAGTGTTCGGTGGGCGTCATTCAGTCGTGAGGAAACGCTGACAGGACGCGATGCATTTCTTCGACACTTGTGATGCCCGATGTCACTTTGTGACGTGTGGACTGTTCGAGTGTGATCAGACCGTGTGACTGGGCGAGCGCCTTGATCTCCGTTCGTGGCAGACGATGCAGAATCGCTTCGCGAACCGGGCCCGCAATCGGCAGGACTTCGAACACACCCGTCCGCCCGCAATAGCCGGTTTGGAAACACTGGTCGCAACCACCCGGACGAAACCACTCGGTCAAAGGTAGCTCGGTCCCGTCGATGCCGAGCTCTTCGCAGTCGGCGTTCTTGGGTTCATAGGCTTGTTTGCAGTCCGCACACAGTTTACGGACCAGGCGTTGCGCGATGACACCACGCAGACTGTCGGCCAGGAACATGGCCGGAACTCCGAACTCGCGGAAGACATCGATGCTCGAAGCGGAATCGCTGGCGTGCAAGGTGCTCAGCACCACCACACCGGTCAGCCCCGCTCGAACACTGATCTCGGCAGTTTCCCGATCGCGGACCTCCCCCACCATCATCACGTTCGGATCTTGTCGCAGGGCGCCACGGAGTGCGTCGGAAAACTGGAATTCGATCCGCGGATCGACCTGCACCTGGTTCACACCCGAGAATTGACGCTCGACCGGGTCCTCGATCGTCACGATACTCTTGGTCGAACTATTGAGTTGTTCCAGGCACGCGTACAGGGTGGTGCTCTTGCCGCTGCCCACAGGACCCACGCTCAAGATCATGCCATACGGCGACGCGAGGATGTCATGGACCAGGTTGGTTTGATCCGCCGAAAACCCGAGTTGCGACAAGGATTGCAGTGATTCGTGATCGGGCATCAACCGCAGCACCAGTCGTTCCCCGTGAATGGTGGGACCGCTGCCGACACGGATATCCCGCTGACGGGACAGTGTGGCGCTGCAAATGTGTCCATCCTGAGCCACGCGGCGCTCCGTGATGTCCATGTTGGCCAGGAGCTTGATCCGTGATAGCACCTGGGATGTGTGCTTGGCTGGGAGTTGCAGCACGTCGTGCAGCAGGCCGTCCACGCGCAGACGCACGCGCAGCCCGTCGGGTGTCGGATCCAAGTGAACATCAGTGGCCTGCAGTTGGAACGCGCGTTCGAGCAGCAGGTCCACTAACCGTCCTGGCCCGACCGCTTCAACCAATTCGGCCAGCTCATTCTGGAGTGCCTGCTGCTGCGACACTTCCGCCAGGCTGGCTGTTTCCGTTGATTGCGAGTTCACACCAGCGCTCCTTCAATCAGGAAAGTTCCTGTCAGGAAAGTCCCTCCCGCTCACGCCATGCAGCGGTCACCCCCCTGTGTGTCGGCTTCCACCAGCGGCATCCGCCGTCGCTGTCCTGCCGTCCATTCTCCGGCTTTGGGATCGCAACACGGGCCCGGTTGGCCGCGTTACGCCGGATGGCAGAGCCTGAAACGCTCTGTCAGCAGCGGTTTACCTCATTTTGGCCCGTTTTGACAACGGCAATCGTGTGGGCAACCCCCCATCGCGGTTCGGGCGCGCGGTGGGCGGGGTGGTTCCCGGATCCGGACCGCCGCCCGCCAGGCACCGCATCGCCCCCCGCGATTTCCGTTCGCCC
>Ga0315336_1001074_pt1 | contig 59191 bp, 50 predicted proteins | sample ASW5metaG_FD_204512 | JGI IMG/M metagenome (GOLD analysis project Ga0315336, IMG submission 204512) | Ammonia-oxidizing marine archaeal communities from Monterey Bay, California, United States - ASW #5 | ecosystem: Environmental > Aquatic > Marine > Intertidal zone | place: USA: California...
GCCTTTGCGCTGGGCGATACCACCGAAGTCATCATTGGGCGAGACCTTGATTGTGACGTCACGATCAACGCCCCAAGCATCTCACGAGAGCATTGCGTGATCGAGCATGTCAATGGTGACTATCGATTGCGGGATCTCGACTCGACCGGTGGAACCATTGTGGACGGCGATCGAATCGATGAGGTTCGGCTCGAGGACGGCTTGGAAGTACACGTTGGCCCGGCGATGCTGCGTTTCGTCGACGACCTCTGAATTCGGCACGAGCACTGTCACCACCAGCGATTCATGAGACGGGCCCACTTCCAGAGAAGCGGGCCCGCAATCAATGTCCTTCATGTCTTGTCGATTTCAGCCGCCGGGACGTGGTCCACCGGGGCCGACACCCCCGCCGCCAAGTCCACCACCGCCACCGCCACCACCACCGGCCTGAAGACGCTTGATCTCGTCCTCGATCGTCTCAATCAGTATTTGGAGTCTGACTCCAGAGAGCATGCCATTGGTCTGCAGCGCGAAGGGCATGGCCGGATTTGATCGTTCGATTGCAACGATTTTCCTCAGCGCACGCAGTGCGGTTGAGAGGCCGGGAAGATCCCCCGCCTCACGACCTTCCCCAAAGGCTCGCCAAGCGCCCTTGGCCCGTTCGAGCAAGTCGCGCCAATGCTTGCGGTGCTTGTTGATGACATCGCTGGCATCTTTGGCGACGGCGTATCGGGGCCAACCCATGAGGATCGACACGTCGTCCATGTCACTTACGACGCCCCGGGTGACCAGCAGATCTTCCGCCTGTGATGCGGTCAATGAATAGAGCGGACCGCCAGACGAATTGTCCAGCACGAAGTCACCGCGGCTGTTGGGATAGAAGATCGCCTTCCGTCCAACCCAGGTTGTACTCAGCACCTGCCGTGGATCAGTCATGGCGTCAAGCAGTGGCCATCGATCTGGATGTGTCCAGCCACCACGTTCAGCCACGCCCTCGATTGTGCCCAGCATCGCATCGAAATACTTGCCGAACATGTTCTCCCCGTTCGCACTGCCCGCGGCCATTTGGAACCAGACGACCATATTCCCGATGGTGGCATCGGGGGACATGACCATGTCCTTCCAGCCAAAGGCCATGGGTGAGATGAAGCCGTTGGCATTCTCCACCCAGAGCACCTGCTTGTAGCCCACCAGTTCGATGGCAAACTGACGGCGAAGATCTCGCAGTAGATTCCAGTCCGTCTTGTCATTGCCCCGGGGTTTGCTGTTGCGATCGCCTTCGATGATGTCCTGAAACTCGTCCGCACTCGACAGCGAGTTTGTCCGAAGTCTGAAGACGATCACATCAGGATCCACCTTCTTGATGTCTTCGCAGATCGAGGTGTACAACTCCGGCAAAATGTCCGTACCGAACTGCCCATTCATGGGCACGACATACACCTGTGTGATTCCTTCGGTTGAGGCCGCTTCCGAAGCCTCGGTGGCGGTGGTGTCTGCATCCTCCGTGAGAGCCCAAAGCGACGACGTCACACTGGCCACGGCTGTGGCAATCAACGCGAATTTCAACAAGATGCGGCGAACCATAGGAAGATCTCCAGACGGACCGGTCACAGCGGCCCTGACAGGTCCTGAGTATACGGCGTACAAGCCCACGCTCCGTACTTTTTGATCTCAAGGGCTCTGGACGGCCATACCTGCACGACTGTTAGTCCTGTACTGCCCGAAGTGACCGGAGCAATCCATGAGCGTCATCCACGCTCTGCACGCGTCCATCAAGCTGTGCGTCGTAGATCGCCTCAAGCAGACACCCCAACCCGGGTCCGGCCGGAACTCCTGCATCCAGAATCGCACCGCCATCCAGCAGTCGCGGCGGCAGTACCCCGCCGAGGGACGCCGCCCATGGTGCAACAGCACTTTCGACAGCAGCAGTTTGATAGGGGGCCCTGACTCCTAGGAGCGCGTTTGCGCACACAAAGCCGGGCGCACCCGCCACACGTCGCTGTTGTGCGACTGCAAGATCACCCCAGTTGAGCAACTGGGCATAGATCTCCAGAACACGCATGACACCATCACGATGAGCATTGCTTAACGTGAGATTCGGAGTCCATTGTTCGGCAATCCGCTCGACGTTCGCTTCACGATCCAGGGCCAACGCCGCCAGTCGCCCGACAAAGTCAAGGTCTGCGTGGACGGCCGCCGTGAGATGCTCCAGATCACCGGTGGGCACTCGACCAAACACCGTGCTCTCCAACTCCAGTTCACGCAGCAACTGCATCGCACGAACAGCCGAGGCGTGCTGCAACATGTGCCGCATCTCCTGACCGATACGTTCGCGAGACACGCCGGACAGGGAGCCCGCATGCAACCGAACAGCTGCCGCCGTTTCCTCGTCGATAGAGAAGTCGAGCGCTGCGGCGAACCGAACGGCACGCAACATGCGAAGGTGGTCCTCGTCAAAGCGATCAGCTGGAGTGCCGATCGCCCGAATGATGCCGGCCTCAAGATCCGCCAGCCCATCGACATGATCGATCACCTGATCGGTCTCTGGATCGCGAAAGAGCCCGTTCACGGTGAAGTCTCTACGCATGGCATCCTGCAGCGCATCCGTGTACACCACGGTTTCGGGACGACGGTGGTCGCCGTATGGACCGTCGGCGCGAAAGGTCGCTACCTCTGTAATGAACCCATCCCGATGGACAAGCACCACACCGAAAGCCTCACCCACACTGCGCGTATTGCGAAACAGATCGTTGACCTGTTCCGGGGGAGCGCTTGTTGCGACATCCCAGTCGTTGGGGGTACGCTTCAGCGCTTCATCTCGCACACAACCGCCCGCCAGAAAGGCCTCATGGCCAGCCTTGCGCAGATCCATCGCGATGCCGACGGCAGTCTCACGCGCACCCATCGTCAGCCTCCTCAGGCGGCAGCGCATACAGACAGACAAAGTGATTCTTCCCGTGCGCATGCACTTCAGGTCCGTCCAAGCCGGGTACAGAATGCAGCACGCGGTCGGGGTCCAACGGCGTTCGCAACACGACAAAGCCGCTGGGATCGAGCAACTGGCCAGCTTCCTGAACCTGGTCCAGGATGCGCTGACGCAGCGCCTCATCCTCCATCATTGCAAACGGTGGATCCACGAAGCAGACATGCACGGGCCTCGGGGCGCGAAGCAGTGCCATCGCACCCAAGGCATCTCCACACAGGAGATCGGCCCGATCGGCACAGTCCAACTCCTGGACATTGCGCTCCAGTAGGTTGAAGATCCGCCGATCCTGCTCAACCATCAGCACACTGGCCGCCCCCTGACTGATGGCCTCCAAACCCATAGTCCCAACGCCCGCAAAGAGATCGATCACTGCGACGCCCTCGAAGTGCCCTCGCAGCATGTTGAAGACTGACTCCTTGGCACGCTTGGCCCAGGGACGAGTCGTCCCGGAATCCGGTGGCGCTGCCAGCCTCCTTGACCTAAAATCACCAGCAATGATTCGCAACATGCAGGAAGTGTCGATCCCTTATCGCTCCACGTCAATACGGATCGTTGATTGATGACCAACACGGTGCCCAACGCTGTGTTTGAAGACCTGCCGCAGGCCATTCGACGCGTCGCTCGCGTCGAGCACCTTGCCGAGGTCCCCTGCCTGCTGATCCCGGCTCAAGGGGAGGCCCCAGCAACGGGAGCACCCATGCTTCTCTGGCTGCATGGTCGGACCGCGAGCAAGGAAGTCGACCCGGGTCGCTATCTGCGACTGATGCGCAGTGGAATCGCCGTATGCGCGGTAGACCTGCCGGGTCATGGTGAGCGGCACGCAGCACACATGGATGACCCCGCACGAGTTGTGGACATCGTGTTGCAGATGGCAGATGAGATAGATGCCGTGACCTGGGCGGCCATCGACGCCCTTGGCGTCAATCCGGACCGTGTCGGCCTAGGCGGCATGAGTGCCGGTGGCATGGCCGCGATCGCCAGACTGTGCCTGCCCCACCGCTTCCGGGGCCTGACGCTGGAGGCGACGTCCGGAGATTGGTCCAGTCTTGCATCCTGGTCACATCTGGATGAACAGGCTCGAGCCAAAGCCATGGAACGAGATCCGATCCGGCACCTTGACGGTTGGCGACCACTGCCAGTTCTGGCCGCCCATGTCCGAGGGGATCAGTGGATTCCATGGTCCGGGCAGCAGCGGTTTTTAGAGTTGCTGCGTACCCGAGGGTGTGCGGTGCAGATAGAAGTCTTCGATGAAACCGGTGCGCTTCACGAACACGTGGGCTTCGGGCGCTATGCTGCACAGGTCAAGGAAACGCAGCGTGGCTTTCTGGTGCACGCCTTGCAGGAGCAGACATGACGCGTATTGAAACCGGCCACGACATTTTCAACGGTTGGTTCGGCGACTTCGGTGGCCGGTATGTTCCCGAAACACTCGTGGCAGCACTCGATGAACTCGACCTCGCCTGGCGCGAGGCCAGCGCCGATCCCCAGTTTCAAGCGGAGCTCGGCCACATGCTGGCCCATTGGGCTGGACGGCCGACCCCGCTGTCTCATTGCCCGCGGCTTACTGAACACTGTGGTGGCGCAGACATCTGGCTCAAACGAGAAGACCTCGCCCACACCGGCGCGCACAAGATCAACAACACGTTGGGGCAAGTGCTGCTGGCGAGGCGAATGGGTAAGACTCGCATCATCGCCGAGACCGGCGCCGGCCAACATGGCGTGGCAACTGCCACGGCTTGTGCACGGTATGGCATTGCCTGCGAGGTCTACATGGGCGCCGAGGACGTGCGCCGCCAATCGTTGAACGTCTTCCGTATGCGCCTGCTCGGAGCCACCGTGCACGAAGTACACGATGGCAGTTGCACACTCAAAGATGCAACCAACGCGGCACTGCGTGACTGGATGGGCTCGGTAGGCGATACGCACTATGTGCTTGGCTCGGTCGTCGGCCCCCACCCCTTCCCGCTGCTGGTGCGTGAACTGCAGTCGATCATCGGCGAGGAAGCCCGACGGCAGTGCCTTGAGCACATGGGTCGCCTTCCGGACCGGATTCTAGCCTGCGTCGGCGGTGGTTCGAATGCTGCCGGCATTTTCTATCCATTCCAGGAAGACGCCTCGGTCGGCCTGGTTGGCGTGGAAGCCGGTGGACGCAGCGACGCCTCAGGCGACCATGCCGCAAGCATCGGCTTCGGTTCACCCGGCGTGCTCCACGGCAGCCGCTCGCTTGTATTGCAGGATGGCGATGGGCAGACATCAACGGTCCACTCGTGTTCAGCCGGGCTTGACTACCCCGGCGTCGGCCCTGAACACGCCGCATGGAGTGCTTCTGGTCGGGTGGACTATGTACGTGTGAGCGACGACGAAGCACTGGATGCATTCGGTCTGCTGGCGCGAATGGAAGGCATTATTCCGGCCATGGAGTCGGCACACGCAATCGCCGCTGCGGTGCGCATGGCACCCACCATGTCGACTGATCAAGTCATGCTGCTCAACTGCTCGGGCCGCGGCGACAAAGATGTCGAAGAAGTACGGCGACTGCTGGACTGATTCAGGCTACGGCGTCTGTGGCGAATCCAGACGAGCGGTGTCGGTGGACTTGCCACGCTCCGCCAACTGGAGCGCCTCGACGGGCGTTGGTGCTGTACTAGCGAGCGCCTGTGCCTGCAGAATGAGCAGGCCAAGTTCCAACTGCGGATCGAATCCGTCACTGATCAGCCGGTTGACATTCGCAGGGCCTTCTTCAGCCTCGACCTCGGCAGCACGCTGGCGAGCCCACGGCAGCGATGAGGCCGCCGCCTCTGCACGTGCTCGGAGCCGATGCGCGTCTTCGATATCGTCTAATGACATGACGACTTCCAGATCGGGAACCACGCCCCAGTCATCCGCATGCGGGCGACGGTGGACAAGGCGTCCTGGCGTGACACCATCTTCGGAAGGAAGCCTGTAGTACTGGCTGGTCACCTTGATGTGGGCGTCCGGAGCGACCGCATGAACGGTCTGCACGCTGCCTTTGCCAAAGGACCGATCGCCAATCACGATGGCCGCATCATGGGCCTGCAGGCAACCGGCCACGATTTCGCTGGCACTGGCGCTTCCCTTATTCACCAACACCACGGTGGGTATTCCGGCAAGGAAACAACGCGTCGGTCGGGCGGACAGCAGGAAGGTGCGGTCGCCATCGCGGTCTTCACCGCTGACAATCGTGCCTCGCGGCACCCAGAGATTGCAGATGTCAGCGGCAACATCCAATAAGCCGCCAGGGTTCTGGCGCAGATCGAGCACGAGACCGTTGAAGGGTCCGTTCGCTCGCATCTCGGCGAGTCCACGTCGAATGTCCAGATACGTCTGTTTGTCGAAGCCCGTGAGTTTGATGTACCCAATGCGTTGCTCAGGATCGATGAACCAATCCCAGCGCTCACGTCCACCTTCAGGCACTTCTTGCTTGACCCAACCCGACACGGTCGGCATGCGAATGATGTCGCGAACGATCGGCACCTGCACGACTTCATCTTCGCCTTCACGCTGGAGGCCAAGAACAACAGTTGTGTTGCGTGGACCAGTGATGTGTCGTACGGCGTCGTGCACTGTCCATCCTGCTGTTGATCCACCGTCGACTTCCACGATGATGTCATCAGGTTGCACGCCAGCGAAGAATGCGGGCTTGCCTTCTAGCGGCGTATTCACCACGACTTCACCAAGCTCGTTCTCGCTGATCTGTACGCCGATACCGACGAACTCCCCTTCCATTTGACGCTGAAACTGCTCCGCATCAAAGGGCCAGATGACGGCACTGAACCGATCAAGCTCCTCCGTGGCACCATCGACAAACTCACGCAGCACAACTGCCTGTGGAAGTTGCACGCTGTTGTCGTTAGCTTCGAGCAAAGCCTCCAAAACGGACACGGCGGAGCTGGACATGGACGGCACATCGAGCTGGGCCTGGCCGTTGTCCAATGCCGCTGCAAAGGCCGCGACTGCAGCTTCATCGCCCAGCGACTCAAAAGTGTCGGACAACCCCGGTGTATGCACGAGCGTGCGTACGGCCTTCAGGCCCCCGTCGAGCATGGTTGACATCTCAACGCGTTCAACATGCTCAGATGCTGCAAGCGTCAGCGCGTCGATGGCGATGTCAAGGGTTGCACCGTCAACCTCTTCCATCCAACGTTGCACAAGCCGCGGGCTGTAGTCGGTCTTGGGGCTGTCGCCCTTGTACTCGCCATGCGCCACGAACATGCGGTGAAAGCGTGGGAATGCGTACCGCCGCAGCAGTCGGACCTGATCAACAAGCGTGTCCAACTCCAGTTCAAGTGCATCGGCTCGATCCACTTGATCGGAGTCATGCAGTACGGCGTTCAGCAAGAAGACGCCTTCCTGAGCTGCCATGATCGTGCCTTCAGCCTTCCACGCATCCACATGCTCCCGCATCGCACCGAGCAAAGCGACAGCCGGGGCACTGCCTAATGGTGTATTAAGATCGCCGCTGAGCGCCTGCACTTCAACAAGCCTCCGGATAGCTTCGAACAGATCGTCCTCGGCGACAAAATCCTGCATCTCCTGCCAAGCCTCTTCGCGTCGTGTATCAATGGCCTTGCGGTCATCGCTTCGATTACGGTCCCATTGCTCAAGATTGGTTTGATACGCCGCCAACGCCGCCGGGGAAATTCCATCCGTCGGCGTAGTACTCAGGATTGACGTCACCAGCCCCTCATTCCCCTCGATACCTGCTGACCACACCGACGAGGACCAGTGGCCCGCTTCTTCTGAAACCGGTGTTCCGGCGACCAAGGGAGAGACCAAAAATGCCACCGCACACAGCAGGGTACTGATGCGTGCGGACGGGCGAGGTGCTCTTGAGAGCCTATGAGTGAGCATGTCAGTGACGGCCTTTCTTCGGGTCGCTTGGCGGAGCGGGCGTCAGGGCGAGTGCGACGATACCACGGGGGCAACTGGCCCTTCACATGGATGATCGGCCACTGTGGCCAGTTGATTCACCCAAAAGGCAAACTTGCCGAGGTGGCGTACGGGCGTGTCCATGCTGGTGTTCGACCGCAGCCTTTGAAAGCGGACGAAGAACCCGTGCCGCAGGGCCACTGCAGGGCATGCATCGCCGCCTTGGTACGCTCACCTCCATGGAAGGCCTGAATCTACTAAGCCTGCTTGGATTGCTGGCTCTGATAGCCCTGTTGACGCTACTGGTTGCCATCGGCGTTTGGCTGCTGTTGCGACTGCGTCGGGCACGGAGCAACAGGCAGATCACCATGGACTCCGGGCAGGAGCCTTCGGACGGCCCTGACCCCTGGATTGAGTCCGGCCGCCGCTATGGCGACGAAGACGACGACTGCGTAACCCCCAATAATCGAGCCTGACGGTGCCACACAGCGGCACCTTTGGCATCGCCAGCGGCCTCCCAAGCCTCTGCCGCGTGCACCGCAATCGCACCGGCGTCGCTGCGATGCGCGTTGGCGTGAAAGCACACCACCCAAGCATCCGCCGCACGTCGATGTCTGCCAAGCGCCGTCCAACATGCTGCACGTTCCCAAGCAACAGTCTGATCACCGGCGGCCGCGTCGTCAAGGCTACTGAGTACTTCGATACCTCGCGTTGGATCACCCAGGAGACGCTCGACTCTGGCCTGCATGACACGCACGGAAATCACTCCTGGGGCAACTGCCACGGCCTGGGCAAGTTGTTCTCGAGCGGCAATCGCATCGCCATCGCGAGCAAGAAGCAGTGCCAAACTCGCATGCGCCTCCGCAACTGCACCCGCATCCGTGACTGACCGCAGCAACTCGCGAGCACGCTGGGGATCCTCGGCCATCAGGAGTTGGGCCAAGCACAGGGCAGCACGCCCCCCATCGCCGTCGATCTCGAGTGCTTTGCCATAGAAGTGACGGGCGGCCTCCTGACGCCCCAGCATGGACGCGACGTCTCCCGCACTGACATGCATGGGTCCGGACTGTGGGGATCGCTCGCAGGCATCCCACCAATGATCCAGCGCTGCGGCGAGCGATGTGTTCCCAGTGTCGATCAGACCATCCTTGCGTTGAGCCATGCCGCGTCCGAAGTCGATTCGGGCGAGCAATTCATGGATGGTTCCATCGTCGGGGGCCTCCCGTTGCGCCGCGACGGCGATCGCCTCGGCCTGATCAAACTGGGCCGCATCGAGATACAGTTGAGCCGTCTCGAAGGTCTCGGTGGCGACTGGTTTTCCGTCGGCCTCCGATACCGCCGGCGTTGGCGCAGGATCTTCACAGCCTATTGTGGCCAGCAGAGCGATGATCAAAATGGATCGGGGTCGTATCATGCGGCGATGTCCACTGCGACACAGGCTGAACTTCCACGATCGTACCGCCCAGGCGATCATGAACCATCCGTTCTTGAGGAATGGACCAAGGCCGGCCTCGGCCATGCTGTCCCAGGTGATGGGCCCCAGTTCAGCATTCTCATTCCACCACCCAATGTCACGGGGGCGTTGCATCTTGGGCATGCTCTGAACAACACTCTGCAGGACATTTTGGTTCGTTGGCAGCGTTTACGCGGCGCCAGAACGCTCTGGATGCCCGGCACGGATCACGCGGGTATCGCAACCCAGACTGTGATTGAGAAGCGACTGCTGCTCGATGGCATCAAACGACTGGAGTTGGGTCGCGAAGGGTTTCTGAAAAAGGCTCGCGCGTGGAAGGACGAATACGAAACCGTCATTCTCGGCCAACTGCGGCAACTGGGCTGCTCCTGCGACTGGGACCGCACACGATTCACCATGGACGAAGTGTGTACCGCGGCTGTCCGCAAGGCTTTCTTTCGACTGTTCAGTGACGACCTGATCTACCGCGGCAAACGGTTGGTGAACTGGGATCCCGTGTCGGGCACGGCGCTGGCGGACGACGAAGTCGAAATGCACGACATCGCCGGACACATGTGGTATCTGCGCTACCCTCTGCAAGACGGCAGCGGCTACGTGACGGTGGCCACGACGCGCCCGGAAACGATGCTCGGAGACACTGCGGTTGCCTTGAATCCAAAGGACCCTCGTGCACAATCTCTAGCAGGCAAGCATGTCGTACTGCCCATCGTCGGGCGACGCATACCTCTTGTTGAAGACGACTACGTGGTCATGCCTGGTGACACCGATGACCCGAAGGCGCAGTTCGCCACCGGGTTCCTCAAGGTCACGCCGGCACATGACCCCAACGACTGGGACATCGGACTGCGGCATGACCTGCCAGCAATCAATGTGATGGGCCCCGACGGCAGCATCTCAGCCGATCATGGCTGGGACGATGTGTCCGAGACCGCACAGGCATTCGTCGGCCTGTCCCGAGAGGATGCCCGCACGGCGATCGTCGATTGGTTCACTGCGCATGACTTGTTGGAGGACGTCCGCGACTATCAACACAGTGTGGGCCACTCGTATCGCTCACATGTCCCCATCGAACCCTGGCTCAGTGACCAGTGGTATGTGCGGGTGACGGATGATCGACTGCGAGGCGAGGCGCTTCGTGCCTTGGCGCCGGACCAGTTTGATGGCACTGCCCCTGCCGGGTCAGCTGAAGGTGACGGCCAACTTCGGTTTACACCGGAACGCTACGCACGAACATTCCAGGTCTGGCATGAGAATCTCCGTGACTGGTGCATCAGTCGACAACTCTGGTGGGGCCACCGCATCCCCGTGTGGTCCATCGAGATGGAGCACCCCGGTGCGGCAGATTTCACTGAAGCGTTGACGCCCTCACCACAAGACCTCACGTTCCCGCTGGCTGACCTTGATGACGACCGCCTGGTGTTCCGTGTTCAATGGGCGGACACTGGAACGATACGGGTGCTCGCATGTGTCGCTGGAGACGCGGCATCGATTGAAGCACAACTGGCCGAAGCTGGGTACACGCAGGATGCAGATGTGCTCGACACTTGGTTCTCCTCGGCGCTCTGGCCCTTGAGCACGATGGGTTGGCCAGATCCGCAGGCCTTTGAGGGCATGGACGGTCTTCTTGACACGTTCAACCCGACCAGCGTGTTGTGCACTGCTCGGGAAATCATCACGAACTGGGTCAGTCGAATGGTGATGTTCAATCGCTACTTCCGAAATGGTGTGTTGCCCTTTACGAGCGTCATGATCCATCCAATGGTGCAGGACGGCTTCGGTCAAAAGATGTCAAAGTCTCTTGGCAACGGCGTCGATCCTCGAGACATCATTGCCACCCACGGCACTGATGCATTGCGACTGATCATGGCCCAGATCGCCACGGCGACGCAGGATGTGCGTCTGCCCGTGGACCTCATCGATCCACACACAGGCGAGAAGTTCAAGCCCAAATACACCACCACCCAGCACGGCCACCGGGTCGCCGCTCCGATTCAATCATCACCATCTGATCCTTCCAAGACGATGGCCACCGTGTACGGCGTGTTCAGTGGTGAAGCAGAGGTGACGGAGACACAGCCGCTGGCCTGCAACACCTCCAGCCGATTCGACGCCGGTCGTAACTTCGCGACTAAGTTGTGGAACGCCGTGCGGTTCGCTTTGGGTCGAGTGGAAGCTCCATCAGGACCTGATGCCGCCGTCGAGTTGACCGAAATCGACAGATGGATGCTCTCTCGCATCGCCACCGCCACATTGAAAATCGATGACGCACTTGGCCAGTGTCAGTTCAGTGTGTGTGCCGACCTGCTGTACGACCTGATCTGGCGAGATCTGTGTGACTGGTATCTCGAAGCGGTTAAGCACACCGTCAGTAAGCGACCAGATCAACAACAGGTCCTGCTGACAGTGCTGGATGCCGTGCTGCGTCTGTTGCACCCGGTCTGTCCGTTTGTCACAGAGACAGCCTGGGCTGCGGTGCGTGCCAAGGGGGCGTCGGGCGTACCAGGATTGCAACTGGCGGGTGGCGACCTGCTGGCCATGGCCCACTGGCCCGCTCCTGATGACGAACTTCGGGACTCGGCGCTGGAAGACGATGTCGCCGTGCAACGGAAACTGGTCAATGCTGTTCGACGCGTGCGCACTGAGCGACAACTCCCGGGCTCGTTGCGACCAGTCCTCTTGCTGGATGGAACACTCTTCAAAGCGATTGCCGGCAGCAGCGATGTGCTCTGTGCAATGGGACGTCTGGGTCGAATCGAAGAGTTTGACGGGACCCTGCCTGAGAACGCCGCCGCCGTGGCCGCTGACAACGGTAGCGCATGCCTGACCGAGTTGGGAGAAGCTGCCAACAATGCCGAGGAAGCCAGCGCCCAACGCATCGAAGAACTTCAACGCGCCGTGCAAGCCCTCTCCTGCCGACTGAACAATGCGGGCTATGTGGACAAGGCGCCCGCCGCTCTGGTTGAGGAAACACGACAGCAACTCGCTCAGGCCCAAGCTGAGTTGAAGGAACTTGGAGGAAGTGATGGTTAGTCGTCTCCTGTTTGCCCTGTGCCTGAGCATGGTCTGGGGCTGCGCTGCGTCGCCCCCCACCGCGCTCCCTGCACCTGCGGCCGTCGATCCTGGATGGACTGACACCGGTGTCTGGGAGTTTCTTGGACATCAGGGACGGCGTATTTCCACCAAGCACTTCGAGATCCGAACCACGATTACAGATCCCCGCATCATCGATGCGCTCCCGGATCTGCTGGAAGCCAGCTTCAGAGATGTACAGATGCTTGCACCGGACGTGAAGGCGCCCGGCAGCCCGTTCATCAGCTACCTGCTCGCCGACAAACGGCAATGGCGCAATGCCGTGCGCATAGTCGTACCCGGCATGGCCGATCAACTCCACAATCTGGGCCGTGGTGGCTTCACGATTCGCAGTGTGTCGGTGCTGTACGACATCGATCCGCCCGGCCGCTGTCGCGACACGCTGGCACTCGCTGCGCATGAAGCATGGCATCAAGTGACCCAGCGTGTGTTCAAGGATCAACTTCCGGAGTGGCTCGAAGAGGGCTTGGCCACGCGCATGGAAGGTCTCCAGATCACGGCCACAGGCGTACGCCCGGACGCTTCAAACAACCCTGAACGCCATCGGCGTCTGCGTTGGATGCTGTACACGAACCGAATCAAGACGCTTCGAGAGTTCTTTGCAGACGACCCCTATACAGCGTTGGAGCGAGATCGCGAAGACCTGCTGGATTACTACGCGCAGGCTTGGGCCTTTGCCACGTTCTTGGTCGAGGCCGACTCCGCTACCCGGTCCGGCGTGGGGCAACTGCTTGCCGATGCCCTGCACGGCCGCATGCGAGCCAAACTGCGTTCCGCCCCGCGACAACTGTCTGTGGATGAACGGATTCTGCACACTTGGATCGATACGGACATTGATGCGCTCGATCTGCGGTTTCAGGACTGGGCTCGCCAGCTTGTCTCACGCCGCCGTCGATAGCGGGCCGCGGCTCCTATACTCAGATCGTCTCTGTACGGCCATGTCTGATGCACCCACCACGATCCGCGCGGCTACTGCAAACGACCTTCCTGCATTGCGTGAGCTCTTTCAGGCAGGCATGCACGAGGGTGAGGTGCGGATCAACGACACCGGAGCCGATATCGAAAATCTCCACGACGGCTATCTGGACGGCTCGGAACACAACGGATTCTGGGTGGCGGCACGGGACGCCACGGTGCTGGGCATGATCGGCGTCCAACAAGTGGATGATGCGGTTGCTGAAGTTCGCCGGCTGCGGGTGCATCCGGAATATCGGCGACAAGGCGTGGGCTCGGCGCTGATGAAGCATGCAGTGAGCTTCTGCCGCGATCACGAGTACCTCAAGATCGTCCTCGACGTCCGCGGCGAGCGAGCCGGCGCCATTCGCATGTTCGAGAAGTTCGGCTTCTACCTCGCCAAGGTGCGAGAGCAGGACGAACGTCGAGTGCTGGATTTCTATGTGGACCTGTATCACGAGCCCCTGGGCTGATCACGAGCTTGAGATCAGAGGGCGTGAGGTACCGCCGAGTTGGACCAAAGCGGGCGAGGGGACTCGAACCCCTAACATTCAGCTTGGAAGGCTGACGCTCTACCAATTGAGCTACGCCCGCGAGAGCGGGCATGGTATCCGTTGCGGCACTGAGTTTCCGTTTCCAAGCACACCACACCACTCGTTTACGAGGGTGCCAGCGACTGCACTGTTCATCGCTGTTCAGCGAAGTTGAGTGGGGTCGAGACTCTGAATGGCCAGCCCTACGAGAAGTAGAGCAATACCAAGACCGATGATGATTGGACCTGGGTTCATATCTCAACAATGCCCTCAAATTCAGTAGAAGCAAACGCGGCCGCGAAGGAATCACCACCTTTATGACGATCCTGTGGTCCCAACAGGCTGACCAGCCAGCACAAGCCCACCGAAACAACACCCGTGGATGCACCACGTGCTGCGGCCCAGTCTCCGCCGTGCCAAATCAACACGCAAACAGACCATGCCCGGACATGGCACCTACACTGCCCTCTTCATGGCTCACACGTTCGCCACATTGACCACCTCTGACAGTGCCGGAGGCGGCATTCTGCTGCAGCCGCGCGTCCCAATCTGCCAAGGCGACCTGGCGCTTGACGTCTACGACGAGCCCTTCCGTCCGTATGCAGAGGAATACCTCGCACTGCCGGATCGCACGCCCGAATCCGTCCTCCCCTGGCTGGACCACCATGTCCGGCCCGCCATTGACCACTTCGGCGATGACCTTCTGCTGTTGGCCCACTTCTACATGGGGGGAGAGATCGTCAAACTGGTTGAGCGGTACGGCGGCGTGGTGGCCGACTCCTACACACTTGCCCTGAAGGCCCGTGACAGCCAAGCGTCGACCATCGTCGAATCCGCAGTGCACTTCATGGCGGAAACCGCTGCCATTCTGGCCCGCCCCGACCAATCCGTTTGGATTACCAACCCTCGAGCGGGGTGCACCATGGAGATGATGGCGCATGCAGATGTCGTCGAACCCATCGCCGATCAACTCATTGCACGATTCGGTACACACCTGAAGGCGCTGGCCTACATGAATACCTCCGGGGGGCTCAAGGCCCTTGCCGGAAGAACGGGGGGAGCTGTCTGTACCAGCTCCAACGCTCACATCATCATGCGCGGACTGTGGCAGGAGAATCCACGAGCCAAACTGCTGTTCCTGCCCGACGAACATCTCGGGCGCAACACGGCTGTGCGACTGGGCCTGGACACTGATGACATCCTCTGTTTGCCACAAGCTGCAACGCTCGAGCCCGACTGGACGATCGACGAACTGGACCAGGAAGCACTTGAACGATCGCGTGTACTGCTGTGGGGTGGCTACTGCGGCGTACACACCATCTTCACTGCGGACATGGCCGACTATTGGCACGCGCAAGACTTCGCAGTACACGTACACCCCGAGTGCCCCCTGGCCGTGGTGCAGGCGGCCGACGGCGCTGGAAGCACGCAGTACTTGTGGAACATCGTGAGCACCGCCCCCAGCGGATCAAGGCTTGCGATCGCCACCGAGGGGCACTTCGTCCGCAATGCCAGAGAGCATGCGGCACGACGTGGCGTAGAGGTGGTACACCTTGCTGAACTCCCCGGCGTGGTAGCTGCCGGATGCGGGTGCGCAACGATGAGCCGCAACGACCCACCGCACCTTGCCGGCATGCTCGATCTGCTTCGCCGCGGCGAAGCTCCGCAGGGACACTGCGTACGCCCGGGCGATGCTGTCGACAGCGCTACTGGCGCTTGCCGCCGACTGGAAGAAGCGGCCAGTACACGCCTGCGTGACGAGGCCGCAATCGCCCTGCACCGCATGATCGCGTTCACGGAGGCATCCTCATGAGTGCCATCGTCTCGGTCCGCTTTAACCGCCATCTCCCAGTGCAGTGCGATCCAAATCGCATTGCAGTGCTCCCCTTTGACGTTGTCATCGTGGGAACCGGCGCTGCAGGAGCATCGTGCGCCATGGCCGCCGCCCGCCAAGGGCTTCGCGTTGCAGTGCTCTCCAAGGGGCCGCGGACGAGTTCGAATACGGCCTGGGCACGCGGTGGCATTGCGGCTGTGCTTGCAGACAACGACTCCTTTGACCGCCACATTCAAGACACGCTCAAATGCGGCGCAGGGTTGTGCGACAAATCTGTTGTAGAACACATCGTCCATGGTGGTCCTGCGGCGATCAACGCGCTCATTGCCTTGGGAGCTGGCTTTGATCGCGAACCATCTGGCGCCCTTGCACTTGGCCTGGAAGGCGGCCACTCACGCCATCGCATTGTGCATGCACATGGCGATGCAACCGGCGTTGCCGTCCAAGCCGCTCTGGACCACGGCCTCCAAGCCACGCCGGGTATTACCTGCTTTGACGACGCTTGCGCCATTGATGTCTTACGCGAGCCTGGCCAAGGACCCGTGCGCGGCCTGCTCTGCGTCGATCACGGTGGCACCACCCTGTTGCTCGACGCTCCAAACGTCGTGTTGGCAACTGGCGGATCCGGCCAGATTTGGAGGGAGACAACGAATCCAGTGCAGGCCACCGGCGATGGACTGGCCATCGGCTTACGCGCGGGTGCCGTTGCACGTGATCTTGAGTTTGTCCAGTTTCACCCAACCTGTCTGTACATCGCAGGTGCCGCACGCATTCTGATCAGCGAAATCGTGCGGGGCGCAGGCGCCGTGCTCCGCGATCGGGACGGACTCGCCTTCATGGACGGCCTCCATCATGATGCCGATCTAGCACCACGCGACATTGTCAGCCGAGCTATCGCGGATCGCATGCGGGAGACTGGCGATACCAACGTCTATCTGGATCTTGCCGGCGTTGACGGCGACCCCACAAAGTTGTTCCCCGGCATCGCTGAAGCCTGTGGACGCTTCGGACTGAACATCGCGACTGATCCGATTCCTGTGCGTCCCGGAGCGCATTACATGGTCGGCGGACTGCTGGCCAGTTGCAGCGGTCAAACAAGCGTCCCCGGGCTCCACGCGACCGGCGAGTGCGCCAGCACCGGCCTGCACGGCGCCAATCGCATGGCCTCCAACTCATTGCTCGAGGGACTGGTGACCGGCTCCACCTGCGGCACCCAACTTGAACCCGCTGGCTCAACCCGTCGGCTTTCGACACATCCGATTCAGGTCAGCACCGCCTCTCCCGCGATGGCCATCAACCAAACGGACATGCTGTATGCACTGAAGAGCCTGATGTGGCGAGCCGTCGGGCTCCATCGCTCCGGCGAAGAACTTTCAGATGCTGCAACACAACTGGACTTCTGGATGGATGTCGCCCAACGACTCGGAGGCAGCGATCGCCCCGGACGCGAGCTACGCAACATGCTGCTCGTGGCCCGCGTGGTCACCGCTTGCGCTTCCCATCGAGTGGAATCTCGTGGCAGCCACTTCCGAGTGGACTACCCAAGCCAACATCAAGCCGGCGAGCATGTCCTCCTGACACCCTGCAGCTCCACAGAAGACACCATCGATGCGATGGCTATCGAGTCCATGCCGCTTGATGCCCAAGTCGAAGCCTGAACGGCCTCAACTGCGACCCTATCGCCACAACACGCCCATATTGCACTCTTTGGGGCATCGGTGGAGTCGGGGGGAACCGAGCTAAAAGTCAACTCGAACTAGTTGGAGAGACCGTCTCTGCCTGTATAATGCCGCATTGGCAGAAGAGACCACGCTTCTCAATTACGCCTGCGAATCCCTCCTCCCACCTCCACACGATGGCATGTCCAACGACCTGCCCATGAGACCCACTATGAAGACACTGCCCCGAACCCGACCAACAGGTTTTACGCTCGTAGAACTGCTGGTGGTGATTTCGATTATCGCCATTCTGATCGCCACGCTCCTGCCTGCCCTGAGTACGGCTCAGCGCAACGCCAAGCTCAGTGCTGATAAGCAGAACACACGCCAAATGCACCAAGGTTGGGTGGCCTACTCATCCAGCAACAATGGTCAGTTCCCCACGCCCAGCCATACCGACCGCATGCCGGTCAACAACGCCGGCGTGTCCATGGAAATGCCTGGCCGTGGTGCCCCGCAGTTCGGATACAACCACCATGCTGCCGTCCATGGCCTGAGCATCGCGCTGCAGATCTACGACTCACAACTTCCCGTTTCGGGCGACGACGCCAACGGCAACGTGTTCAAGCATCAAGAGCCGGCCCGCCTGAGCTACTACAACCCGAATCCCCCCGCCGACACCGATGATGTCCACTGGGACTACAACTTCCTCTGCGACCTTGACAGTGGCGGCGGCTCCAACGTCTCCTTTGCGTCCATGCCCCTGCATGGCAAGCGATTCAAGAAGCAGTGGCACGCTGGTGGCAGTGCTTCCTATCCGATCATCTCCAGCCGTGGCCCGAAGAACGGCGAACCCCAGGATCCTCAGTCCGGCTTGGATGCCACCTACCGCCTGTACGGCCCCTCAGACAAGTGGGAAGGCCTCGTGGTCATGAACGACGGTTCGGTCGAGTCAGTCGACTCGTTCTGGCCAACCTTCATCCCGGAACTGCATGGTGGCGTGAAAGACAACCTCTTCATGTATGAAGCAGGTAACGAGGGTGGCCAAGTCGGCATTGCCGACCCCAACCGGAATGACGCCCTGCTCATGCTGTATCGCTACAACCTGGACAGCAGCGACAACGGGATGGTGGATGAAATGATGGGTGTCGACCCCAACGTCGGCATCGGCATCTCGCAGTACAACAGTCTTTGTACCTGGGATGATGACCAATGAGCCAACTGGCTGAGACACCGTGACGCTGGGCACGACAGCCATAGCCTCTCTGTATTGAATAACGCCACCCCCGCCGACCTCTCGGCGGGGGGGTGGCTTCATCTTTGTGCTCTGGAACCACCGTATGGGCTTCCGCAGAACGAAAGATGCCATTGCCGGCCTATAAGTCATTGCCTTTAGGCCGCCTCATGCTATCGTGAAGGCGGTAAGTGTCTGGTTATTTCGTGTGGTTGCATCGTGCCTGGACTACACACGCAACCCCACGGCAGGTACGCCCGAATGGGTGGGTGGGATGACGACGCGAGGGGGAACCTCGCGTCATTTTTTGGAGATGCTCTTTCGAGCGCTGGAGATCTAATGCAAATCGCAACCATCATCGCTGGCACCGCTGTCCTTGTGACAGCAAGCACGTTGACCGCCGCGCCTAAAGTCAACCTCTTTCAGGAGTTCACCGCCACATGGTGTGTCTACTGCCCCGATGTTGCTGGTGGCCTGTACACGGTGCTCGGCAACAACCCCGACAGCACTTGCGGCATGATGCTCCATGGCGGTGACAACTACACCACGTCGCTTGGCAACCAGTTGCTGAACTTCTACAGCGTTGGCGGCTACCCGACAGTCTGGCTCGACGGCACGCTCTCACAGGCGGGCTCCTATGGCTCTGAAAGCGCCAACGCATCCGCCCTGCAGGGCCTCCTCAATGGAGCTGCCAACACAACGGATGTGGCTATCGCCGTCGTGGGCACCGAAATCTCGGCCAATCAGTACGGGCTGGATATCACCGTGGGTGTTGAACCAAACGGGGCCAACCGCAATATGCGGATCTACGTGACGCAGACCTACGACCTAATCACTTGGCCCGAGTCGAACGAAATCCAGTTCAACACACTGCGCCAGTCAGCGCCGACTATTGATATCAGCCTGGCCCCTGGCCAGACCCACAACTTCAGTCATACCTTCACCCTGTCTGGTGAGTCACTGAACACCCAGCACGTCAACTACATCATCTGGGCACAACTCATCAGCAACTCTGGCCCAGCCATGATCTATCAGACCGTGGAACATAAGCATGGCGAGGCCCCACCGGCCGACGTGACCGTCGGCCCCAGCGGCGACTACTCCACCATTCAGGATGCCCTGGACGACGTAGGCTCCGGCAGCACCGTGACGGTCGCCCCAGGTGTCTACAACGAGTCGTTGGACTTCAACGGGCGCTCCATCCATCTGGTTGCAGCCAGTGCAGGCGATCCCTCACAGACCGTCATTGATGCTGGTGGCATGAGTCGCGTGCTGACCATCATGGGCGGCGCCAGTGGCTCGCTCACCGGTTTCACCATCACCGGCGGTTACGAAATGACCGGTTCAGCGATGATGACCGACGGCTCCCCGAACATCACAAACTGCGTGTTCCGAAACAACACATCCACGCAGAACTACGTGATCACCAGCTCAGGCATGCCTATCTTCACAAACAACCACTTCTGTGGAAACATGCCCAACAACCAAATCGGTGGCTTCTGGAATGACGCTGGCGACAACGTCTTCGACACGTCCTGTGGCGACGAGCCCTGCGATGGCGACTACAACGCCGACGGCATGGTCAACGTAGACGACATCCTCACAGTCCTCGGCGACTTCGGCGGTGTGTACAACGTGGATGACCTCCTCTCCTGTCTGGCCAACTTTGGCGACAGCTGCTGACGCCATCGACAATGCAACTTCAGGCCAAGGCCCTGAGCACCCGCTCGGGGCCTTGTTCATTTGAAGCAACGTCTCAGACACCCGTCGCCACCCCACGCAGCCACGCTCCCACACCGGCCGCCATCTGCTCAACAATGGCCAAGGCCTCCGGTACCTTCGCCGCCATGCCCTGAAAGCCATGCGTGAGTCCCGCATGGACACTGCATGTCACCTCCACACCCGCACCTCGCAGCGCCGCGGCGTACGCCAGACCTTCATCCACAAGCGGGTCATGCGCGGCCAGCACAATGGTGGCCGGCGGCAGCCCGACATGCGACGGCGCTCGAAGCGGCGCAGCCCGCCAGTCCTCACGCGCTCCAACTTCAGGCACATACTGATCCCAGAACCACTGCAAATGGGCGCGGTGCAGCACCGGCCCCTCCGCGAAATCCAGCATGGATGGCCGATCGAAGTCGGCATCCACTACGGGGTACACCAGTAACTGGTGGGCTGGAACCGGACCTCCATCGGCCACGGCCATGAGGGCCACAGCCGCGGCCAAGTTGCCTCCGGCACTCCCGCCCCCCACACCACAGCCGCCCTCCATGCAGCCGAGGTCCTCGGCATGCTCAATCGCCCACCGCCACGCACTGAGGGCGTCATAGAAGGCACACGGGAATCGATGCTCCGGAGCCAGTCGGTAGTCCACGCTGAGTACAGCCATGTCCCCGCAGAGCGCCATACGGCGTGCCGTGGCCTCTTCCTGGTCCAAATCCCCGAGCACCCAACCGCCACCATGAAACCACACCAGCAGCGGCAGTCGCCTTCCTGGATGGGGGTGATAGAAGCGACAAGACACGCCGCCGCCGGTGCCGGATACCTCGATGTCTTCCACGCTTGCGACGTGCGCCAAAGCCGACCGCACCTTGATTGCTGCAAATTTTGCTCGCACCGCCGGGGCATCCAAGCCTTCCCAGTTGAACAGTTCAAGGCCGTACATCCCATCGATCAAGGCCTGCAGATCAGTGTTGAGCACCGGCATGTCTGCAGCATATTGGCAGCGCGACCAATCGACACGGCCCAGGTACTGCGGAACCCTGAACAAGAACAGGCCCCGATGCCTGAGCATCGGGGCCTGTGGGTTGCAAGGTTGTTGCCCGCAGGCAGAGGACTCAGCAGCTGCTGTCCCAGTTGGCGATGACCAGCAGAAGGTCATCCGTGCCGTAAGTGCCCCATCCACCGAGGACCATCAGGATGTCGGTCGCGCCGACCATGCCATCACCGTCGTAATCGCCTTCGCAGGGCTCCGTATCACCGCCGACGCCCCAGATGGCAACATCATCAATGTTCCAGCCGGAGTAGGCCCATGCACCGCTTTGAGTGACCTGATGGCTCCAACGCACACGGACGGATGGCTCGCCGTCAGCAACGGATGAGATGTCATGCACCTGCTCACTCCATGAGTTGGTCGTCATCTCGTTGTCACCGTTGTCGAAGATCGCTGTCCAGTTGGTGCCGTCAGCACTGATCTCCAACTTCTGCGTGACGTAGGGCTGATAGTCCGAGTTCAGCCATCGCTGGAACTTGAGCTCTACATCGCCGAGCGTCGAACAGTCGATGGCGTTGGTGGTCAACGTCATTGCACTACCAGCGGCATTGCTGTAGTCACCATTCAAGTTGATGCCGCAGACATTGCTGCCCGTCGCACCAGCATTGGGATCGGGCAGTCCATACTCGCCACCTTGTCCGGTGGGTTGGCCGAAGCCCCACTCACCTGTCATGGCCCAATCGGGGTCGCTGTCAAGATCCCAGCCGTAGACCTCGACCGGCACACCGACGTTTACAGAGATGGGCTTGGCTGCCAGAACAAGATCATTTGTGACATCTGTGAAGGTCACGGCACCTTCGTGGAAGCCGTTTCCAAGTGCATTGGCCTGACTGTTCAGACTCACCACGACCGTGGCCGTGCCACCGCCGGGCACTGTGCCGCCGACCTGCGCCACCTCGGCCCAAGGGACATCCACGCTGACGGCGTATTCATAGGCGACGTCGTCATAATTGGTGATGGCGAACTCGGCTGAGTTCGGGCTGAAGGGACCGCCAAGTGGACCTTCAGCAGCAAAACCACTCCCGGAGACAGCCATGCCGGTTGGCGGCTCTGCCGTACCCACGACGATCAGAGAAGGGTCACCGAAAATATGCCAAGTGTCGTACATATCGACACCACCACTTCCATACTCATCGATCATCTGGCACGAACCACCGAAGCATAGCGAGCCGAGAGTCACATAACGCTCATTGCAGAACAGGTCGAAGACTTCGTCCTCGGCGCACATGGGGGGCGACCAGCTCTGGTTGATCGTGGCTGCGTACATCATGGTTGCGCCGGAGGGCATGCCATTATGTGTCGCACGGGTAAATGCCTCAGCGAAGCAGGTGCCCGCGTTGTACTCGCCGTTCACGCAGGCCACAGAAATGATCCAAGGCAGCATCTCCGTATTGGTCAGGCCATCGACATCGCCGTTGCACAGCGGCGCGCCATTACCCCAGCACGTGGTGGAACCATGGCCGCAGTAGGCAATGGCACCTAGTCCGCTGTTGATGGCAGCGACGCCATCAGCCACACTGCCGCTGGGATCAGCGATCACGGTAGTGTAGGTGTAGTCGTACTCGCTCTCCAGTTGGCTCATGATGTTGGCCACATGCTGGTCGTCCGTCTCCCCATCATCGCCTGGTCCTTGATTCGAGGCAATTCCGGCGGCTCGTTTGTAGAGGGGATTTCCTGTCCAAGCTTCTTGTTCAAAGCGGATCGAACGTTCAACCTGCGTGTCTATGTGGGCATCCGTCTCGCCGGAGAAACGGCCGATGAGAAAGTCAGGGTAATCATCCGCAGAAATCTTGGCATAGACCGGATCAGCAAGGCCGCCCGCCGAAGATGGTGCAGCAATATGAGCCGCATCGCCAACCAGCAGGACGTAAGCCAAATTGCCGCCGAGGTATGAAGCATTCAGGTACCCATCGATCGCGGCGGAACTATTGCCAATCTGCGAGATGGGAACAAGGGTGCACGCTCGCCCTGTCCCAATCTTGTAATCCACAAAGGCCTGCATATTGTCCACGAATTGATCAGCAGCGATCACAAGAATGTCGCCCGTGAAGTCCATGGGGTCATAGACACGTTGCGCAGGCCAGTTGACGAAATGGTTGGCATAAATCGCCTCGAAAGCAGCATTGTCCTTGGCCGTAGTAAATTGCGGAAGAATGTTCTTGGTCGTCTGGCCGATCACATCCACAGCGATGTCCATCGTTTGCCAAACGCGAAGGGTGCCAGTAGAAGGATCCCACTGCAGTGGGTTCACAGTGACCACTACACCACGGGCGTTTCTGATGATGTGTGGATCACGCATGGAGATCAGATCGACAGGCCAAAATCCGGCAGTGTCATATACATCGCCAAATGTGTGGGCCACGTCAGCAGGATTGACGTCGCGATAGATGATGCCTTTGCTCGGTGCGACTGAGAAACCCTCGAGATCACGGTAGGTACCTCGGATCATGCGCACGCGAACAGCGGCATCGCCGGGAATACTCACGGAACGTGACACGTTGGGGAGCGATGGTTCGCCGGCATCGGCGGTAATGCTCTCATTACCAATCGCCACGACATCCCAAGGGGCACCGTCAATACGAATCTGATTAACCGTAGGCTCAGCGAAATCAAAGCGAAGGCTCGTGCCTTGTGGGCCGTCTTGCAGCACGGTTACCGCGACAAAATTGTCATCTGCAGCCATGACCATACTGGTGACGCCCAGCATCGCTGATGAAACACACATCGTGGCCAAGAGGTTCATTCTGGATCTGTTGCGCAAACGCATTCAATCACTCTCCTTGGGGGCCTACTCAGAGGGCTGAGCAAGCCAAGCGTCGAGGCCGGGCTCCCCCCCAACCTCGAGGCATTTGACGATTAGATCCATGAAGGATACACCAGCAATGGGCCCAAACAAGCCGTCAGATGGTGGATCAAGCCCCATTCAAGGGCGTTGAACTCCATTTCACTGGCGATGCCCCTCTGAATCCGGCAAACTGTGGCAATGACGAGCGTCAGGACTTGTCCCAGACTGCAGGTTCAACGGCGGCAACGTCCGTCACAGGAGCGTCAAATGCGACTCGCCATCCTCGTTACAGCCACCTTGGCCTGCCCCCTGATGGCCGGCGAAGATCGCCTCGTTCCTCAGGACTTTGAAAGTATCCAACTCGCCATCGCCGCCTCAAGCGACGGCGACCGAGTATTGGTCGGACCGGGCACGTTCACTGGCACCGTCGACACCCGAAATTTGGCCATCACGATCGAGTCAATGAACGGCGCCTCGGCGACCGTCCTTGATGCTGGCGGCAGCGGCTCAGTGTTCAGGATCACACGCGGCGAGACGTCGGCCACCATCATTCGAGGGTTCACCATCACCGGCGGCACTGGCACTCTGTACGAAACGCTGCTCCATGGTGGTGGTTTCTGGATCAAGGACTCCAGCCCCACGATCGAGCACTGCGTAGTGATGGACAACGTAGCTCAAATGGGCGCAGGCGCAAGTGTCTACCAGGGCAGTCCGACCTTCACCAACTGCACATTCGCTGACAACTTTGCGACGATCGACGGCGGTGCAATCCGCTTTACTGAGTACTCCTTTCCAGAAATGATCGACACGCTCTTTTTGAGTAACAGTGCCTCTGTGTACGGTGGCGCAATCAATTACGCCTTTGAAAGTCAGGGCATGCATTTGAATTGCACCTTTGACGGAAACACCGCTGGCGTCAGCGGAGGCTGCATTTCAATGACCTGTGACTGCTCAGCTGCCGACGTGCAGAGCACGGTGTTGTGCAACAGCCAACCCAATCACATTGAAGGTCCGTGGAACAACCTTGGCGACAACACTGTGTGCGCCATCTGCACTGGCGATGTCACGGCTGACGGCGAAGTCGGTGTCAATGACATTCTGGCGATCATCAGCGCCTGGGGCGGCTGCGTCTGTGTCGAAGACCTGACGAGCGACTCCGCGGTGTCGGTCGAAGACCTGCTGATCGTGCTTGAGCACTACGGCGCCTGCGGCTGAGCACCCTGCAGCCAATCAACCTTGATCACGGCCCCAGTCGACGCACTCTGAGATTGCGCACTGCCACCGGACCGTGATCACCCTGGAGCCGAATCGCCCCAGGATCTGGCGACTCGTCCCAGCCACCGCGGGTCGGCCCCTTCAGCTCTACATCTTCATGGATCAGAATGCCGTTGTGCACGACTCGCTCGAAACGCGCGTTCTGAACTTTCTCTCCCGCCTCATTCCATCGCGCGGCCCTGAACACAATGTCAAACGTCTGCCATCGACCAGGCTTGCGGGCGGCGTTCACGCGTGGCGCGTGGCCTTCGAAGCCCTCACTGCCTTCGCCCCGATCCGGATCCCACCGCTGATAGACGCCACCGGCATCATGCGCCTCAGGCTCGGTCACGCCCCAACTATCCAGGATCTGCACTTCATAACAACCTTGCACGTAAATGCCGGAGTTGCTGCCCTTGGCCATCATCCACTCCAGATGAATAGCGCAATCACCAAAGCGGTCCTCGGTCACAGCGTCGATCGAGCGCCCAGAGTCACCGTTCCAAAACACGCCCCTCCCAGGATCGGAAAGCAACTTTGACGGGTCCTCTGGATCAAGGTGTACAGCACCCACGTTTCCCCAGGCCGACCAGCAGTTGTTCCAGCCCTTCATGCCCGATCCAATCAAGTCGATCCATCCACCGGCCATGACAAACTCCAGCGACTGGGCCAGATGCTGTCTGAACAGCGGTTCATCGAAAGCTTCGTTCGTGTGCCCGCCGCCGGTGTACAGCGCAACTCCGGTGCCAACTGGCACCGACCATGCGATGGGGTGATCCCCCATTGCCGCACGAGGTTCGTACGTGCTTTCGTCGATGGTCGCAAGCACGTGAACCTTGCCTCGAGGATTGGCGCGATAGTCATACCACTCGTCGGTTCGTGTCCAATGCAGTGGAAGGTCCGCCATCGCTGGGTGATGCACATCCTCGACGTTGACCGTGGCTTCCTGCACGCGGGGATGCGTCTTGAACCAGGCGCCGCCCAGCAGTGACTCGCCGTAGAACGGCCAGTCATACTCGGTGTCTGCAGCAGCGTGAATCCCCAACCAGCCACCGCCGCCTTCGAGATACGCCTGCAACGCTGCCTGCTGACGCTCATCCAACACGTCCATCGTGGTGTTCAGGAACACGACGGCGTCATATTCAGACAGATTGCCTGGGGTGAACTCAGCGGGATCCTCGGTGCGCGTCGTCAACCAGCGACCCTCGCCGAGTTCAGCAATCGCGGCACTCCCTCGATCCACAGATCCATGCCGGAATCCAACGGTGCGAGTGAAAACCAACACCTCCGGCTGGGTCGAACAACACACTGACAGCAACAACACACTGAGCATGGTTCAGCCTTTCATCGGAGTCCAACCCTGTCCGCCTGCAGCGACCACGGCATTGATGAATCGCACCCCTCGAGCACCATCTGCGGCCGTGGGATAAATGAACGTGTCGCCGTCATCCTGCCCCGCCCGAATCGCTGCTGCAGCGCCGCGATAGACATTGGCAAAGGCCTCGATGAACGCCTCAGGGTGCCCACCGGGGAGTCGAGTGGCAGCACCTGCTGCTTCGCAAAGACCGTCGTCGCCGCGGTGCACCGTTGTGTCAGGGCCGTCAAGTGTGCACACGTGCAGTTGGTCGGGGTGCTCCTGCGCCCATCGCAGTGAGCCCGTTTCACCAAAAACCCGCAACGTGAGACCATTGCGTTGCCCAACGCAAACTTGTGATGCGCTGAGCACGCCCTTGGCCCCACCGTTGAATCGCAGCAGCACCGTGGTGTCGTCATCGATCGAGCGGCCATCGACAAAGGCAGTCACGTCACTGCAAATCGCATCGATTTCCAAGCCGGTCACGAAGGACACAATGTTCTCGGCATGCGAGCCAATGTCGCCCATTGCCCCACCAGCGCCGGCCCGTGCGGGATTGGTACGCCAATGCGCCTGCTTCTGACCGCTCTGCTCCAGAGGCGTCGCCAACCAGCCCTGCAGATATTCAACAAACACCTTGCGGACCGGGCCGATGGCGCCATTGCGTACCAGATCTCTGGCCTGGCGAACCATAGGATAGCCCGTGTAGTTGTAGGTCACGGCAAAGACGCGGCCCGTTCGAGCGGCCGTCTCCACCAGATCCTGCGATTCTTCGTTGGTGCACGTCAGCGGCTTGTCGCAGATGACATGGAAGCCTGCCTCAAGAGCGGCCTTCGCTGGCGCGTGATGCACGTCATTTGGAGTCACAATGACGACGCATTCGATGCGCTCGTCTTCAGGGAGTTCGGCCTCTCCCTCAAGCATTGCCTGCCATGACCCATAAGCGCGCTCCGGAGGCAAACCCAGATCTGCACCGCTGGCCTTCGCCTTCTCTGGAGTACTGGAGAGCGCCCCGGCCGTAAGCACCATGGAATCATCCAGTCGCGCTGCCATGCGGTGCACGGCGCCGATGAAGGCATCGCGTCCCCCACCGACCATGCCATAGCGAACCGCCGTCATTCGTCTTCACCGAAGGACTCATCAAAGCTCTGCATGGGATCCTCGAAACCGTGCATGGGTGCCTCCACCTCGACGCCACGAAGGTAGGCGCAGCTTTCCTCAGCCCCCTGATCGCGGTCCATGCCGCTGTCTTCCCACTCCACGCTCAATGGGCCGTCGTAGCCTGCGCGGTTGAGGGAACGCATGATGGCGTCAAAGTCCACATCGCCGCGACCAACGCTGACGAAGTCCCAGCCCCGTCGAGGATCCCCGAACTGAAGATGCGACCCCAAAATGCTCCGGGTGCCGTCCAGATAAGTCTTGGTGTCCTTCATGTGCGCGTGGAAAATTCGATCGGGAAAGAGGTCGATCAGGCGATGCGGTTCCAGCCCCTGCCAGATGAGATGGCTCGGGTCGAAATTGAAGCCAAACGCAGGGTGATTGCCAATGGCGTCCAACGCCGCTTGGGCGGTGACAAAGTCGTAGGCGATTTCGCCGGGGTGTACCTCTAGCGCGAACCGCACGCCCTCCTGCTGGAATACATCCAAAATAGGCCCCCACCGTTCGGCGAAGTCGTCATAGCCCGCCTGCACGTGTTCCGGCGGTGTCGGCGGGAAAAAGTACACGTCCGGCCAGATGCTCGACCCGGTGAAGCCGTTGACAATGGTCACGCCGAGTTTGGCGGCGGCACGCGCGGTGTTCTTCATTGCCTCTGCAGCCCGTTGCCGTACGCCCTCGGGGTCGCCGTCACCCCAAACGGATTCCGGCAAGATAGCCTGATGTCGCGCGTCGATTTTGTCACAGACGGCCTGTCCGACCAGATGGCTTGAAATGGACCAGGTCGCCAATCCGTGCTGCCCCAGCATTTCGTGGCGGCTGGTGCAATAGTCGTCTTCGGCCAGCGCACGATCAACGTCGAAGTGATCGCCCCAGCAGGCCAATTCAAGGCCGTCGAAGCCGAATGATGCGGCCTTGGCGGCCATGGTCTTCAGGGGCAGGTCCGCCCACTGACCGGTGAAGAGCGTGATTGGTCTTGGCATGGAGGTCGATGCTAGTGGCTCGCTACGCTGCTCGCATGCACGTCATGGGGATCGACATCGGAACGGGCGGGGCCAGAGCCATTGTGCTCCGGGTCGATGACGGTGCCGTGACCGGACGCGGCAGTGTCCCGATTGAGTTGTTGACGCCCCAAGCGGGGTGGTCTCAGCAGCATCCAGAAGAGTGGTGGGCCGCCACATGCACGGCAATCAGCGCCGCACTGCTCGATGCCGACCTGAAGGGCGAGGCCATCAAAGCAGTCGGCTTGACCGGCCAGATGCACGGCTGCACGCTGGTCGACGCCGACAACACGGCGATTCGACCTGCCTTGTTGTGGAATGACCAACGCTCGGCCACCCAGTGCGACACGCTGTCGGAGCAATTGCCGCGAGCCCAGTGGATTGCCCGAACTGGCAAGCCCCCATTGACCGGCCTCACACTTCCGAGCATCTGCTGGGTACGGGACAACGAGCCTGCCCACTTCGCACGCGCCACGGGAGTGCTGCTTCCAAAGGATTTCATTCGACTTCGCCTGTCTGGCGATCGCGCGACAGACGTTGGGGACGCGTCGGGCACCATGCTGCTGGATCTCTCCACCCGCGCCTGGTCGCAGGACACATGTGCCATGGCAGACATTGACGCGGCCCTGCTGCCCAACGTGCATGAAGGACCGGACCTCACCGGCACCATCCACGCCGCAGCAGCGAAAGCCACAGGTCTTTCGGAGGGCACACCGGTTGTAGCCGGCGGTGGAGATCAGCAGACCGGTGCAATTGGGTGCGGCATCGTTGCGGCCGGAACGGTCTCCTTGAACCTCGGTACGTCGGGCGTTGTGTTTGCCGCGATGCCAACATGCCCGACCACCCCGGGCAAAGGGCTGCATGCCTTCTGCCACAGCGTGCCGGGCATCTGGCATGTCATGGGGGTCATGCTCAGCGCGGGCGGTGCCCTGCGGTGGTGGAGAGACGCTTGCGAGGTGGACTACAACACGCTGCTGAACCAAGCGACGCACAGCGACGGCGTCCAATTCAAGCCCTACCTGACTGGCGAGCGCACCCCGCACGAAGACCCGACACTGACCGCCGGCTTCAGTGGACTCAAACTGCACCATGACCGTGGCCATATGACCCGCGCCGTACTGGAGGGCATTGCATTCGGCCTTCGTGACGGACTGGAACTCATTGATGCGCTGCAGACCGTGGACCACCTGCGATTTACGGGAGGTGCTTCGGAGCACCCCGTCTGGCGTCAGCTCATGGCCGACGTATTGGGCCGCCCCATCGCCTCGATCAACACGACCGATGGCTCCGCATTTGGAGCCTGCCTGCTCGCCGCAACGGGCGCCGGGGCCTTCCCTGACGTGCCATCTGCTTGCGATCAACTCGTGCGTGAGACGGCACGTACAGAGCCCGAAGTCGACATGAACGATGCGTGGGCTCTCTGGCGAGCCCCAGTCAACTGAGCAGCGATTACGACAGGACCGGTTCGGCCTCTCGCTCGACCACTGCGCTGAACAGACCGCTGAGCCGCTGCGTCATGGGCCCGATTGCCCCGTCACCGATCGCGCGGCCGTCGATGGTTGTTGCCGCAACCAACTCCCCCATCGTTCCAGTGCAAAAGCACTCGTCGGCGCGATAAACCTCGGTCAACGACAGGTCCGTCTCCTGGTGATCAATCCCCTCCGCAGCACAGATCTCAAGAACTACGGAACGCGTGACGCCCTCGGGGCACGCAACGAGCCGGCTCGTGGAGACTCGTCCGCCATGCACAAAGAACAGGTGCGTCGCATTGGTTTCAGCCACGAAGCCACGATCATCAAGCATGAGCGCATCGTCAGCCCCCGAAGCGGTGGCCTCGATCTTCGCGAGAATCGACTGCAGCAGATTGGCACTGTGAATCTTGGGATCCAGCATGTCCGGTCTGAAACGACGCACACTACTGGTGCTCAGCGAGAGACCCGCCTTGTCGTAGACCGGGGCCTTGTACTCCGCCAGCACGATCAGCGTCGGCCCCGACTGGTTCAGCCGTGGATCCATGCCACTGGTCACCTTGATCCCGCGTGTCAACGTGAGCCGAATGTGCACTCCATCGCGCATTCCGTTGGCCTCGAGCGTGCGACGGATTTCCGTTGTCAACGCATCGACGGTTGGAATGGAGTCGAACGCCAGCGCCTTCGCCGATGACTGCAGACGCTCAAGGTGCTGCTGCAGTCGGAAGACGCGACCGTCGTACACACGCAGGCCTTCCCACACCGCGTCGCCGCCCTGCACCGACGAGTCAAAGGGCGAAATGCGAGCCGTGTCACGGTGCTGCAGTTCACCATTGATATTGATCAACAGGTCGGCATTGCGTTCGTCGTAGTTCTGGAGCATTTGGTCAACCTTTTTGTGCACAATGTGAACCATCCCCACCTTGTGTACGAACCCCACGAATCCGATGTGCAGACAGACGATCGTACAACTCCTGGCACGCATCCAACACAGCTGTCTGCCGCGGATCATCAAACGCGGGCCGAGGATCATCCGGCGGCGGCGCAAAGCCCGTGCTCTTCCATACGACGTCATACCAGTGTGGCCCCCACGCCCCGTCTGAGTCCCGCGGACCCGGCGCCCATGACAGCATGGCTTCGTCAAACGGAACGCCCAGCGCCTTGCACATGCCTGACAAAACGTCCTTTGGGTCCCGTCGCACATCATCCGAGTCGATGACAGCGGGCGTGACCCCCGTGGCCTCTCTCACCTGGTCAAAGATACGTACTTGCTCAAGGAGCCCCGTATCCGCAAGGGTGGCCTCTGGATATCGAATCCACAGAGATGCCAACATGCGGGCCGGATCGCGAATCAAAAAGGCACAGTTGACCTGAGCCACCCAACGCAGGTCCACATCTGGAAGCAGGTGCTGCGCGATATGCTTCTGATACCAGATGGCTTTGCCATCAGGAATCGGCCCGGCGAGTCGCGCCGTGACAGCCGACATGTCGATTTCATCCGCATGTGCCGCCAGCACGTCGTCCGCGCCTGGATGCGACTTGCCAGTGACATCGAGATAGTGGGCGTACAGCGGCTCGTCCCATACGGCCGTATCGGCACGGTTGCCCCAGGCACGCAACATGGCCGTCGACACAGTTCGCGGGCCGGAAAGCATGGCGATACGCATGGCGTAAAGCCTAGCATGGGCGCATGCACACCATTCTCGTATTGGGCGGCTCACTGCGTCGCGCCTCCTGGAACCAACGCGTCGCCGAAGTGGCTGGCGAAGGCGCTGCGCGTAATGGCATGCAGATTGTCACGCTGCAACTGGCCGACTATCCCCTGCCGATGTTCAATCAGGACACCGAGGCCGATGATGGTGACTGCGCCGCGGTTCATTCGCTGCGGGGACACTTCTGGGACGCGCAGGGGTTGATTCTCGGTGTCCCGGAATACAACGGTGGCCCCCCGGCTGCGATCAAGAATGCCATCGACTGGTTATCCCGTCCGGTCGATGGCCATGCGGCATTGGACTGCTTCGCGGGAAAGGCCTGTGGACTTGTGTCGGCCTCGCCCGGCAGACTCGGAGGCGTACGAGGCCTGCCCATCACACGCACCATCCTGTCGGGAATCGGCATGCACGTCCTGCCGAATCAGATTGCCGTCGGCAATGTCGCCGCCGCACTGGAAGACGAAGCTGTGATCGAACGCATCCATGCCGTCGGCGACGCCGTCGCCACTGCAGTGCACAAGTTGTACAGTTGAGCCTGTCCACCGGGGGCCTGCCGTCACGCTTTGGCAAGCGCCCCTACCCGAGCCAACACCTGCTTGACCATGCCATGCAGCCCATTGCTTCGTGTCGGACTCAGGTGCGTGTGCAGTTCCAGCGCATCGAACAGTGCCGCCAGGTCAAAGCCAAGCACGCCCGCGACGTCGCGGCCGTCCAGCGCCCGCACGACGATCGCAGCGAGCCCCTTGACCAGATGACTATCGCTGTCGGCATGCAACCGGATCGTCTCGCCAGCGGTCGTAACGGCCACCCAGACCACACTCTGGCAGCCATGCACCAGCGTCTCGGGCGTTTTCAGCGCGTCGTCCATGGCTGGCAATGCCACGCCGAGATCCATGATGTACCGATAGCGATCTTCCCAATCCTCCAGGAAGCTGAAGGCCTCGGTCAACTCCGCAACTGCGGTATCCGGATCAGAGTGCGTCATGATGAGCGAACTTTACCCGGACGAAGCGTGCTTTGGCCGCCATGCTGGAGGTTCGGTTTCCAACCGTTGGCCGCCCAGCAGGTCCACGCAGTACGGCACGGCGTCAAAGACGGCCTCTAGACAGTCCGCCACGGCCGAGGGCTTCCCAGGCAGGTTGATAATCAACGACACCCCCCGATGCCCGGCTTCTTGCCGGGACAGGATGGCCGTCGGCACCTGTTCCAGAGACGCACGCCGCATCTCCTCGCCAAACCCCGGCAGCATGCGATCACACACACGTGCTGTAACGTCGGGCGTGATGTCCCGTGGCGCCGGCCCGGTTCCACCAGTCGTGAGGACCAACGAACACTGCAACTCGTCGCAGAGTTCCTTCAGCGCTGCCTCGATGAGCGGCGCCTCATCCGGCACCACTCGCACATGACTCGTCCAGTCGATGGACAATTGCTTCTGCAGCCATGCCTCAACCGCTGGGCCACCGAGGTCTTCATACTCGCCGCGGGCAGCTCGATCTGAAACGACGACAATGCCGATAGGAATGGTCATGGACATGGACATGCAGAAAGACACTACCACGCCACGGAACCGCGACAGCGATGCACCCAGTGGCACCTGCCGGGCTGATCTGGTATGACAGCAAGTCGTGTCACCTTGCTTGGCGCAGTGGACGAAGTCACTGGCAGCGGAACCCTGATCGACACCGGCGACCGCCGCATCCTCGTGGACCTCGGTCTGGTGCAGGGCAGCCCGGAAGCCGCTCAACGCAATGCCACGCTGCCCGACATTGATTTGCGATGGCTCGACGCCGTGGCGCTGACGCACGTCCATGTCGACCACTGCGGCCGACTGCCCATGCTCATGCGCAGTGGCTGGGCTGGGTCGCTGTATTGCAGCGAGCCGACGGCTGATCTCCTGCCCATGGTGCTCAAGGGGTCGGCACGGCTGCAACGCATTAAGCACCAAGAGTGGTCCGACCATCGTAACCGGGGCATTGCCGTCAAGGGTGACGCGCCGCCACCAGTGCTGTACACGGCTGGCGAAGTCGATGCATTGCTTGATCGCGTGATCCCAGTGCCCATGCAGACCAGCGTCGACCTTGGCGCTGGCGTGCGCCTTCGCGTGCAACGTGCGGGCCACATTCTTGGCGCCGCATCTGTGCAGGTGTTGACCCGCGACGCCAGCGTGGTGTGCAGCGGCGATCTGGGACGGTGCGGCATGCCGCCTACGCCGGATCCGACGCCGTGTCCGACGGCGGACCTCGTCGTAATGGAATCGACCTACGGTGATCGAGAACGACACGCCATTGATGATGTCTCCGGCGCACTGGCACATCTACTTGCCAAAGTACGCCTGCGTGGCGGGCCACTCGTGATTCCGACCTTTGCCATAGGCCGCACGCAACAATTGCTGCACGTACTTGGCTCGCTGTCGCGTGCCGGCGCACTTGATATGAATGTCTATCTCGACTCCGCCATGGCCGCCCGCGCGACACAGTCGCACGCCCACTGGCCCAGTGAACTGCATGCTGACAGCGCCGTCGATCTGCACGACCCATTGCACTTCGAGAGCCTCTTCATGCTCATGTCACGGCGCGAATCAAAACGTCTGCAGGACATCGCCGGGCCCGCCGTCATCATGGCAGGCAACGGATTCGGTGAAGGTGGCCCGATTCTCCGCCATCTCGCACGCTGGCTGCCCGATCCGACGGCGACGATTCTCCTGACAGGCCACTGTCTGGACGGGACGCTCGTGGGTCACCTCGCCGGCGATCCCCCATTTGCGTTCATTGATGGCATCAAGGTACTCGTGCAGGCGCACATCGATCTGCTTGACGCCTTCAGCGGCCATGCCGACGCCGCCGGTCTGGCATCGTGGCTGTTGCCGGGTGCTCAGAACGCGACCGTGCTGTTGAATCACGGCGAAGCTGACGCTCGTGCAGCTCTGGCTCAGCGACTGCAGGGCTTGGGCATTACTGTTCGCCGCCCCGAGTTAGGCCAAGCTGTGGAAGTCATCCGCTCTTGACGAGACCCATGCAACGCAACAGCACCACCATTTCGCTGCTCGCCGTCATTGCCGGCGCTATTGGCATTTCCTTCGCCGCGATCTTTGCCAAGAAGGCCATGGAGGAAGATGTTGGCGCTATGGCCTCAGCCTTCTGGCGTCTAGTGCTGGCCATTCCGATCTTCGCCCTCATCGCCATGCCGGCGCTTCGCCGCGGGTTGTCCAAGGGCGGGGCCGGCAGTCTTCGATGGACGCCATTGCTGCTGCTGCCGGCGCTCTTCTTCGGTCTGGATCTGCTCACGTGGCATCTGGCCTTCAAATACACGACCGCCGGCATGTCGACACTGCTTGCGAATGTCTCCGTGGTATTCGTTGGGATCGGGGGATGGTGGCTGCTAAAGGAACGACTGCACTGGAAGTGGTTCGCCGGCGCAGTATGTGCCATGGCCGGGGTTGCCGGACTGGCGATCATGGCGCAGCCGGGTACTGGGGCCTCTGATCCGCTGCTGGGGAACATGCTCTCCCTGTGTACGGCCGTCTGTTACGCGGCATATCTGCTGTCCGCCAAAGTGCTCCGCAAAACAACGCCGGCGTCGATTGTGATGCTGACCGTTGTCGTTGGCGCGCCGGTTGTGCTGGCCATCGCCGTCGCCGTCTCCGGCGAGCAGTTCATGCCAGACACAGGCAGAGCATGGCTCTGGCTTGTGCTGCTGGCGGTCGTGCCGCAGTCACTTGGTCAGGGACTCGTCATCTGGGGCTTGCGTAATCTCTCGGCCAGTTTCAGCGCCGTCCTGCTGTTGATCCAACCCGTCGCGACCACGATCTGGGGGGCACTGTTTCTGAACGAGGTGCTGACGTCCTGGGACTTCGGCCTTGGTGTGTTTGTGCTGAGCGGCATTCTGCTTGCACGCCTGGGTACGGGCGAAGACACTCCCCCGACGGAGGCATCATGCACGAAGACCTGACACCACTGCACGGACTGCCATTGGACGGCATCATCGCGCCGCCGCAACAAGACGCCCAAGAGCACCCGTGCACGCTTGTCCTGCTGCATGGATATGGCGCCAACGCGATGGATCTGCTTGGACTGCGTGATGCAATCGATCCTGGACTGCGGTGCGTGGCGATGGAGGCCCCTCACGATCTGGGTCCGATGGGCATGCCCGGTGGCCGCGCCTGGTTTTACCTGCAGGTCACGGATCAGGGCGACATCGCCTACGACACGGCCGGCGCCTTGGCTGCATTGAACCAACTCGCCGAGACAGTGCCCGCCGCTGTCGATCAAGCCGGCGGAAAGAACAGCATTGTGCTGGGCTTCAGTCAGGGCGCGATGCTTGGACACGGCTTGGCGCTGCGCTCCGGCATTCCCATGTGCGCCCTAGCCGCATGCAGTGGGCGACTCGTCCCAGAGGTTTTCGACGAGAGGCCGTTATCGATACCCGACGGCTTCCCAGTCTTTCTCTCACATGGCACACATGACGAAATCATTCCGGTGGCCAGTGGTCATGCCATACGCGCCGCCTACGAGAGCGACTCCAATGCCGACGTGACATGGGTCGAAGAACCCATCGGCCACGGCATCGGCCCGGCCTGCACGCAGGGCTTGCGTGATTGGTTCAGCAAGCGCCGCTGAAGATCCCAACTGCAGCGAGCCTGCCAAACAGCGCAATGATGCCGATGGCGACCATCCACCGGCGACGTGGTCCGTCGGCTTCACCAGGCAGCCATTCCTCCAACGCCCTCCTGACGCCCACAAACAGCTCCTTGTCGTGGCGTCAATAGCCCCTGCGTCCTGCGTTCCGTTCCCTGCCGATATCAGGGACGCCCCATGGGACCATCGCATCAACAAGTGACTGAAGGATCTATACTCCATTGCTCACCGCCCCTTGCATGCGTAGAGGAGGTGGTGCAACTGCACCGGAGAACACACATGACCTTCACCCTGCCCAAACTTCCCTACGCCTTTGACGCGCTTGAGCCTCACATCGACGCCAGGACGATGGAAATCCATCACGGCAAGCACCACGCTGGCTATGTCGCCAAGCTCAATGCTGCTCTGGAAGGTCAAGAGGACCTCGCGAACATGGATATCGCTGCACTGTGTGGCTCGCTTGGATCCGTCCCGGAAGACCTCCGCGGTGCCGCCCGCAACAACGGTGGCGGCCATTACAACCACTCGCTCTTCTGGACCAGTCTGTCTGGAGACGGCTGCGGCGCACCCGATGGCGACCTCGCAGATGCGATCACTGCTACCTTTGGTTCCTTCGACGACTTCAAGGCGAACTTCGCCGCAGAAGCGGGCAGCCGATTTGGCTCCGGCTGGGCTTGGCTGTGCAAGTGCGCTGATGGTGTGTGCGTTTGCTCCACGCCCAATCAGGACAATCCGCTCATGCGCGACGATGCGTGCTGCACACCGCTGCTTGGACTGGACGTCTGGGAGCACGCCTACTACCTGAACTACCAGAATCGCCGCCCCGACTACATCGAGGCCTTCTGGAATCTGGTGAATTGGTCCGCCGTTGCCGACCGATTCACCGCAGCCAAGAGCAACAGCTGCTGTTGCAGTTGATCGCACACGTGCTGATTGTTTCAGGCGGACTGTCCCCAATAGCCAATGGGGCAGTCCGCCTGTTCTTTTCCGGCATTGACGTGAGGACTATCTGCCACTGTGAGTGAATCTCTACCGATCACTGATCTCATGCTCGCCGCGGCGGCCGGCGGCGCCTGTGGTGCCGTTCTGCGATGGGTTATTGCCATGGTGGTCGCCGCGCGTACCAGTTGGCCCACATGGACAGGAACACTCATTGCCAATCTGCTGGCATGCTTCGGCGTAGGCCTGCTGCTCTCGCTGGCGGACCCGCTCGACCGAACGCTGTTGATCGCTGGCTTCTTCGGTGCGCTGTCTACGTTCAGCACCTTCGTGTTTGAGTTGACGGTGTTGCTGTTGCAGCGGCGTCGTCTGGAGTTGCTGCTTGCCGCGGTGCTCACGGTGGTCCTTGGGCCGCTGCTGTACTGGGCCGGCGGCTGGTGTGAGTCGCTTTTGCACGCCTGGAGCCAGAGCTGATGCCGCAGATCGTACTGATGCTGGCCGTCGCACTCGGCGGCGCCGTTGGTGCTGCATTGCGAGTGGGTGGCATGCGGGTCATTCATGGAGCACTACCGGGGCTGGCGCCTTGGGCAGATCTGCTGCTCATCAATGCACTCGGGTGCTTCGCCTTTGGCTGGCTGTTCATTGTGTTGGAGGTGAAGTTCCAACGCAGCGGTCAAAGCGTGCTGGCTGGCACGGGCTTCGGGTCGCGTGTAGCCGACCTGACGAGTGCGGTCACATCGATTCGTGCAGGAGATCCGACCGCGGCTGAAGATGTCCAAGGTCGCGGTCGACTCTGGTCTGCCTCTCTCTTGACCGGCATGCTTGGAGGCATGACGTCGTTCTCGGCGTTCAGTGTGGATGTGTTCTTTGAAATCTGGACCCGGTCCTGGAACGAGTTGGTGATGAACGTGTGTTTCATGATGTGCGTCACCGTCATCGCCATGTTGGGGGGCATGGCGTGCGGCGTCCGTCTGGCTTGTCCAAAAGTCACGTGATCAGCAAGGACCGAAGTTGCCAATGACAAGCAAGAGGTCGTTCACGTCAACCGTGCCGTCGCCGTTGACGTCACCACTTCCGCCACTACCACCAAACTGGCTAATGATCGCCAGAATGTCGTCGACATCAACCGCACCGTTGCCGTCCGTGTCTCCGGGGCATGCCTGGCCATCCGACACGTCGAACACATAGACGGCGCCGGCATCGGCAATGCCGTCGACGTCTGCCCAATCTGCGCCTACGAGCAGCGTGTCGCCATCCAATGCGACTGACCGACCGAAGATGTCAAAGCCCTCACCGTCACTTGCCCAGGCCTCTACGAGAAAGTCCCAGCCATCAGCACCGTGCTGCCACAGCCACGCTGCGCCGCGACTATCATTGCCATACCAGCCACCGAGTACCGCACGATCGCCGTCCAGTTGCCCGCACATACCCATGAAGTCATGTGGCATGCCGTCCGGGGCAACCAGTTTGGCGCTCTGCGACCAGTCACCGTCGGCCAAATCGAACACGTAGCCACTTCCGCTCTGGCTTCCCATGTCGTCGTCATAGACACTGGTCGCCATCAGGCGGTCTTCACCCAGATCGACGATGAACCCGAAGTAGTCCTCGTTCGCGTGGTCATCAGGCACAATACGGTCCGTCTGAACCCAGTCGACCCCGTCATGCTCGAAGATGAACACGCTGCCACACTGATTCGTGCCGGAACAGCCCGCCGCGAACCAAGGCGCGCCGCACGCGACCCGATCGCCCTCCACACTGACCGTGCGACCGAAACGGTCGCCCTCGTCGATGTCCGTACCGACGAGCTCCGCTTCAAGCCCCCATTCGCCGTCCGCTTCGCGACCGTAGACCCAAGCCCCACCCGCACCCTCATCGCCATACCGAGCGCCCACGACGATACGGTCTCCGTCCGTGTCGACGGCAGTACCGTAGGAAGCGCCCATGATGGGATCGGGCGCGGTGAGCTTCTGCGTCTGAGTGAAGAGCCCGTCTGATCCCTGCTCGAAGATGTAAGCGGCGCCGGCGTTGACCTGGCCATCGACAATGTGAAATCGGGCGCCAATTACAAGCATCTCGCCCTGCAGTGCAACGGAATAGCCGAACTCGTCCAAGAAACTGACGTCATCGCCCGCGAAGAGCTGTACCTGTTCAAAGTCGCCATCAGCATTTCGATGAAAGACCCATGCTGCGCCGGCGTCAAGCCCGAAGAAGTCGTTGCCGGAGGCAGTAATGACTGCGGTGTCGCCGTCAACGACGACACGCGAGCCAAAACCGCCATACTCGGACATGTCTGCGGGAACGAGCTTTGCGTCCTCGGTAAGGATCGTCAGCCCGCCTGTAAGCAGCACGGATGTCAGAAGTGCGGTCAACATGAGCATGCCCCTCGCTGGCGGCGGCCGCCGAAGAGTGCGACGAGCCCCATGAGCGATACGGCGCCCGGGGCGGGAATGTTTGCAAAGCTGAATTCAACGAACGAGGACACCAATTCGCCGGTTGAGGCATCGCCCCACAGCAGATTCACTTGGCCCCAGACCTTCGTACTCATGTTCCCGAAGATGGTGAGTTGGGCAACCAGCACACGATGATGGCCACTGCCATCAAGTTGGGCGATCCCCTGGTCGTCATCGGGTGTGATGAAGAGGGCCCCGTTGTTCACATACAAGGGCGAACCGGTGTTAAAAGCGCTCCAGCTGATTCCAACATCACCCAGAGTATTGTCGGTCATTGAATCCGCACCGATGGTAAGCCATGAGTCGTATCGCAGGTCAGGCAGCGCGTCGTACTGCGACGCATTAATGTCCTGTGACGTCGGCCCGCCAAAGGTGTTCTGATAGAACTGTGAGTCGGCTGCGAACAGCATGGGGTTCGACGAATCGCCATAGACCGACGTCAGGTGATCACCGGCATTAAAGTCGGCGTAGATACGGCAGGTCCATGTATCGGGGTAGTCAGGCTGACCTGGAACTGCCTGCACCAGATTGAATCCGATCAGATCGGCTGAGAGTCCAAGGAACTCAGCGTGTGCGGTTGACGGATGTGTCACCGCCGCCAGAGCGCCAACCATGACCACGATCCCGACTGAACTGTTCACTCGCATCACCATGTCTTCTCTCCAAGCGTCCAAGACCAGCCAGAGCCGATCACGACAATCCTCTTCCACCGCCCACGTTTGGCGGCACCGTCTGGTGTGCACCCACAGCATGGCACGGGTTGCCAGCAGTGCCACACCCAATGACAAAAAAGCCGCCAGGGGCCATTCCGTCGCTTGCACCTCACTTCTTTGAAGGTACAGGTCTAGTCGTACAGGGGGGGAGGGAGATTGAGATTCCGGCCAAAAATGGCTGTCGCCCGGGGGACTGACGGGCTGGAACGCGAGAAAGACTCTAGATCAGGAGACCGTCAGCGGCTGCGCCACTGAAGGTCTCCTGCTCGCCTGCTCGCCTGCTCTATTGAACAAGGCCGCCCGAAGGGCGACCTTGTTCAATGGGCCATACTGGACTTGAACCAGTGACCTCCTGTGTGTCATACAGGCGCGCTAGCCAACTGCGCCAATGGCCCCTGAGGGGCGGGCATGATAGCAGGACACCAATACGCGGCAACCCCCCTATCCTGCCCGCATGGCCACAGACACACTGACGTTCCAGGACTTCCAGCACCTCATCCACGACCGCTATTTCGAGACAGATAACGAACGCGGCGCATCAGGCACCTGGCTGTGGTTCTGCGAAGAAGTCGGCGAACTTGCCGAAGCCATCGCTCGTCGCGAACGCGGTGAAGCGAACGACGACAACCTTCGCGAAGAGTTCGCAGATGTGCTCGCCTGGCTGGCAACACTTGCCAACATCACCGGCGTCAACCTGACCGAAGCGATCAACGAAAAGTACATCACCAACGGGCCACCGGCCGGCACGAAATAGGCATCGCCTGCACCAAAGGGTGTACCCTGCGCTCATGGGCCGCATCGATACCATCTTCGCGAACCTGCGCACCGCAAACGCACGCGGGCTGATGCCCTTCATCACCGGCGGCCACCCGAACACTGAAACCACCACCGCACTCCTGCAAGGTCTCAAAACCGCCGGCGCCTGCATCTGTGAAGTCGGCATCCCCTTCAGCGATCCAATCGCTGACGGACCTGTCATTGCGGGCACCATGCAGCAGGCACTTGTCTCCGGCATCACCGTTGACAACGTGATCGCATCGGTCGCTGCAGCGCGGTCGCATACAGAACTCGGCATCGTGGCCATGGTGAGCCACTCCATCGTCCACCGCCGTGGCGACGCGGACTTCGTGTACACGCTTGCCGATGCCGGCTTCGACGGCCTGATCGTGCCTGACATTGACCCGCATCAAGCATCGACACTGTTGCCGGCTATCGACGAACGGGATCTATCATTCTCCCTGCTGATTTCACCGACAACACCAGATGCACGCATCGCCGAGTTGTGCGACTCTTGCCGCGGCTTTGTATATCTGCTGGCACGGGCGGGTATCACCGGAACCAGTTCCAGCCTCGAAGGACTTTCGCAGCGCGTGACAGTGCTGCGAGAGGCCACCGACCTGCCCATTGCCGTGGGGTTCGGCATCGCATCGCCGCAGGCTGTCGCCGAGGCCGTCGAGCACTGTGATGCCGCCATCGTCGGAACTGCTCTGGCGCGTGCCATCGGCGCTGCAACGGACCCGGTCGAGGCAGGGCTGCGGTTCGTCATGGATCTGGCAGCAGGTCTCCAGGCACCAGCCTAAGACACCTGCCCGAAGGCCTTTCACAGGAACGATGGTCCATTCAACCATGCCCCCACAATGGGCTTCCTGTTATCCTGCTCGATTCCCGGCCGCACACGCCGGAACAGGAGATTGCCTCGCCATGGCCCAGGAACAGACCGCAGCGCCTTCGGACGGACAGCCCGCCGATCAGGCTGAAATGCACGACGGCTTCACATTCACGGTCGAAGAAGCTGGACCCGCCCGCCAACGGCTGACTATCGCCGTGACTGCGGACATGGTCGATAGCAAGATCGAAGAAGCCATGGGCTCCATCCAGACCGAAGCTGCCCTGCCAGGCTTCCGAAAGGGACGAGCACCTCGCCATCTCATCGAACGCCGCTTCGGTGAGGGCATGAAGGCCGAGACGCGCAACCAACTCGTCGGCGATGCCTACCGAAAGTGCCTTGAGGTTCATGCACTGAAGCCACTGGGCGACCCACAGCCCGTCGACCCCGACCTCGAGATTGAGTTGACACCCGGCAAGCCACTGGAGTTTGCAGTGGAGATCGAGGTCGTTCCGGATTTTACGCTCCCCGACTTCAGCACGATGACCATCAAGAAGCCAATGTTGGAAGTCGGCGACACGCACATCGATGCGGAACTTGAGCGTCAGTGCCTGCGCCATGGCGGCGGTGAGGAACTTGAGAAAGGTTTCAAGCCTGCCGATCGACTTCTTGGCGCCGCGACGCTCCGTGTGGCCGGAGAAGAAGAAGCACTCCATGAAGCCCCCCAGATTCTTGTGGTCCTGCCCGAAAAGGGCGAAGCTGGCGCCGTTCTTGGACTTCTGATCGACGATCTCAACGAGTCTTTCAGCAAACAGAGCGTCGGCTCCACGGTGACGCTCAAGACCACTGGCCCAGAAGGTCATGAGCGAGAAGACATTCGCGACAAGGAGTTGCAAATCGACTTCACCGTGCAGGTTGCCGAACGCATCACGCCTTGCACCAAGCAAGAACTGATCGACACGTTCTCGCTGGCCTCGGAAGATGTGCTTCGCGAGCAAATCCGTCTGGCCCTTGAGCAGCAGCGTGACGAAGAGCAGAGCCAGGTCCTACGTGAACAGGCCATGAACCAGACGGTTGAAGCCATTGACCTTGAACTGCCAACCAACTTCAGCGAAGTGCAGATCGCACGTGATTTGGAGCGGGTCCGCATGGAACTGCTGCAGCAAGGCATGGAGGCCGAAGAGGTCGAGACCAAACTTGCGGAGATTCGCGAGCAGAGCGCCGACAAGACGCGCAATCGCGTCAAAGGTTTCTTCGTGCTCGCCAGAATCGCCGAAGACACAGGCATCTCGGTTTCGGAACAGGAACTCAATGGTGCAATCGCCACCATGGCAATGCGACAGGGCGTGCGACCTGACAAGCTTCGTAGTGAACTGGCCAAACAGGATCGTCTGCAACAAATGGCCATGACGCTGCGTGACCGCAAGGCCATGGATCACATCGCCTCGCAGATGACGCATGAGGACATTTCAGTCGATGCGTGGAAAGCGACCCAGGAGCAGAGTTGATCCCGTTGCCAGCATCTTTTGCCGGGGTGCTGGCATCAGCCGCACCCACTCCAGCTCAGGCGTCCCAGGACACACTTACTCTCTGGACAGCGATTGCAATGCTCTTTGCGGCGACCATTGTCGGCGCAATCATCATCGCGTGCGTGGCTCGTTGGTTCAAGCGATCTCAGGACAGCCAAGCCGTCTTCACCCTGCATGAGTTGCGTACCCTTCACGCAGATGGCCGACTGACCGACGACGAGTTCAATCGAATGAAGCAAACGATGCTCGGCGCCTACGCAGAGCGTAAGAGTGATCGCCCCAATGCGCCGGACGTCCAGTAATTGAGGCGCATGTCAACGAGCAATACGTCCGTATCAAAGTTTTCCATCGCCGCGCGTCTCCTTGCGTGGCAAGATGATGTGCATCCGTGCTGTGGCGATACACTGCTATGATGCACTTTGAGGAGAGCCATGCAATGGCAGGCGAGAGCCAACACGACGAGCCAACTCCAGATCCTCAACGCCTCGAAGGCGTCGATTCGGACGGCCACGAATTTACCGGTCCCGGTGACATCCTTGCTGATGTCGATGGTGACGACTTCGATGGCAGCGGCGGGTCCGGAGGTGGCTCTGGGGGAGGGTCCGGATCGGGAGGTGGTGATGACGGCTTCAAAGGCCGACGCGTAACGACCTGTTCGTTCTGTGGAAAGACCTCTCGCGAGGTTGGGCCGATGGTTGAAGGCCCCAACGACATCTACATCTGTTCACACTGCACCGACCTCTGTCAGAACATCTTCCGGCAAGAGAAGCGGCGGCTGTCAAGCAAACGGCCACTCTTCAGTTCGGTGCCCAGCCCACGGCAAATCACCGAGTTCCTGAATCAGTATGTCATCGGCCAGGATCAGGCCAAGCGGACGCTCTCGGTAGCGGTGCACAACCACTACAAGCGGCTGATGCACCTGGAAGCCGAAGACACCGATGTCGAGTTGGACAAGTCCAATGTGCTGCTCATCGGGTCCACCGGCACCGGCAAGACCCTGCTTGCACGCACACTGTCGCGCATTCTGAATGTGCCGTTCGCGATCGGCGACGCCACCACGCTGACAGAAGCAGGCTACGTCGGTGAAGACGTCGAGAATCTGCTGTTGAAGCTGCTGCAAGCAGCTGACTATGACCTCGACACCGCGCAGCGAGGCATCATCTACATCGATGAGATCGACAAGATCGGTAAGACCTCGAACAACGTCTCCATCACGCGTGACGTCAGTGGCGAGGGCGTGCAACAGTCACTGCTAAAAATGCTGGAAGGCGTGGTTGCCAATGTGCCGCCTCAAGGTGGACGCAAGCACCCGGAACAGCAGTACATCCAGATGGATACAAGCCACATTCTGTTCATCTGTGGTGGCTCCTTCGACGGGCTCGAAGAGATTATTCGGCGCCGTATCGGCCAGCGACAGATCGGCTTTGGGAGCCCGGCAAAGACATCCGACAAACCCAAGGCGCCTCTGGCGCAAGGCGGACAGGATCTCAACTGCCCACTGACCGAAGTGTCGGCCCATGATGTGCAGGAATTCGGACTGATTCCGGAACTCATCGGACGCCTCCCTGTCGTGACGCCGCTCCTGCCGCTCACTCAGGACCAGATGATTCGCATCCTGACCGAACCCCGAAATGCCCTGATCAAACAGTACCAACACATGTTCCGTCTCGAGGGCGCCGAATTGGAGTTCGACGACGGGGCATTGACGGCCATCGCCGAAGACGCGCTCGCCCGAGGCACAGGCGCCAGAGCGCTTCGTTCGGTCATGGATGAGTGCATGCTGGCACTGATGTACGACCTGCCTGATCAAGACAACCAAGGCGTGACGTACGTCATCTCCAGCGATGCAGTGCGTTCAAGACTCCCTCTGGAACAGATCACCACCCATCGGACCCCCCAGGCCCGTGAGTCGGCCTGACACCCCTATACAGGGCACGCGTAGAGCAGTCCTGCATCTCCCTCGAGGTTGGTTTTTGAGGGTTTCAGCCCACCCTCCTGGCAAGACGGCTCCGAAGCCCCGAAAATGCCCGCAAAGTGGCGTGACGTGGGCTTGACGCAAGGCTAGACCACTTTCTATACTCCATGATTCGCCAAAGAGCGGAGGCCCCCTCCATGCCACGTGTGTGTACATTCACCGGCGCCCGGACAACCACCGGCCGCAAGATCCATTACCGCGGTCGCCCAAAATCTCAGGGCGGCATTGGTTTGAAGCCTAGTGGTATTGGCCAACGGAAAATCAAGCCCAACATCCAGAGTGTTCGTGCCCTCGTCGATGGCAAGCCCATCCGGATCAAGGCCACGGCAAAGTGCATTCGAAACGGACTGGTCGTAAAACCACTTCGCAGGAAGTTTGGATACACCCGTCTTCAGAAAACTACCGTGGCGATCTGAGCCTCATTGGGGCCGAGTCCTGGTCCTGCAGGCCGCTTTTGAGCGAAAATCGGTCATCAAAAAGTTGACCGCCACCAGAACGGTGGTATCCATAGAGTCGGAGAGGCGCGTCAAAAAAGAGGGGTGCATACCGAGCCCAGCAGGGCCGGACTCCCACAATGACGGCAACGGCGCCCGGACGACAACGACAACTTGAAGGTTCTGTCACTCCCCCATCGGAGCGTGCCATGCATGTTTCGTAGGCGGAGATCAAATGACATGGGTCCAAATGCCGCAGCGGCATGGTCGCCATGAAGCAATGTGTGCCGTCACGTTCGTGTCGGCGAAAGTGGCCACGGGCGACCGTGTCCTGGCAGTGAGTTGAGCAGCAATCGTGTCTGATGTTGATGCCGTGAGAGATGCAACCGATCTGGTTGCCCTGATTTCCGAGCACATCCGGCTTGAGCCCAAGGGGCGCGAGCATGTGGGCCTGTGCCCATTCCACGATGACTCTCGCCCATCATTCGCCGTCGTCACCCACCGCAACACCCCGTTCTACAATTGCTTTGCTTGTGGAGCGAGCGGTGATTGCTTTACCTTCCTGCAGAAGCACCTCAACTGGTCGTTCCCTGAGGCGCTGCAGCACCTTGCTGAACGAGCCGGTATCACGCTCTCGCGACAACACGATGGTGGCGATCGCGATGCTGTTGATCGCAGTCAGAAACGACGCAAATTCCTGCGCACAGCACTTGATCAAGCCGACGCCTGGTTCCGTACCACGCTGAACGCACCAGAAGGCGCTGCGGCGAGAGCCTGCATTGAGCGTCGTGGCATCACAACCGCAATGGTGGAACGCTTCGGTCTGGGCGCCGCGCCGGATGGCTGGCAGCACCTGCATGAAGCACTCAGCTGCGACTCCATGCCCTCGATTGTGCTCAAAGCCGCCGGGCTCCTCAAAGAGAAGGACGGCGGTCACTACTACGACGTGTTTCGCAATCGGCTCGTGTTCCCGATTCATGACGACGCGGGACAACCGGTAGCCTTCGGCGGCAGGGATCTCGGCGACGACGGTCCCAAGTATCTCAACTCTCCGGAACACGACCTGTTCAAAAAGGGCCGCACGCTGTACGCAATGCATCTGGCCAGGCAGGCCATGCGCACCGCCGGACGCGTCATTGTTGCCGAGGGGTATACCGATGTGATCGCCTGCCACAGTGCGGGATTCACCGAGACCGTCGGCACACTGGGCACCGCCTTTACGGATGATCACGCTCGCATACTCCAACGCAATACCAATACCGTTGTGCTGCTCTTCGACGGCGATGAAGCTGGCCGCAAGGCTGCGGACCGAGCCGTCGGCGTATCGATGCGACATGTCCTTGATGTCAAGATCTGCGTCCTCCCCGACAACACGGACCCCGATGATCTCCTTGGCCAGGAAGGCGGACTGGAACGCTTCACAGCAGCGATTGAACAGTCAACGGACGCCATCAGCTGGACACTGGACCGATCCGGAATCGCGCAGGCCGCACCAGGCAGCGCAGATCGACAACAACGGCTGCAAGGCCTGCTGGATGACCTCAGCCGCAATGGTCTGGACAAGGCAGACGCCATGCGTCGCGAGTTCATCTTCAGCCGCATTGCCGAACTGGCCGGTGTACCCACCAGCGTCGTTCGAGCCGGATTGCAGCTCAACCGACCAGCCTGGGCAGCGACGGACACGACAACCCAAGAAGACCCGCAGCCGGTTGACTCCCCCATCGAACGGGAGTTGCTCGCCGTTGGTTTGGCCGCGCTGACCCATGAACTGCCCGCGTCCTTCGCACTGGAAGACCTGCACACGCCGATGCTGCAGGACATCGCCGCCGCCGCGTTGGCACTCATTCAAGATGGAAAGACCGTCGACATTCCCCATCTGCATGACCAGTTGCCCAACGACGAACAACGCCAACTGGCCACGGAGTTGGTGGAAATGGGCCACGCCATTCTGCAGACTCAGCTCGAGCTCGGCGAGGACGCCGCAGTGACGCTGAATCAACTTGTTGAACGTATCGCTCGACGTCGCGCTTCCGCCGACATGAGCATGAAGATCAGCGCTTGGCGTGGCCAAGGGGACGCAACTGTCTCCGACGCCGCCAAGCTTATTGAAGAACTCAGAGCAACAGGACGCCGCCCAGACGCCATGCCGCGACCTGCAGAGAACTGAAGATGTATTTCCCAGTGACCGAGGAGCACGATTCGTGATCAATCCAGCAACATTGCATCCCACGATCAAAGGCCTGATCCAGTTTGGAACAGACCGAGGTTGGGTGTCCTTCGAGGAACTCAACACCGCCGTTCCAGATGAGTATGTCGATCCCGAGAAGATGGACGCACTGCTTGTGCATCTCCAGACGAACGGGCTCGCGCTGCTCAACTATCTGGACCCGCGACTGCACAAGGGCCCGTTGTTCTATGCCCCTCTGCAGACCAATCTGAAGTTCAAGCGTGACAACCCCCGTCGCACATTCAACCTCGCCTCCGAGGACGAACTGCGAGCTGAGGAAGTCACACGCAAGAAGGAAGACGCCGAAGAGGAAGGCCTCTCGCCGCATGCCATTGAGAACGACGCACTCCTCGATGAGAATGACGCCGCAACCGTCGCCGCGGCACTGGAAGAGTCCACGTCCAAGCGGATTGACGATCCCATTCGCATGTACCTGACGCAGATGGGCACCATTCCGCTGCTGACCCGCGAAGAGGAAATCCGTCTGGCCAAGAAGATCGAGACCACTCGCATGATCTTCCGCCGGCTCGTCCTGGAGTCCGACTTCGCCGCACGCGAGTCATGTGCCGTGCTTCAGCAGGTCCACAACGGCGAACTGCCTTTCGATCGCACCATGCGCATCTCAACCGCCGTCGAGAACGCGAAGGAACGTGTTGCCCGCCGGATTCCCGTCAACATGCGCAGCATCCGCCTCTTGCTGGCCCTGGACGAACAGGACTGGGAACGTATCGAAGAAGGTGCTTCCGAGAAACAGGTCATCGCCGCCAAAGAGCGCATGGATGTCCGACGCCGAAAGGTCGCCACACTGCTCGAAGAGTGTTGCCTTCGAACAGCCAGGATTCAGCCGCTGATGCGCCGCATGCAGTCCATTCTGCGCAAGCTCGATGAACTCCAACGAGAGTTGCGGCTGGCAGACAAGTACCCCGACCGCGTGCACTCCGAGGACCGTCAGGCCATGGACGACGAAGTTCGTGGAATCCGCAGCCTCGTCATGGAGTCACCCGACGACCTCCGTGTCCGCCTGCTTCAAATCGAGACTGTCTTCGAGGAATACGAGCAAGCCAAGCGTGACCTCTCGGGAGGCAACCTGCGACTGGTCGTGTCAATCGCCAAGAAGTACCGCAACCGCGGCCTGTCATTCCTCGACATCATCCAGGAAGGCAACACCGGCCTGATGCGCGCTGTCGACAAGTACGAGTACATGCGTGGCTACAAGTTCTCCACGTACGCCACGTGGTGGATCCGCCAGGCCATTACCCGTGCCATTGCTGACCATGCCCGCACTATCCGCGTGCCCGTTCACATGATCGAAACCATGTCGAAGCTGCGCACGATCCAGAAGCGACTGCTGCAGATCATGGGACGCGAGCCGACCATCGAAGAGTTGGCCGAACAAGCCGGCATGCCGGTTGACGAAACACGCCGCGTCATGAAAATTTCGCGTCACCCGATCAGCCTCGATCGGCCTGTTGGCGAGTCAGAGGACTCACAGTTCGGCGACTTCATTGAAGACGAGCGACAAGAAGCACCGTCCGCATCGGCCACGAGCGAAATGCTCCGCAGCCGCATCAACGACGTACTCAAAACACTGACGTACCGCGAGCGAGAAATCCTCAAGCTGCGATACGGCATCGGCGACGGCTACACGTACACGCTCGAGGAAGTCGGGCGGATCTTCAAGGTCACGCGAGAGCGCGTCCGTCAGGTGGAATCGAAAGCCATCCGGAAGCTGCAGCATCCGGTGCGACGTCGTCGCTTGTCGAGTTTTGTCGAAGCTGACGAGGCCTAATCCACACAGATCCACTCACACACCCCCGGGGGGGCACGCCCGGATCCGCCGCTGCGGAGACGGGCGTGTCTCTTTTTTGACACACGGACAAACCCCTCAGGACAACGCGTTGTCCAAGGCCAGCAGCAACGCCTCCGGCTCGGGTAGTCGGCCGACGCCTTGCGTTCGGCAGGCCTGCCAGCCCTCGACGGGCTCCACGATCGTGAAGCCATCGCTGCGCAACTGCTGCACGTTGCGCTGCACGGCTGGTTGGCGGTACATCACATCGTTCATGGCCGGCGCGACCAGAACTGGCGTCTGCACACGATCCACGGATGCTGCAAGCAGCGTCACCGCATCATCCGCAAGGCCCTGCACCAGCCGAGCCATCGTGTGCATGGTGCATGGCGCAATCAAGAAGGCATCAGTGTCGGAAGCCAATGCCACATGCTGACTGGCAGGCTGATCAATAACCGTCCAGGACTCTGTAAGCACCGCACGACCACTGAGGGCTTCAAATGTTTGCGCCCCAATGAAACGTGTCGCCGATGCCGTCATGGCCACAGTGACACGATCGCCTCGTTGCACGAGTCGCGATACGACAGTTGCCATTTTGTAGGCGGCGATTCCACCACAGACGCCGATCAGCACATGCCGCCCGGAGCCATCTGCCACGCTCACGACTCGATGGGCCAACCAGCGCCAGTGACATGATCAGGCGTGGTCGCATCAATCCACTCCGCCGTGATTTTGTTCTGCATGATCTCTTCAATCACCAACTCGAGATCCGTGCGGCCTTCGCGCTCCACAAGGGGGCGAGCCTGCTCAATAACGATCTCCTTGAGCCGTCGCTGAATGAGGGCACAGAGCTTGAAGCGTCCACCGACTTTGGTGACAATTTCATCGCTACGCAGTGCTTCGATCATTTTGGTCAGGTCTCCAAAGAGGGCAGGAACAAGGTGGCTCGCCGAGTCCAATAGTCTATCCGAGCCGCTGAAGGCTGTCCAACACTCGCTGGCGCGGTAGCCTCCCCGCATTGCCCTCCCCGGGGCTCTACACCCTCCCCATTGCCTCGCAACGGCCACCCCCTACATGACCTCACTCGCCATCAGAACAACTCGACGCCTCGCCCTGCGCCTTGGACTGCACAAGGACTGGTGGCTTTACGGCGTCGCCGCCCTGATCGGTCTTTCCATGGGCGGCATTGCCGTGCTGTTCCTGTCGCCGCTGGAATGGGCCGAATCACGCGAATCGATCATGACTCCGGCAATGATCTGGACGTTCGTACTCCTCGCCCCGGCGATAGGCGGCCTGTCCGTGGGACTGGTGCGCAACGGCATCAAGGCACCGTATGTCGGCCCGGGCGTCACAACGATCATCCATGCTGTACTGCGACGACGCAGCCGCCTCCCACTGAGCGTTGGCCTGCAGAAGTGGATCTGCGCGACACTCACGATCGGCACCGGCGGCTCGGCGGGCGCTGAAGGTCCCATTGTCACGATCGGAGGCACTGCAGGGTCCACACTTGCACAACGCTTCGGCGCCTCAACTTCGCACACGTCCACGCTGCTGGGGTGCGGCGCAGCCGCAGGTATCGCCGCGGTGTTCAATGCACCTATCGCGGGCGTCCTGTTTGTCATCGAAATTCTGCTGCGAGATTTTTCACTGCGCACGTTCACACCGATCGTGATCGCAGCCGTCATGGCCTCCGCCATGACGCAGGGCATTCTGCATGACGCCGCTATCTTCGACCTCGGCGCAGGATTCGCAGAACATGAAGGTGACTTCCGCGCGGCGTGGATCCCCGCGTGGCTCGGGCTGGGACTGTTGTGCGGCGTACTGGCCGCATGTTTCATCCGACTCCTTGCCGCATCTTCCAACCTGTTCGACCGAACCGGGATTCCACGTTGGATGCGTCCTGGACTCGGCGGCCTGCTGCTGGGCGGACTTGGAGCGGCTTGGTTCCTCTTGCGTGGCGACGGCAGCCTTCCCCCGTTCTATGGCAACGGCTACCCGGTCATCACCGAACTGCTGACCCCCGACTTCTATCTCAATGCATCAGCGGATGAAAGCCTTGGTCCGGTCCTGTGGATCCTCCTGCTACTGCTGGCTATGAAACTCGTCGGCACCTGCCTGACTATCGGTTCAGGCGGCGCGGGCGGCATGTTCGCCCCCGCCCTGCTCATGGGCGCCGCCGCCGGCGGACTGCTGGGCATGGGACTCGAAGCCGTCGACCTGCTTCCCCATGGCACGCCCGCTCGCTTCGCTCTTGTCGGCATGGCCGCCATGGTGGCCGCAGTAACACACGCCCCACTTACCGCGATCCTGATCGTGTACGAACTCACCCGGAACTATCAGGTCATCCTGCCCTTGATGCTTGCGGCAGTCGTCGCGGTGGCCGTGGCCCGCATGCTCTGCAGTGACAGCATCTACTCCTCCAAACTCCGCGCACTGGGCATCCGCCGCGGAGGCTCGACCGATCTCACGGTGCTCACTCGACTCACCGTTCAAGATCTCATTCTGGACCCGGCCCGACTCGTCAAACGTGCTCTACCACTGAGTGATCTACTGCGAGCCAGCGCAGACGACGGCGTCAGCGACTTCGTGGTGGTCGATGCAGATGACCAGTACGCGGGCATGGTCACGCTCGATGATCTACAGTCCGCCTTGCTCCACAGAGAAGCCATCCCACTGCTCCAAGTGAGTGAAGTCTGCCGTACCGACATTCCCATCGTCCTCCCGGAGGACACGCTCGACGCCGTCCTCGAGAAGTTCGCCAACGCGGACACCGACGCCCTGCCCGTGCTCTCCAGCAAGAGTGACGACACAGTGACCGGACTAGTTACACGAGCACGCCTGATGCGTCGCTATCAAGCCGCCCTGGACCGAGACCGCGATGACTGACCCGCCGACCATGGGACTCCCTCGCAGTGACCGTGTCCGCAGTCAACGATCCTTCGCGGCCGTCTTCGCCACAAGACGCTCCGCCGCATCTGGCCCGCTTGTCATACACGGCGTGCAACGCACTGAGAAACGCAGCCGACTTGGACTGGCCGTCGGCCGACGTGTCGGCAACGCACCGAAACGTAACCGTGTCAAACGCCTGCTTCGAGAGGCCTTTCGTACGACACGCCATCGACTGCCTGCAGGCTGGGACTTTGTTGTAGTCGTCAAACCCCATGCGCCACTGACGCTTGACCTGTACGCCCGGCATCTGCGCGAAGCAACCGCAAGACTCGCCGGTGGACAACAACGATGACCACGCCCCCGTCCATCCCTGCCACCATCATGCTCTGGAGCATTCGCTGTTACCAAGCGACACTCAGCCCACTCATCGGCATGCATTGCCGCTTTCACCCCACGTGCTCGCGATACGCAGCGGAAGCGATCTCACGCTTCGGTGCCCTACGCGGCGGAGCACTGGCGATTCGACGACTGACCCGCTGTCACCCACTTGGTGGCTCGGGCTACGATCCCGTCCCCGGCACCACCAAGCACACATCATGAACCAACCCCCTTCTTATCCCCCCGCCATCTTCTGCATTGGACGCAACTACGCCGCACACGCGGCGGAAATGGGCACTGCCCACACCGATACGCCACTACACCCAACCGTCTTCATGAAGAACCCAGCCGCCATCTGCGCCTCCGGAGATGCCATCGTGATTCCACCCATCTGCGATGAACACGGCCCACAAGTTGACTTCGAAGGCGAGCTAGCGGTCGTATTGGGCCGTGACTGCCACGACGTCTCCACAAACGAAGCAAGCGACTGCATCAGCGGCTATGCCGTCGCCAATGACGTCAGCGCACGCTGGTGGCAGAAACATGGATCAGGCGGACAATGGATCCGAGGCAAGAGCTTCGACACGTTCTGTCCAATCACAGAACCAGTCGACGCCACTGTGATCGCAGATCCCCAGAATCTGACCCTCCGTACCTGGGTGTCAGGCGACCTCATGCAGGAAGCCACGACAGCCGACATGCTGTTTTCCGTGCACGAACTCATCGCGGAACTCAGCCGTGGCACCACCCTCCTGAAAGGCACGCTCGTGCTGACCGGCACACCCGAGGGCGTTGGAGCCGCACGGCAACCACAACGCTTCCTGCGTGATGGCGATGAAGTGATCGTAGAGATTGAAGGCATCGGCCGCTTGCAGAATCCGGTGCGAAGCTGACTTCAGCGACTGCGGCTATCGATCACCAGTTCGATCAACACCTGAAGCCTGTCCACCCTCAGCATCCTGATTCGCACGAACCGCCTCCGCTGCCAGCTGCGCCCTCCAAGCATCGATACCAGGCGGCTTGGGGAACGCCTCGTCAACGATGACTCGACCACGCAGTGGCCCGCCGTCGATCTCTCGTACCAGCCAGGGGCGGACCCGATCATAGGTACGCAGTCGGACCTGCGGCTCCATGTCGTCGACCTGCGCCCAAATCGTGGCGCGCTCTTCAAGCGGAACGCTCACGTCTGTCATCAACTGAATGAAAGCCAGCTCCACACTCTCACCCAATTGCGAAACAAGATCCCGCATGCGGCCGGTACCCATCTTTGTTTCGAAATCCATGAACTCATGCGTTCTGAAGAAATCAGTGACCTGCTGCGCAAAACCAACGGCCTCGGCATACACCTCGGGCCGATTTTGGCCTACGCCCACGCGAAAAGCATAGCGCAAGCCGCCGATCACGTCGCTCAGGGCAACGTAGGGCTGCCGATCGTATTCATCTTGCCCAATCTCACGCACGAAGGCATCCAGCGGCTTGCTGTATGCGGGATTCGGCGGAAAAGCCCCGCGGCCGAACTTGTCATCGAGCTGGTCATACAACGCCTGAGCACGCTCGGTCTCGCCCTGCCTGAAGGCGACGCGAATGTTGTGCCCCAGGAAGTTCTTGATGAACTCTAGAAACGTCTCGCCACCCATGCCACGAGCCTCGTAGTACTTCACGTACAACTCTTCGAACAACTGCGATGTCGTGTCGATGAAATCGGGCTCTGGGAACCGCCCCGGCATGTTTGGGCTGAACGGGTCGTACATCACACGCCCGCCGCGGGCAAGATCCTGAAGCGAATGCAGTTGCTGGCGATCTGTGTTGATCGCGTGGTGGATCTTTTCCTCACGCACACGACGTTCGCCTCGTTTGCCACCGGTGCGCGACCAGTACAGCGCATGCGACTGCGGATGCCGCCAGTCCAATGGACCTAGATCACGCGTGTACTCGAACATGAGCTGCGGATCCATGTTGTAGTTCTCGATCAGCGTCCGCCGCCGTAGTGTCGCCAGCAGTTCAGTCCAACCGTCAGCAAGAGACTCGTCCGCTCGAAGCTCATCAAGCTTCGCCATGACGGCATCGCCGTTGGATTCCATCAGCCCCGCAAGATCCAGTGCGCGTGCCGTGTAGGACGCCCCGGCAATGGCATCACGCATGGCGAGCATGCGCAGCAGTTCGCGACTGACTGGATTGCCTGACTCGGGAAGCAACGGCCCCAACTCAGTGCGGAGGCGGTCAACCAGCCGTGCAGCCTGTGGGTTCTGTTCCACCAAAAGTTGCAATGACGAAGGCGCGTCAGCGATCCGCTTGATCCAGGCAATGCGCTCATCCCACGTGAGCGGCGGCTCACCCAGAAGATCATGCCACTCGCGGGCAAACTCTCGCTTGTAGATGGGATGCGCGTCATCACTGACGCCCTCGACCTTGTGATCCAGCCAGAAGGCCAACTCGCGATAGAGCAGAATGTCGTTGGGGTTGTAGCGAAGACCCTCGTCTCGAACGAGTTCCAGGCCCTTACGCACCCACTCCCATCGCTCCTCCGGCGTGTTCGTGTTGACAGAAAGGTTGTAGGCCATGTTGTGACCGAGGAATGTCCACACAGGCCCGAACCGCGGCTGCAACTGCGTGATCAACCTCGAGTCCTCGAGGATGTCGTAGTACAACCCCTGGTCCTGCATCATGTTGACCTTGATCCAAAGCCAGTCCACGATCAGACCGCGCAAGGCGCCGATCGCGGTCCCCAACGCGACGATGGGCGGAGCACTTTCCACTGACACGTCCGTGTAGCGAAGCGTGCTACGTTCGGCGTCAGTCACCAGCACCGGCACAATCACAGACGCCGCAGCGCCCCCACCGAGAATGACGGCCAGCGCCGAAGCCTGAATGAGACGATCACGGGCCATGGATCAGGAGTCCCCGCTGTAAATAGCCAGTTGGCGATTCCGCAGCACGAGCCACCCGACACCAAGCAACGGCAGACACCAGGAGAGCCCCAACTCAAACACACCGCGAAAGACCATGCCCCAACTGACCAGTCGCCCCTGAATCAGTCGATCAATCGACGCAAACTCGCCAAAGGACCCAAGCAGATAGACCAGCGACGATGCAATGGCACGAATGACACTGTCAATCACCCACGCAATCGTGGCGCCAACGCCTTCGACCGTTTCCAGCGGCGGTGGTGTGAAGAAGCCCAGTGCGACTCCGAGAAACGGCCCCATCGCGGCACCGATCAAGATTGTGATAGATGCCAGGCAGGCAACAGGGAAGCTCAAGAACGTTGCAGTAAAGCAAGCCACTGCAGCCAGCGCGGCCAAGCGCACCCACTGCACAAGCAGTGCCCGAATGTAGTTCGGCACGAAGCCACCGGCGGCATACAGCACCTCGACCTCTGAAGGCTCCCAGAAGATTGCAAAGGGCCTGCGTTGCGGCGGTGCTTCAAGAATGGCGCGCAGATTGGCCTGTCGCCATTGCGGCCCCGCAGGCACAGGCCAGTGCGTCAAGTTGACGAATGAGACATCAATGGTGCCATCCTCACGGATCGCGTCGGCCCGGACATCGACATGCTGACGCAACGTTGGCACGAACGCTCCAATGAGCCCACTCTCAAAGTCCTCGTTGATTGCAATGCCGACCAGACGACGTTGGTGTTCGTCGCTGCTGCCTCCGATCAATCTGAACCTGATACGAATGGGCTTCCCGATGTTTCGTGCCTCTGACAACCCTGTGAAGTGAAGCGTCTTCCATGGGTTTTCGGATGGACTTGCGATCGTCTCAACGCGTCGCTGACTGCGATGGTATTCCTCTCGCACCTCCGACCGCAGGGCCCGGACCAAACGAGGCGGAGCCGTCGTGTCGGTGAAGTGGGCGTATTCGGGATCATCTCGGAGAATCGAGTCGACCCGCTCTCGCAGTTGCGCTTCGGTCATTGTTGGATACGTCGGAAATCGCTCCGCTCGAGCCGTCAGGATCTCGTCTGTCACGACGCTGATGTCGCGCCCTGCATCCATGGAGTCCTTCGGCGGAGACAACCTGAGATAGCCAGTCCATGCGGCGATGAACGTGCCCGAGACGACCAGCAGGATCGCGTTCAGTGCCAGCACACCCATCCACTTCCCCAGCAGGTAACGACCCGTTCCTAGCGGCTTGGTGACCAAATGCCAAATGTGCCGGTCGCGAATGTCGAATGCAATGGTGCTGCATCCCACGGCCATCGTCATGACAGCAATCATTGCGAACGACAGGCTGAGACTTCGATCAAGCAGGGCCTGCACCTGATGGCGAAGCGGGGCCCCTGCATCCAAGCTCAATGGCAGCAACGGCAACAGCACGAGCAAGATCACGACGAATGCCAGTGCCACACGGCTGCGACTTGACTCTCGCAGCACTGTCGCAGCGACAGACCCAGATCGCCCAAGACCTTCCAGGCCAAGTACCGCAAGTCTGGACAACCCATGGAACAGCAGCAGAAGCACAGCGATGGAACCGATGGCCATGGCACCGGCGTCCCAGCCGAGTGCCATGCTCACGGCAATCAATGCACCCGCAAGAGCCCCAAGCAACACAAGCAGTGGCACCAACCCGGTCCAGACAACAACCAGTCCGGCACCTGCTGCAGCAGCCGCCATAGCCCATGCGACCGACGGCTGTGACCAGAGCCAATCCGGATAGCCCTCGGGCGTCTCCGGACCCATGAGCAGCGAAGTCAACTCCAGTGGATTGGCGATACCACCTTCCGGATTGATTAGCGTTGAAGCAATGCCGACCGGCAGTGTCACAACGCCCACGGTGGGAATGACCGCTTCGCCGGTGTCCAGCAGGTCCGTCGCCCAGACGGCGGACTCATCCCCCTGCAACACCTGCAGGAGCGTTGTGAACTTGACCGTGAATGCTTCACCTTCCCACGCCGCCCGACCAATGGTCAGCATAGCCATCGCCACGACAAGTACAGATGCGGCTACTCGGAACCAAAGCAGCCTTTGCAACTGCTCAAGTTTCAACCGAAGGGCTTCGATCAACTTCAAACGTCCGACTCCTTCGAGTCGCCACCGAGCAGGTCGTCGATGAGCCCGGCATCGTGATCCACATCCGGAGTGGACTTTGTCTGCGTGGATTTGGACGCGTCCGACGCCATCAGCTCATCGACTACCGACGGTTCAGTGTCGGCTTCAACCGAAGCCGATGCGGCTGCTGACGCAGTCTCCACTTCCATGGGCTGTGCCTGCAGTTCATCGATGAGTGCGGTGGCTTCATCGCGAGGCTTATCGCTGCGCAGAAAGTCCGCCGTCTCTCCGCCGCTGAGGGCTCCGGAAGTTGCCAAGTGTTCCTGTCTCGCACGTTCCACAATGTCCATGAAGAGGTCTTCAAGCCGTTGTCGCGGCGCCTCAACCGACTCAATCGCGACGCCTGCGTCACGCAGCACGCCTTCGACCTTCTCGATGACATTTGCGTTCAGTCGCGGCGACTTGATAACCGTGCGTTGGGTGTCCGACAGCAGTTCATCCACCGTGCCCT